>Ga0209193_1001166_pt1 | contig 14202 bp, 5 predicted proteins | sample COGITO_mtgs_1003_FD_185515 | JGI IMG/M metagenome (GOLD analysis project Ga0209193, IMG submission 185515) | Pelagic marine microbial communities from North Sea - COGITO_mtgs_100330 (SPAdes) (version 2) | ecosystem: Environmental > Aquatic > Marine > Epipelagic ... | reverse complement strand
ATAATGCTTTTTCAAGGGTAGCTTTATTACCAGCAGAATGTCTCAGAAAAAGAGATAAGGAATTCTACAAAGTAGCGGATAAGTTGAATGAAGCTATCAAGGCTGCAAACCAATAAACAGGTTCTCTACTCAAGCTACAGCAGGTAATGGGTCACAGCGATATGAAAGTATCTCTTACCTACCTGCGAGGATTAAAAGTGGAGCAGTTGGATGTTGAGGACTTAACCTAGTTCTGAATTAATACATTAAATGAACTTTCTCCTTATTCCGCCAGCCCGCTTTTGACGCGTACTTGACAAAGTAGATTTTCAAGTCGGCTTGCGATGCATATTTAACAAAGTGTAAGTTGGACTAAAGTCCAACTTATAGAGAAGTATCATAGTTGGAGAAATAAGTACAAAGATGGGGATCCCGAAAATGGAGCTAAGTTTTTTGGAAGTACAACGTTTCTTGTGGGTTTGACTGACGGTTATCATGCGAGTAGAAGTCTTAGGGATACCATGATAATCTTATCTTTAGCCACATCTCCAAAAGAAACCTCTAAAAAAGATATAGTTAAAAAGCCTTCATCTATACCATATGCTATGGCTCAGGTTTCACTTTAGTATATGACTACTTAATCAAGTAACCTTAATGCAGCTGGAGCCCGCTTGAGCTAGTTACAGGATTACAACTGACCTTTTTACCTAAATCAAAAACTAAATGCTTATTTTAGGAGTTTAGCGATCTGACGTACAACCAACCAAGAATTTAAGTCACGATGAAAAAGATCTTATGGTCCCTAGTTTTCGGCGTTTCAGCACTCCTATTAAAATCTCAAGATTTAGGATATGTAGAATTCGCAATTAATGCGAAGTATGCAACTAGTTTTGTTTCAGAGAACAGAACATTTATATCAGGGAAAAAGGACTTTAAAACCTTTCCATCTCCAAACGGGCAATACATCTTAAATACTAATTCGGAGCGAGCAACAATTTTTGATGTCCTTCATAAGGATACGATTATCTCTTTTCCTATTTCTGAGGAAAACCTAATGATAGATTTTGTATGGAATGACAAAGGGACAAGAATTTATTGTGTACATGAAAATGCAATGTTTTCCATAATTGACGCTCTTGGTGGAGGGATAGAAAATAGCTTCAACCCATTTTCTAAAGAAGAGTCAGTTACAGCACTTTCTTTAAGTGACGATGGACAGAAACTAGCGGTAGGTACTAAAAAAGGTTCAGTATTTGTGGTTGATCTACCCAAACAAGAGATCATCTTAAACGTAGACGAACATCGTAGTAGAATTACCTGTTTAGACTGGAGTATTGATGGACAAGACATTATATCGTCCAGTAAAGACAAACGCATCAATATTATCAACATAAGTAAATCGGAATTAAAAAATCAAATTAAATCCCCAGGCGGTAGGACCATTATCTCATTGAAGTATTCTCTAAATGGAGAAACAGTTACAATAATAGATGAGTGTGGTAAGATTTATAATCTGGATGGTAAAACACTTTCTGTTTTACAGAAGCAGGAATTTGAAGTTGATTGTTCTGCTGAAAAGTCAACTTGTATTTCTAAGAATGATGCTTATGTATTCATTGGTTTCAGAAAGAATATTATAGTTTACGACAGAGCTACGTTAGAGCCATTAACAATTATCAAAGGATTTGAATTTGAAGTTTCTGACCTTAGCGTAAATGTGAATGAGAATAAGGTTTATGTCATAGATAAAAGTGGTTTAAGCTATGTATCTCGAATTGGACTAGGAGCTACTGTTATTGATGATTTGAACAAATGGCTAAGTACTTCCTCCGAAAAATCCATTGGTTCATTATTTCAATCTAATGCCATTAAACAACTGTTCACTACAGATAATTTTGCTCAATGGGTTGAGAAAAATCCGCTACTTTATCCTTTGCTAAAAACCCGAAGTCAATTTGAGACTGAATCAGAATTCAACAAAAGATTTTCTCTGGGAATTGAGTTGCTTGTGGATCAACTTGTGATGACTTCAGAAAACGATATGCGCATGAATGATTACTTTGATTATTTGTCGCGAATGGAAGTTGCAAATTCTAGAAAACCAGTTACCATATATCCTAGAGATTTTGAGCTTTTAGAATATGACATCACCACTGGAATGTATTCTATTTCTATACTCGAAGAGTATACCTACGAATTTGAGGTTAATAGAGATAGAGCGAAACAGCTACACGATAATATTGGGAGATGTGTTATTGAGGGTATAGAGCAAAAAAATTTGAAGAATATCACTAAAGAGTTTATCAACCTGAAATTAATCAATAGAGATTTAGGGCAGGAGTTTGTGTTAACCGAATTTGTAGATCTTCTCGACCTTACAGACAAATCTATACTCCCTCCAGAGATTGCTATCTCTGATGTTTCATTGACCGAAAAGAATGGAAGACAGCAATTAGCCATAGAACTTTCGAATAAAAGCGAAGGGAATACTTCAGAATTGATCTTAGAAGTTGTAAGTCCAGATAAGAAATATAGGTGCAGATATAAAATTCGAGATTTGAAAGGGTTTGATGATAAGACGGTTGAAATTACTAATTCTGAATCTATAAATTCGCTTGATTGGAACTATGCTTATTTGAATATCCTCGAAAAAGGGGGGTATCAGATCACAGGTATTCCAATTAATTTCGAGAGCATTGAAGAAGTCTCAATCACCTCTCTTGAAGAAATAATTATAGACGAGCGGAAAATAGGCCATTTTAACTTTGATAATGCACTTAAAGATGCATGTATTGAGTGGAACACGGACGGTAGATATTTCCTTATAAACCATGGAGGTTCTATCGAAATATGGGATGTGATTAGCAGGCAGTCACTACGCAAAATTAAAACATATCCATATAATATTTCACACATTTCATGGGACTTCAAGGATTTGAATGTTATCTGCGTAGACTCAGAAGGTATTTGTTTGGTGTATGATGTCGAAAAGGGAGAATTGCTCTACCAGAATGACCTCAATATTCCTAATTACATAGTTAATGTGGTTGCTGATCGAGAGAACACTTTGCATGTAGCAGATAACAAAGGTTTTCTTTATCAGTTTAATTATTCAACTGGTAATCAGATTGGACTTCGTAGACTACTAGAAAGCGATGTGTTAAACGCGTTCATATCCCCACATAACAGTCAGATCGCCCTAATTACAGACGAAGAAGTTTCAACCTTTAATATGAAGACGGGTCGCGAATATTGGCGAATAGAAAAAAAGAATTGCATTAATGACATAACATGGAATTCAGCCGAAAACATGATGTTAATTGCAGGTTGTGATTCGTTAGTTAACGTGGTTGAATCTTTAAATGGTAAAACGGTAAGAACTCTAAAGGAAAGAACAGAAGGGTTTATAACGGCTAAATGGAGCAGTTTTGGAAGTTATATTGCTACCCTAACCAAAGAGGGCGAGCTGGTTTTATGGCACGGAAATACTGGAGTTCCGTTTGAAAGATATGAAAGCTTGGATTCAAATAGTTTATCGATTTACGTCAACCCAACTGGTAAACTGATCATTTCTCAAACAGATAATTCTCTGAGTTTTTGGTCAGCTGGTGAATTCATAAAGGTACTTGAGTCTGTCACACAATCTGGTATTGAAGAGTTTTCAACTTTAGCATCCAATGACTCCTTGTTGAATACCCAGATCAAAGAATATTCATTACGTGCTGAGAGAAATCAGTTTGAGACGGATGATGAGTACGATTTTAGGCTATTGGATGAAAATCTTTTTTTTGCGAAGCAAGTCACTGCTGCCAAAGATCGGGTTCGTCAACAAAAAATTCTAGATCAATTAAGTATAACAGAAACCATTCAGAATAGTAGAAGACTTGCATATCTTGACATTTCATCCATTGATTTAGGACGTTATAACATGTATACGGAGTTGTATCCGATCAAATACGAAGGTCAATGGTATGACATCAAACTGGATAGAAATGAAGCACGGGAACTATATAAATATTCTGAAAACGCGAAAATTAGAGTTATTGCACAACTTGATAGTACACTGACAGATACAGTTTATATCAATCCATCATTAATTCATGCTAACGGAAAGGAGTTTGCGATAGGTGAACAACGCAAGATTGAAGGAGGACTTTATAGTAATGTGCTTCCACCAAAACTAGTTTTGAAATCCTTAGAATTTATAGATAATGATGGCGATAAAATATTATCGGCTGGTGAATCGGGTAGAATTAAATTAGAGATTGCCAATGAAGGGGAAGGAGCCGCAAGATTTCTGAGAATTTCAACTAAATCTAACATTAATAGCTATGATGGATTGAATAGTGTCATAGATAAAATAGAGAATGGACAAACTACTGATTTTTACATTGAGCTCTCTCCAAATGATTACCTTTTAGACTCTACAGCAAACTTGAGCCTTTCGTTTGTAGAAGCCAATGGTTTTGGATTGGATACTATTGCTTTAAGTTTCAAAACAAAATCATTTAAAGCCCCGAATTTGAAATTGGCTGATTTCGCTGTATCCGATAATGATGGCCGTCCAATCATATCATCTGGTGAACTCATTGATGTTACTTTACGTTTCGCAAATTTTGGCGAGGGTCCTGCAAATAGTGTAGGTGTTCGACTTTCTTCTGGAGAAAATGTGTTCATTGTTGGAGCCCCGAATAACACCCTCATGACTGAACTAGGGTCTCTTAAGCCAGGCGAGGTAAAGGATTATCAATTTCAAGCGTTTTGTAATAATCAGGCCAAGTCATTCGCTATTAATTATGCGATTCGCGATAAATCTGATAACCCATTTTCAGATCCTAAGGACATTGGGTTGGTCTTGAATAAAGAGGTTAAAGGAATAAAGCAATTAATATTTGAAGAAGAAGCCTTTGTTGATCAATCCGGTAAGAGCTTTAAAAATGAGCTCCTTGATAATTTACCTCCTGTTTTAGACACTAATGAAAATGCCATCGTAGTAATCATTGGCAACAAAAACTATCGTGGCAATATGCCGCCAGTTGAGTATGCCTTAAATGATGCTTATACAATCCAAGAGTATTTCAAGGCCTATCTAGGGGTAAAACCGGGAAACATCATATTAAAAGAAGATGCTACTTTGTCCGAAATGAAAGTACTATTTGGAGATAAAGACAATGCCGAAGGACGATTGAAAGATCTGATTAAACCGGGTAAGACTGAACTCTATGTGTACTATTCTGGACACGGTGCGCCTGATTTAAATAGCTCAAGAGGATTTCTGATGCCGACAGATGCAAATCCCTCAAGATTGAGTTTGACTGCTTTTGCCATGGATGATTTGATTAATAACCTAGCCTTGTTGAATACTAAGAAGAGTACACTAATTGTAGACGCTTGCTTTTCTGGGGGTATTTCCACAGGTGACTATTTAGTCAAGAATGCTTCCTCTTTAGGTTTGAAGGTCAAATCCGTTTCTAACAACTTACCTAGCAACATTTCAATTATGACTGCTTCTGCCGACGATCAAGTCGCGAGCTGGTACCAAGAAAAGCGTCATGGTTTATTTACATATTACTTGCTTAAAGGCATGAATGGTGCGGCAGATTTTAATGGTGATAGAGTGGTGACCTATGATGAATTAAAAGCGTATATTAATGACTCAAATAATGGCGTCCCTTACAAGGCTAGAGAACTGTATTCAAGAGAACAAACACCTAGATTTTTAGGTGATAATGCATTTAATATTTCAATTCCAAACTAAAAGTTATGAAACAATTAAAATTTGTATTACTAACCAGCATGTTGAGCGTTTTGATGGTTTCCTGTGGAGCAGGTAAATCGTACAGCTACAACAAAAAATTTGACTTTGGGAAAGCAGGTAAAACTGCTCGAAAAGAAGCACGCAAATATGAAAAACAAGGATATGCTGTATTCCCAGGTAAGCCGCCAATTGAGAACCAGCTCAATTCTGCCTACGCGAAGCAATCTGAGATAGATGATAATGGTTTTCCGCGTTGGATCGTTGCGAATGGTTCTTCTGTTGCAGCCACACAACAGGCTTCTCAGATGCAGGCTATAGAGATGGCTAAAAATAACTTAGTCGCACTCATTGAGTCTAACATGAAGAATGTCGTGGAATCTGATGTAGCTAATAATCAGTTGTCAAACGAGGAGGCTGTATCTGTGACAAATTCAATTATGGTTTCTGTCAACAAAGTATCTAAAAAACTAGGTGTAGTAAGTCCGCTTTTTCAAGCATATAGACGTTTGGAAAACGGTAATTATGAGGTTCAAATGCTTGTCGGTTATAATTATGAAATGGTGAAAAATCAAATCTTAGCTGATATGCAAACTCAATTGCAATGGGAAACAGATATGGTAAGAGAGAAGTACGAGAAGTACTTGAATCCTGAGTTGGATTAATTCAAGTAAAAATCAAACATGTCTATCCGACTGATTAAAATGGTGCTCGTTAGTTTCTTAATGAGCACCACTTTTTTATACTCGCAATCTTCGCGCTTACAGAAGATAGAAGGTGAATATCAGATGATTCAGCCAGACGATATGTCCTTCGAAGAGGCAAAGATTATGGCTATTACACAAGCTCGTATAGAAGCGCTTAAAGCAGCTTTTGGCGAGGTCGTGATACAGGGAAATACGACCTATCTTAAATCTATTGAGCAGAATGATCAGACTGATTCTAAGCAGTTATTTAATTTCATTGCTGATAGTTACGTGAACGGTGAATGGGTCAAGGACAGACAAGAACCTCAAGTCTCTCGTGAGCAAAGGGCTCCTGATGAAGTATGGGTTCGAGCGAAAGTCAAAGGCTACGGTAAGCGACTTCCAGAGCGTTTTATTTCTTTTGAGTATTCCTTTTTTTCGCAGCTAGGAAACAATGCTAATCCCACACAATCTTTCTCTGTAGGCGATAATTTTTATTTGAAGTTCAAAGCAAGTCAATCGGGTTATTTGTATTTATTCATGGATGATTTAGAAAAACAAACGACTTCTACAATCTTTCCGCTTTCAAAAGAAAGCACAGGTTATACCCCGACCAATTTTGTTGATGAGAATCAACGTTTATTTATGTTTCATGAAAATTCTTCAAATGCCAAATACGAAATAGTGGCATACAAGTCAACAAATACACCCCTTGAAACGGTCAAAATATATGTTCTGTTTAGTCCCAATACTCCTCTTATTCTTCCAGATGACTCTAAATTGCTAGAAGAACGAACAGTACGATCGGACAGCATATTGCCTTTCAATTATATGCCTATGGAAGATTTTCAGTCCTGGCTACACACCTTAAGAGCTAAAAACAGGTCCTTAGAATACGATTGGTCTGTTATTACAATTAAATGACGCTCACCTGTCATCGTATTAACGTTAAATAGGTAATGGAAGGAACACTATTTCCTGATAGATCGGTATAGTTGCACTGAACGATATAGACTCCGACACTGCAATTCACCCCATTTGGATTAGTTCCGTCCCAGGATATTGATGCCCCTATATACTCAAATACCTTGTTCCCATAGGAATCGTAGATTTTTGTCTCAATAGCTTGTGGGTTACTTGAGTGGATCACCGGAATCCATAGGTCGTTAGTATTGTCTCCGTTAGGTGAAAACGCATTTGGTATATAGGCGCCGGCCTGTGTGCTAACGTAGTAATACAAAGAAGTGTATTTAGCACAGCCGTAGATAGAATCGTACCCTACAAACCCAATATTGTACCATCCTGTATCCACTAGATTAAGGGCTAAAGTATCGTAGACTCCTACCCCGGAATCCTGGATGACGCCGTTGATGATCCAATAATAACTGTTGCCGTCTCCGTATACATTGCCTTGTAACGTATCCGCATAAGGAGCGAGCACGTTGGATGAGGATGACGATGACCAAGAGGATAAGGCAACCGATACTAAATTAGTGTCGATCGAATACCTTAATGTATCCCCACAGACGTTCCCCAAATCATCCGCTCTGTAGAAATATACGGCACTGTCCGCCCACACTTGTTGAGTGACGCTTTGGGCGGATACTCCGTTAAACCACATCGGTGTGAAATTGGAAGAAAGGTGGGTGTTGCTCCACGTGACATTAGTACCGGGGCAGAAGGTGTTTCTCTGTGGCGTAATGGAACCTACCGAGTCCAGCTTGATATACATGCTGTCGGTAATCACACAGGTATTGAACAACGCGCTTAATTCCACCATTCCATCGTAGATGTTGTTCAACGTATCGTAATTGCTCTTTAAGGTGTACCACACGCTATCAGGAATGGCTCCAATCAGGTTCACGAATACCGTGCTATCCAGCAGGGCCGTGGAACAGTTCAATACACTCAGTGAATCCGGCAGCAAATCACTGCTGACCATATTTGAATGAATAGTGTCTGCACATGTATTGCCAAAAGCATCTACAACCTGAACCCATACCGTAGTATCTGCCGTTACTTGGAACGATTTATCGGCATCAGCGGATCCGTCGTTCCACAATAAGGTCACGTGCGAAAGGAATGTATCACGCACAGGAGCTAAGCTCATCGTATCGCCCGTACAGAAATACGTACTGGTTAAATTCAGACTGATGGTATCAAAGAATACAGCAATAGTATCAGGGACATTACATCCGCCGTAGTTGGCCTCTACCCAGTATACCCCTTCTGCATTGGTAGTATAATTTGTGCCCGTAGATCCGTCGAACCAAGTGAAGCCCAATGCATCTTCAAAGCCGTCAGTAGGCAGGATAATGCTGTCGTTACTGCTGCCGTCACAGGTAATCAAATACTTGTCGGGACCAAAGCCCCAAACGTATCCTGGTTTGTTTGCCCAGATAATGTTGGTATTATTGCCCTGATCGGCACTCTTGCTTCCCGCGTAGAATGGCGCCGGCCCAGAGGAATTGATGTCCCGAATCTCAAGAAACTCTCCAGAGAGGGTGTCCTGAAGGTAAATGTTTGCTTGAACACCCTGCGTGGTAGATCGAATCAAAATCGGATTACAGAAATCTCCGTCACAGTCGAAATGATTATTTACTGCAACTTCCTTATTTTCTTTGATATAATAACTATGACCGTTAGAGAAAACTAATGTGTCGCAGTTGGCATCGGTTTCAAATCTCCCATCGCCTAGAAGCTCTAAGTATTTGATATAGCTGCTTGAGTTACCCGTGAAAGTACCATTACCGTTTTTATTGCTGAATAATATTTTATTAATGGTATCGGAGGAAGTGAGCGTCAAATAAGAGCTGCTTCCGCGTAACTCAATCAATGAGTTTTTTGAATTTACATTTCCGTTTAATTCTAGATTGTTCCAAACACGAATATCAGACGAAGGTATATCCCATGTGTTGTTAACGTAGGCTGATGAAAAGCTCATTTCACTAGCAGCGTTCAATAATGTATCTCCATTGCCATAATAGGTACTAATGCTGAAATAATTACCATTTCCTAAAAGGTTGCCCTTATTATGAACCAATGTAGATACCCTCATACTATCTAGAATGTTAAAATTTGAGGAATCGGCCTGTACCTCTAATCTTGAGAAATAAGAATAAGAAGTTTGGAGAATTTCATTTTTGTTTGTCGCGACCAATTTCACAGTGGCATTATGTGTGACGAGTTTGTTCAAATAAAGGCTGCCGTAAACGTTCAAATCGTAGCCGCCTGTTATGCCCCATAATGTTGCATTACTGGTAACTTGAATATCTTTCACATAAGAGGGGCTAATTAAGTTGATAGACCACCAGGTGCTGCCTGTAGTATCACTGTTTGCATCAACTATAATGCTATCCAAAGGGGTGGGAATACATTCGCCTCCGAGTCCGCCTGAAATCAAAGACCAATGGGTAGAGTCTGACCATGCTCCGGAACCGCCAACCCAATACAATATTCTTGAAGTTCCAGGGCTAAATGAGATTCCGCTATTGCCGGAGTTATCAAAACTTCCATTAGCGACTATGGATCCATTACTGATTTCAGTATTTTTTATAATCGCATAATAAATGGTATCATTATTACCATTAAGATTCCAATTTGCCTTTGCGTTGTAAGCGTTGAAATCAATGTTTGCACCACAATCTCCGACTGCATTTACAGCGCTTGTGATCAAGTTATTGACCCAAAAAGCTTTTCCTTTATTGAATACGACACTATCTGCTGTGAATGTTCCTGTGATTCTACAACTAGAATTGAAATTAGCCACGTTGAAATCATTGTATTGATTCGTCTGTCCTATTCCGTATCCATCAAAATTCAAGGTGTCCCATTGAATCAAATTCGAAGTGGTGAGGTTTGGGCCGGAACCCACCATCCATACTGTGCTACCATCGGTACTTCCTGTTTTCTGGCCTCCAGTCAAGAAATGGTTGGTTTTTATAATAGAAGAGTCGGCAATGAGATATGACGACATGCCAATTGTACTAGTCGGATTTGGATATACATCGGATTTATTATCAGTGAATTCGTTACTTGCGTAAACTGTCCTGTTACTAATATCCAGAGTTCCATTTAAATGATGTATCCTGCTTGCCTTTAGGTCATCATCCAATGTCCATTTTCCGGTACCAAAGAAGGTCATTGTCCCCATGGAATTGTAACTGGTTTTTATCGAATAGGTAGAATCCGATCCAATAAACCTGATGGGTCGGTACATAAAAACATTAGAATCTAGACTGAGTGTACCCTCTAGAATCATCGCTCTATTGCTATTCCCGGAGAAATAAATATTGAAAGACGCATTGGCATAAAAGGACGCAACATTGATTTCCTTGTTCGGCATCATAACGCTCAACCACGAACTTGCGCTTGAGTCACTAAAAACCACAGTATCTCGAGACGAAGGAACACACGAAGCTGGGCTGCCCCCTTCGGTTAAAGACCAGTGATTTGCATCTTCCCAATTGCCGTTTCCGTTAATCCAAAAAAACTTTTGTCCTTGTGATAAAGTGTTGGAGTTAAAACCAGTAGAAGATTGATTTATATTTTCTAATACGTTAACCTGCAGAGGGTTACCAGAAACAATAATATCTCTTGTCCGGATGAAGTTTAGGGTATCTGAAGAGTTATGAGTAAAATATGCCTTTGCGCCAAGACCGCTAGAAAGGATTTCAATATAGGAGCCACAAGACCCATTGGCTTCTATGCTTTTGAAGGTTAAAGAGGATCCTGAGGAAATAATCATTGTCGATGTTGAATCTAGAAATAAACTATCAACAATGAATGCTCCGCTGGCGCTTATATCTTGATTTACCTCTAAGACCTCTGTCGAACATAATGAAGAGGCTGAAATATTTACATCACTTCGACAAACGATTCTTTCGAACACATGGGTATTTACTGAATAGTCATGTATGGAGGGGGTTCCATAACTATCAAGGATCAAATTAGTACCGGTGGTATTTAATGTTACGCCACCACTAGTGTAAAAGTTTGACCGTATTTCAATATCACTACTATCAAGGTTTAGGGTTGTTTGGTTGTAAGCACGAAGATTCGTGGCTTGAATAAAATTACCATCACTATATAGTGTGCCGTACTCTGCAGAAAGTGTACCGATACTTAGACTGTCTTGAAGTATCCAGCTACTTCCTATTGAGTTTAAGGTGAGATTTGGGAGAGTTACACCCTTGATTTTAATATAATTTGTATCTATACCCTCTAATTTGATCTGACCACTTCCGTACCAATTAAGTGTGTCAGTGATGTCAATATCTCCAAAAATCCGAAGTACATCTGAGCTCCCATAAAACGAAACATTTACGTTTGAAGGAAGGTCTCGAATGATTAAATTTCTGCAGAACGCAATGTTTAAATTAATCGTAATAGTTCCTCCAGAACTTGGAAAGCTCAATGAATCCAATATTACGTTATCATTACTGGTAGGAGTAATGGTGTGTAATTGCATGGGAACATTTCCGCTTACAGCAGACCAGTGGCTAATATCGGACCAGTTTCCGGACCCGCCAACCCAGTAATAGTCAAGTGCTTGCGCTTTGGGTATTGTAATTACAAAGGTGAGAAACAGTAAAGATTGAAGTAGTCTTTTCATTAGTCTTGGTATATTGGTATAATATCCCTCCAGAGTTGAACTAATTTAGTCATTTAGAACTGAGGAGTTTTACCTTCATGAGCACCTTTTGGTCGGAAGTAAACCGAGTCTTCTAATTTACGATTTAAATCCACATTATCTATGTACTCAACGAGCTGATAAAATTTTTTCCGATCGCTCCTTTGAGAGCGCTCGCTATACTTTTCTGTTCAATTGAGCTTTGTCCATGATAGTCTTGACCATAAGATCTTAATTTGGTCTCCTAAAGATTGAAATCCAACTTATAGAGAATTATCATAGTCATTTATTTTATACCTTATAGATATGAAAACCAATCGAAACCATAGAACTACTCTCGTTATGTACAAACCAACTACCATAATTCGAACATTCTTCATCTTCTCACTTCTTATGCCTGGAACTCTATACTCCCAATGGCACGATACTCGAGACATCTTTTCTGGAGAAGAAAAATATGAACAGTCTACAACTGTAGTTGAAGGTCAATGCGTGACAAAGGAATTGAAGATCGTTGACGGTGAATGGTACACATTACACAATATTGCTGTTCAAGAAATACTTAAAGGGGCGAATGTTGCCGATACTTTGCGCGTATGGTCAAGAGGAGGAGCGACAGCCACAATGGGACATGTTTTTCCCGGTGAATTTGATCCTCCAATTGGAAAAATAGGAACCCTTTATCTCAACAATTTTAATGGAAGAATAGTATCTAAGTTCGGTATTCACGGGTTTAAGGAAAACACTTTTGATCAAGGTTCTACCAGTGTAACGCTAAGTCAAAAAACTTTAGCTATATCTGGATTTAACACCGATACATTGATTGGTAACAGTCAAGCCGTGTTAACCATACAGGGTAGTGGTTTTGGTTCCAATCGAGGATCCAGTTATGTTGCTTTTAATGATTGGAATGGATACCATTCTTCTTCTTGGGCCAATAGATTCAATTATTTGTCTTGGTCGGACACTGAAATCAAGGTTGCAGTGCCTCAATGTATAACGGGTGTAGTTAAAGTCAATTTATCAAATGGAAGCTCCACTGCCTCTAGCGACACGTTGTTTATAGCGGGTAATATTTATTCCGAAATTGGAAACCCAACTGGAATCATGCATCATATTGCAAATAATGGAACTGCCGGTGGGTATGAATGGAGAATAGCCAATAATATTTATTCTGATTCGGTCCTATGGGGTATTGATGATGTTTTTCAGCAGTTTATATGTGCTTCCAATGCGCATTATGTATTGAATACTGCGCCAACAAATGTTTCGAACGATTTATCAGACGGGGTTAATGCCATCACATTCGATAATACTAACAATCCACTTCCGGCAGGCACAGCTGCTCGATGTAACTATATCTGGTATAGTTGTATCAACAATGGAGATACCCTTTATTGGATGGGTGCAATAGACATAGAATTTAATTCGAGTTATTCTTCGTGGTACTATGGAAAAGGCGTTCCTCCGGCAAGCAAGGGGTCAAAATTCAGATATGTACTTATGCACGAATTGGGACATAGCTTAAGATTGGGCCATACAGACATGCAAGGAGAAACTATGTATCCGATTGTAAGTTACATTCCCGCCCAAAATTGGAATATGAGAGACAAGATTACCCGAACAGACAGTAGTGCATCTCACAATGCTGCTTTGCGTTCATCTAGTTTTACTTTCCAAGGGTGCGGGGTACAACCAATTACTTTGATAACTAATGCTTGTAGCGGTTTGGGAGGCGATTCGTTTGATATGGCGGATGCTCAGGTTTACCCCAACCCAACCTCGGCTTTAATTCACATCTCCACTGAAGCACCTTGCGAATTCGTTATTACTGATCTTTTAGGAAAAATATTGAAAAGCGGTGATGTCTTTGGACAAATTGATCTCAGCAATCTACCCTCAGGGAGCTACATTCTTCAATTACGCATGGATAACTCCATTCAGACTACTCGAATTCTAAAGTTATAACGAACAATTTATCAGAGTAACCAAATCTGTAAAAGCTGTAAGGCAACCATAGCAAGGGATTCAAACTCTTAACCTATATTTGCGCCTCGTTGGGGATGTAGCTCAGTTGGCTAGAGCGTTTGACTGGCAGTCAAGAGGTCGTGGGTTCGAATCCCATCTTCTCCACTTAAAAAGCACTTCCA
>Ga0209193_1001165_pt1 | contig 14213 bp, 8 predicted proteins | sample COGITO_mtgs_1003_FD_185515 | JGI IMG/M metagenome (GOLD analysis project Ga0209193, IMG submission 185515) | Pelagic marine microbial communities from North Sea - COGITO_mtgs_100330 (SPAdes) (version 2) | ecosystem: Environmental > Aquatic > Marine > Epipelagic ... | reverse complement strand
CAGGTTCTACCGCTACTTCAGGTTCTACCGCTACTTCAGGTTCTACCGCTACATCATCAACAGCATCAGCATCAACAGCATCAACAGCATCAGCATCAACAGCTACATCAGACTCAGCCGTATCCGTTGAGGTAGTAGGTGGCGCAGGTTGGCGTTTCTGGCCAAACAGGCTTAATTGATCTGGTGACACACCCTCTAGCTCTTTGACTAGGTTATTCCTAGCCTTTACCCCTATCCTAGGGTCATCAACGAACTTCGCTAACTTCTTTCGAACTTCTGGGTCATTAATATCTTTACCAGTAACACTTTTACGTATATCAGCTTTAGGGCTAACGCCTAACGTATCTAAAAATTCTTTGGTAAGTATCTTCGGTTCTAGAGCAGCTTCACTAACCCCCTCAGCCGCTGTACGCACTGCTTCAAGTCTGGTTTCTTGTTCTGGGGGTAGAGCTACCCCTGCTGGGCCTATACCTTCAAAACTTAACTGCTCTGGGTCTTTGGGTTCTTGCTCTACAGCTTCAGGAGCAGTAAATAACTCGCCTTCTACGGTAGTTTCCGTGCCATACACAAACTGTCTGACAGCTTCTATCTCTACGTCTGTGTACTCTTCTTCAGGCTTACCACTGTCTATTAATGCAGGTACATCTATATCAGCTACAGTTTCTTCTACTGTTACTTCTTCCGCAGCGGCAGCGTCTTCTGCGAGTAGAGCTTCAATTTCTGCGGTTTCGGCAACATCAGCAGCTTCTTGTTCCTCTTGTTCAACAATAGCGCGTTGTTCTGCTTCAACTGCACGCGAGTCTCTGCTAATACCTGCGGCACCGCCACCCAACGTACCACCAATCAGACCAGCGGCAACGGCTGTTTCAATGTATCCGTCTACGGCTTCTTCGCTGTCAAGCTCTAGTCCAGCTTGTGCGCGTTCGATTAATGTTTGACCAAGTTCAGTAGGTACCTCGACAGCGGCACCGGTACCAGCACCTTTAGCAACGCGAGTAAATAGTCCACCTGCACGAATGGCTTTTTGTGTGGGTAATAGCCGACCTACCATCAACCGTTCAGCAAAGGCATCTAGGGCAGCTTGTGGTAACGAGTTTAGGAATGCAGCACTTTCGCTCATCTCGACGCGAAGCCCCTGCTGTATAGCTTCTTTCTGTGCTTCACGGTTATTACCGTAGAAGAACGGTATTTGTGACAAGGCAGCGCCAGCAAGACCACCAACAATAGTACCTATCCCCGGCACAAAAGATCCAGCCGCAGCACCAGCCGCAGCACCAGCACCTAAACTAAGACCAGTCTGTGGCGCGGTTTCGCCAAGGGTTTCAAGGAAGTAGTCTAGCCCAGTACCAACGCCTTCTACGTCTTTTAAACGCGTAGCCATCGCTTCTTGTTCGGCTAGTTGGGCTTCGTTTTCGGCAATCATTTCAGCGCCGAACTCTTCTACTCCTTCTAACCCAAGCACCCCGCCAAGACCTTCAAGGGCAGACCCAAAACCACGACCAGCAACATCAACACCACGGGATAAACCACGACCTAACGCGGTAGTATCTTCTTGCAGAGTTTCTTTTCTTTCCGCATTTAGTTTCTTAAAGGCAGCAGCGATAGTTCCATAGTCTTGGGTACCCTTTTTGTCAGGGTTATCTACGATCCATTGTGCGTATTCTCTAATACCTGCCATTACAACACTAACCCAAATCTACTTCAGCGGAAGCGACTAATTCACTTGTTGTTAGAGGTGCGGTCGTTACATCTGCCGCAGGTAAAGTAAGTCCTGAATCAGCTCCTATCCCTTTTAATGCGTTTATCAGCGTTTGTTTATCCGCGTTGATGGTTCTTGTAGCTTCAGCTATCTTATCTGCTTTTTCTTGTTTATTAAGGGTCGGAGATATATTTATTGATTGTGTAGCCGCGTCTATAGCATCCTGCGCGTTCGTGTTAACTTCACTTATTGCGGTCACAACCTTACTCTTTACGTTACTCTTCTGGGCATCAGTTTTGGCTTTCAGCATTTCTCTCTGTAACGTAAGCTCTTGTCCTTTCAACTCAGCGGTTTGTTTCCTGTATCTGTTTTGAGTGTTAGCGTCAAGAATCTTAAAAGCCATAGACTGGTCAAATTGGCTACCCGCTTGCTTTAGCTCTGCTGCAAATTGTTCAGCATCCATACCAAGTTTTTCTGCGTCTAGCTTTAACCTACTTTCGTTGATTCCAAGCATACCCGCTACTTGTTCTGCTGTTGTACTAGCACGCTGTTGTTGGATATCCAACCCACGTTCACCTTGGGATATTTGAGCTCTAGCTAACTCTCTATCTTCCCTTGCTTTTAACAAAGCGTTGCGACGTTCTCTAATGCCAGCCAAACCTTCTTTACGTTCTTTTTCTTCAGCTCTTACAGCCTCACTGATACCTAACCCAAAGCTGGCAAGTGCGCCCCTATTACTAGTAGCGGCAGGTCTTTTAGACGCATTAATAGCGGCGTCAGTAAGACGGTCGAGCAACCTTCTGGTATTACTGCGGGTATCTGTTAGACCTGCTTCATCTTTTTTAAGCTCCGCAAGTTGTTTTCTTCGTAACGCTTCATACTCTTGATCTAGTGTTAACGGGGTATTAGGTCTACGACGCAACAGTTCTGGAGCTTGAGTGCCTCTTTCTAAAGTTTTTAACGGGCCAGTAGGCAGTCCTGAGATACCTGCGGCCATAGCGTTATCACCTATTTCAGCTATACGTCGTCTACCTTGTTCTTCTCTATTAAGTAAGAAGTCAGGTACTGGGGCACCACTAGTTGGCGCAGCCTGACGCAGTGTTGCTGGTGCTTGTGATGCGCCCCCTGCCATTTTGACTACCTGTTCCATTGTTATTTCGTCAGTTTCAACGGGAGTAGGTTGTTGTCCAGCAGCGGCAGCGGCGGCTACATCGGGTTCTCTAGCGGCGGCAGCGGCTTCTCGCGCAATGAAAGGTGACAGTTCTTTTTGCGATCTTACGGGTACAGGCGCTAAAGGTGTGCCGGTATCGAGCTGTTCGGTCATTTCCTCTGTCACCATTTCTATATCAGAAGGTTTTGTACCTCCTTCCCTACGAACTCCTTCGCCTAACCCCATCGTAGGAGGTAGTTTTTCGTATACGCCCCCTCTTTCAGCAGCTATTCTTGATCTAATAGCGTCATCATTTAACCGCTTAAAAACCCTATTGGAACTTTCTAACTCTTGGCGTTTCTCACGTACGTCTGCTTCAGGTATGCGACTTATTTTTGGTTCATATTGTGCACGTAACCTTGATGCAATTTGTTCATCACTCATCCGCTCAAAAACTCTGTTAGAGCTTATAAGTCTGCGTCTTTCCTCTTCTATTTCTTCTTGCGTGGGTTCGTAAACACCCCCACCAACGTTGTACCCAACAATCCCACCGTTGTACATACGTTCTAGATTCGGTGCACGTTGCGTCATTAAACCACCTGCTGCAGCCATCGTGGGTTGCCCCTGTGGACGTTGTTGCTGTGGTTGCTGTTGAGGAGGACGCTGTGGCTGTTGCCCCATCTGCTGCATACGTTTCTGTTGTTGCCGTTGCTTCTGTGCAAGTACGCCAGCTACGCCTTTAGTGCGGTCACGTAAGTTCTTCATACCCGCTAGATCAGGTGCCATCTTTTCTTTTTCGGCAGCAACAATCGTCTGCTCTAACTGGTCAGCTACAGTCGGTGGGTTACCCTGCATCTGCAATGCGGCAAGTTGTTTTTCCTTCTGTACTTTCTCTGCGGCACGTTGGGCTGCAATCAAGTCAAGGATGTTTTTACTCTGCCCATACTGTTGCATTAACGCGTTAGGGTCATTCTTCATCCTAGCAGCGCGTTGAGTAATTTGTTGGTCAATACCACCCATCGGATTCATAGCCATTAGTCCCACCCTCTAAACAGATCAAGAATACCGCCAGCACCACTTATAAACTCGCTTAGTGCACTGGGTTCTTGGTAGCTATACTGCTGTGCGCCGATAGGCAACCCTTGCAGCAACGACTGTTGATACTGTACTTGTTTGTACGGGAAGTCACGTTCTTCTTCAAACTGCGCTAGGTCTGCGGTTATACCTTCCTGTTCAATGGCGCGTTCTTGGGCACCAAGGTTAGCTTGTGAGGCTAATGCCTCTAGCCCGTACCGATTTGCGGCATCTTGCGCTGTCTGTTGTCGTTGTTGTTCGACGTTAAATTGGTTCATGGCTTGGGTGTAAGCATCCTGATAACCCTGCCCCGTAATACCTGCTAGGTTTTGCGCGAGGTTGCGGTTTAATTCAGACTCCATGATAGCTTGGCGTGATCCACCGTAGGCACCAGCTTGGGTTAACCTGTTAGCATCACCTAGGCGAGTAATCTGCGCCTGTCGTCGTGCTTCTTCAATTTGCGGATCTAACGCAGCTTGAAGGTATGGGTTCATGTAGTCCTGTGCCGCTTGCGCTGTGAACTGCTGCGGTTGAAAAGCCCCCATCTGTTGAGTGGGTACTGCAAGTCCTGCTACACCTTGGAACGCTGCCTGTTGTCCAGCAGACTGCCCAGCGGTGAGTGGCCCTGTATAAGCCTGATACCCTTGATTAGCAAGAGCCTGACCCTTGCCAAGCATCTCAGTTACATAGGGTGCTGCATACGGCGCTAAAGAACTTGTCCGTGAAGTTTCGCTACCTACTGGCCCATCTACCATAATCGTTACCTACTTGGTATAAATTTGTTAGGGTTAATCTCGGTACCCTGTTTCGTATTACCGGTACGTGCTTTGCGTACCCTATCCATCATGCTGTACAGATTCTTCGCACCCGCATTAGAGTTACCGTTACCTAGATGACTTACTACATCAGCAGGGACAACAAACTCACCATCACTCAAACGTGCTTCTTGCTGGTTATCGATACGGGCAGGGATCTTATCGGCCATACCATCGGTACTGCCCCCTAGGTAATACCCCGGATTGGCAGGTTTTCCACCAGCAGAATAGCCATTATATCGCCTGTTGTACGCAGAGGCGGCACCACCTCCAGCAAGTGCGGCTATACCACCGTACTTATACTGAGAACTAGCAACACCTCCAGTAAAACCTGCGTTACCCCCACCTACTGTTCCAGTACCATAAGTTACCGGGTTAGTGTTAATAACACCTGAAGCGGGACCGCTACCATCGTTACCCATTGTCATACCCGTAGGAGCAGGGGGTGTAACAGGGCCGGGGTAAGGGGTCATTACTCCAGCATTAGCGCCTTGTAATTGTCCGGCTTGTGCTGCAAATGCTCTTTGAGCGGCATCTTCTGACCCACGCGGGGTATACGCATAATCGGTAAAGTATCGCTGCCCTCGACTGCCGGGACGACGATCTGGATTGTATGTTCCCGGTACTCCATACCTGACAAAAGAATAATCCGGTATGCTAAAAGTCGTGTTACCTTTAGAATCAGTGACTACACCACCAGAAGAGGTATCTGTAGTAAAGGCATTACCAAACATTAACTGTGCTTCAGGCAACGCAGCTAGGCCCGCTAACGTGTCGGGATCAGCATTCTCACTCATTATAGCGAGTGCGTCAGTGTAGTAATCAAACAAACTCATTAGTTGTCTCCATAAGACATTATCTGCATGATTTCATCAGTAAAATCATAGTCTACTTTACCCCCTTGCGCCATACCCCCGATCTGCAATGGGCCTGACATGATACCCCTTCTTTGCGATATTTGCTGCTGTTGAGCACGTTGGGGGCCACCATAAGGTGACGGGAATAACCCTTTTTGTTGTGGTGTAGCGAATATATCCGAAAAATCATACATGTAGTTGATTCTTGCTGGGTCAGGCGTCGATACGTCAACACGCCGCCCTGTAGCATCTCCCGCACCCAGCATTGCGTTAAACAGGGCCGTCTGGCCTACAAGTTGACGCGTATCTGCAGCTTCTTGACCAATTAGTCCGCGTGTTATCTCTTGCTCTTCGTTTAAATATCCTTGTAGCCTGTCCGTTTCTGAGGTTATTAAGCCGCGTGTTACATCATCTGAAGCGTCTATATATCCTTGCAATTCAAACTGACGACGCGCTGCATCTGCGTAGAGTCCTGTAGCAGGGATCTCACCGACACCTTCAACACCTGCGTCAACGAACCCTTGCAATAACTCAATGTCAACATCGTTGATAACCCCGTCAAAGTTGGCGTCATACAAACGTATATCATTGTTGATGTCAGTGATAGCTTCTTCTTCGCCCAGAAGCCCAACAATACCATCTACATCTTCTTGAGTTATCTCTGAAACAGGGACACCGATAATGTTGCTGATATAAGTAAGGTACTCGTCAGTGTTGTCGTCTGACTCTGATATAGCATCTAAAATAGTTGATTCTGAACCGGCAATACCTGCGTAAATACCTGTTGGTAAAGTCTCATCTTCAGGGGTATTAGGGTCGTCTACATCTGCACCGGGGCTACCTATAAAATTCTTCAGGTCAGTGTTGCTATCACCTATAGCAGTGAGAACTTGTTCTATCGTGTACTGACCATCGCTGGTAAACGTGTTAATCGCATCTATTATTGCGTCACGTTCCGTTTCGCCCGCAGCCCGATTTGCTTCGATAGTAGCGAATAATCCGGTAGGTAGCGTCTCATCTTCAGGGGTATTTGGATCGTCTACTTCTGCACCGGGGGTACCTAAAAATCCCGATATTGATGTAATTTCAGGGATTATCGTATCGTTAATAGAGGTTATTACGGTGTTTATATCTGTATCTAGGTCAAATACACTTCCATACAAGCCGGTACCACCAACTATTTCGTCAGTAGGATTTCCATCGCCATCTACACCGTATTCTGGTACCCCGACAATCCCTTCTATTATTCCCGGTATTGCATCTATGGCTACACCTTGGTTAAACAATGTTCTATGCAACCCAGTGGCACCTTCACCAGTTTCTGGGTCTCCGGGCACACCGACGTAACCAACTAGGGTAGTAATTTGTCCGGGTACATCCCCGAGAACGGTGTCTATATAATCTTGTACGTTTTGACTACTTTGTCCTACGTAACCAAACAAACCGCGCCCTTCGTTTACATCAGGAGTGCTAGGGTCATCAGGTACACCAATCAGATTTATAACCGTGTCGTAATCAACACCAGCGTTGTAAAAGTCAAGGTATAACCCAGTGCTTTTGTCCGTTAGCTCCCTAGTAGGATTCCCATCCTCATCCGTACCCTCAATAAAGTCAGGTACACCTACAATACGTTCCACATCGGCTACAGTGGCTAGGTCTTGAACGGCAGTATCTATATAGCCGTATAGCCCTGTACCGGGAATATCCCCTGCAGCAGGTGTACCAATAACTCCATATAAACCGTTACCATCTTCAGGATTACCAATGAGACCTTCAATACGACCTACATCTATTCCGAGGTTGTACATATCCCCGTATAGACCAGTACCACCAATCACTTCGCCGTTTTCATTCGTAGTGGGAGTACCAACTATTCGTTCAACTTCTGCAGGCAAATCTTCTATATCTACGCCTTGTTGAGCTAATGTTAGAAGTAAACCTGAACCACCGATTAGATTACCGTCAGCATCTTTGGTAGGAGCAGTACCGATAAACGCTTCAAGTGCAGCATCATTACCAGCATCGATACCGAACATAACGCCGTATAGACCGGTACCACCAACTATTTCATCAGTAGTATTTCCATCGGCATCTACACCGTATTCTGGTTCTCCAATATAGTTCTGTACTATATCGTCTCTAATACCACTGATATAACCGTATAAACCTGTACCTTCATCTTCGTTGCCGATTGCATCTTCAATACGCCCTACATCTACACCAAGAGTAAACAGCTCGCCGTATAGGCCAGTACCGCCAATTACTTCGCCACTTTCATTGGTAGTGGGTACACCAACGGCGTTTATAATATCTTGTGGTGTAGCTGCCCCCTCTACTAAGGCATACATACCTGTAGCTTCTTCGGTCACTTCCCCTGTCTCTGGGTCTTTGTAATTAGAAGGAGTACCTATAATGTCTTTAATTTCGTCTGTATCGAAACCAAGTGCCGTTAGTGTTTTAGTGACAGATCCATCTTCTCCAAAGTAAGTATTTAGTGTGTCTTGTACACCTTGAACAGTGGCATAATCAGTAAGAGCGGTACTTACTAAGGCGTTTATTTCCTCGTCAGTACGCGTAGCGTCTCCGGCTGTATACCCGTTATCTGTAAGGTAGGTACTTATTGCGGTAGCTAAATCTTCATCTGATATCTGTGTATCTTCAGGTAAATCTAGTTCGTCTATGATGCCTTGAGCTAAGTCTTTTATTTCTTCGTCAGTACGTACTGTATCTTCAGGTATATCTAGTGCATCGATAGCGTCTGCAAGTTGCTGCTGCGTTACATAGTCATTAGGATCTGTACCTTCTGGAAAATTACCGTAAAACTCTTCTGAGGCTTCGGCGCCTTCATCGTAAGGGCTCATTGTTTCTGCGCCGTCGGGGTCTTCATTGTCTACGCTATCATCAGGATCTTCGGGTTGCTCATACACAGGTAGGCCAGTGTCAGGGTCAAAACCTGTAAGTTCGTTACCGTTTGCATCTACCTGCGTATTTATAGTGCCATCGCTATCAGGGTCTAATTCCCAAGGGTTATAGTCTCCCCCTTCTGTCCAGTCTGTAGGTTGGTATATCGCAAACCCCTCTTCATTTACCTCTCCGGTATTGAATATAGGTACTGTTCGTATAACTTCTCCCGCAGCGCCGAATATTTCAACGGCGGTACGCGCCCCATCTTTTATCCTACCTATGGTTTGTTCTACACCGTCTACTACTTGAGTGACAACTCCTGATGTAGGGTCTACTAATAATTCACTTACACTAGCTGGTCCTTCATAGTTACCATCTTTATCAAACAAAGGGATTTCGATAGGCGGACCATTAACGGGCAATGGTACGGGAATTTTAAGTTCCGCCCACGTACCTCGTGTAGGGTCGAACGTTACTTTTATAGGGTAACCCATACCTAATGGACCAGCGGTTTGTTGCTCCAACATTTCTTCTAAAATTTGAGTTAAGGTCTTGGGCGCACCGCCGGGGCCAGTCCCGAATATAAGATTGCGTGCAGCCGTGGTCATCCGTTCTATTTGATAACCAATGTTTAGTTCTATGTTTTCTCTTACATGCGTGTTTAGCTGATTTTCGCTAATCGGTACATTAGAGTCTAAATCATTCTCGTCACGTATTGTGGTCAGTATCTGTTGAGCTGCTGTAGTCGAAATGTCATCACCAGTTCGATTTTTAACAAGTTCTTGCACCTCTACTACTGATGTAGCACGGGGGTCAATAAGATCAACCGCTTTTGATTCTTTTACGTTACCGGTAAGGGATTCTATTTCTTCTTCGGTAAGATCTTCTATACGATAGCCTTCATCAAGAGCTATTTGTACTAATTCTTCGCGGGATGTACCTAGCAGGTCATATTCGTCTTTTAACGCTGCTTCATCAGTATTGCCAACTAAATCTTCAAGTTCTTCTTGACTGAACACATACCCGACATTTGGGTCATTAGACATATCGATTAGTTCTTGGCTGGTCACTGCATTTTGGTCAAAATAAACACCTGCATCTACACCTAACCGACGCTCGTAGTCATCATCATCAATTTCACTTGCTTGCCCCACACGTTCTTCAATATCACCGACATTTAATTTATACCCTTGCTCGGCTGCGATACCTTCTAGTTCTGCTAATGTTAACTGGCGTGGGTCAACGTGCTCTGCTATTTGTTGTTCTGTTGCAACCTGATCTCGTTGCCCTCTAAATAAGTCAAGTTCTTCTTTATTAGGCTTATACCCATTTTGTTCTTTAAATATGTCTGCAGCTTCTGCGGCAGTAACATATCGGGCGTCTACGTAATCGTTTAAATCCACTTCTGTTGGATCACTACCTAATAATGCTGTTTTGTCTTCATCTGATAACTCGTAAGAGTTGCCATCAGTAAGTTCTGTAGGTAGTTTGTTAACGGCTTCTAACAGTGCGCTTTCTGTGAAAGGTAATTTTTCTTCAGGTATACCAAAAGCTGACCCAAACTCTACGTTAGATATCGTGTCGTTATCACCAAAAATATCGTCAAAGAATTCATATAACTCTGGCGCATAAGACTCTAACTGCCCTAGTCCACCTATGAAGCCCCCACGAAGCGGGTTATCTATGTTATCGGCACCTGTCTGAAGTTGGTCAAACACCTGTCGCATACCTAACTCAACTAGGTTGCGTTGCATACCTTGAAGCCCTAAAACAAACGCATTGGTTGTTTCTCTTACAGCTTTACTTACGTTAAAGGCTTCAAAGTAAGAGTTAAGCATAGACATGAAGTCTTGCGTGCCTCCGCCAGTGCCATCTAGGGCATCGTCGCGCACTTGTCTGCCGGGCTCAGGGTTAACCCTTACGTTACTTCCGGGCGTTCTTCTTCCAAAAAATTCGCTCATATCAGTTTGCTATCAGCACCCCCTCAAATGAGGCACCGACAACTACGTTGGTTGTATCGGAGCTGGCTCGGCATTCTATATCTGATTTCTCGGTAATGCCCAACGGGTAATTGAAAGGTAGTACAAGCAGGTTGCTTTGTACCGTCTGAATGATCTTTGTACGAAACGTGTTTGAGCCAAAGTCTCTAGTCACAAACTTAGCGGTCACGTTCTTGTTAGCAATAGCGATAGCTGCTGTAAACGTAACATCATCAAGGAATAACGTGAATCCTGCGGGTACCGTGTACACTGACATCTGACTCTGGTTGTCCCCCTGCACGATCTGGCCGTACGTTATTCCGGTCGGCACCCCACTTGTAACGCCGCTATTGGCCACGTATATGGTACCTGCAGCAGTGCCGCCTGATCCTGAAGTAGCAACAAATATGCGGTTGATACGCAGCCAACCAGAAGCATCGCCAATCTGCACTTGCGTCTGCCCATTCATGCTGACGGTTACACTTTGAGCTGCGTAGTTCTCGTCTACCCCCTCAATGGTTACGGTCTGTGCCCCCGTACCTGCACTAGTATCTGCTGTGCTTGAGCTACTAATAAACGCAGTAAACGCAGCAGTGGGCCACGGGTAATCGCCACCAGTGCTCCATACCGTCTCTTCAGTGCCATTAATATCTGGGTTAGTACCAAACTTATACAAGGTAGAAGCACCAGCAATCTGGCCTTTAGCTACTTGTAATTCGTAAGGTTCTTGGATCGCCATAGCGTTTCTCAGAGCGTTATCTAGCTGGTTAAAGTATATCCGAAGTATGTTATTAAACTGCTCAAATGACTCCTGATCGTATACCTGTGGGGCATAGGGTAGTGCTGGGGCACGGAACGGAACGTCATACTTGGTGGTGTCTCCAGCCATTATCGTCGTCCATCAGGTCGCATATCCAGTCTTGGGGAGCCTAACTGCCATGTCACACCGGACTCGGTAGACTCGATCTTCATCACCATCTGCCGCCCACGTACCCGAGTATTGAGCTGTCCGGTAAACTTTTCTATCGGTAGCACAGCGGATCTGACAATTGTACCGTCATTTGACCCACCTACCGAGGCAGGAGAGTTATACCCTGACCCAGAGTTCTGCATGGGTAACAAGGTCATAACAGCACTAGGATTAGCCGCTGTAGACCCGTCGAACGTGATATCAGGAAGTACACGCCAGATAAAATTGAATTGATGTCCGTCATCTAGATCGAACTCAGCAGTAGAGGCATAAGCATGGATAGCCGTGCTGTCCCCTAGCTCATTATTATCGACGCCTTCTTCCTGATTCACGAGGTTGTTATTGTAAGTCGCCGCTAACGGAAAGTCTCGTAATCCCGAATCTAACCATGCCGTACGGTCCATTGTGCCGTAATACCAAATGTTATCCAGATAGTTATACACAACGTATCTGTCGGCTGTGCTTGAATCTGTGGAACAGTAAAACCACCAGACTTCATGGTATGCCTCTACAGTACCTGAAAACACTTGGCGATACTGGGCAGTGTTAAAGTCGTTGAAGACAAACTTACGTAGGTTACAAGGCAGTGGCTGCGTGCGCCCGTCATACTTATAGAACTTATCCACACCCATCCAGTAGGCCACACCATTGGCGTACGCTACCGCATTCTGAGAGGCTATGGAGATGTTTTCACCGACAAGCTGTGCTCCCCATACTACCGGGGCACCGACGTACTGGAGGGCATATAGGGCCGAATCTGACCATACTAAGACTTCTTGACGTGCTTGCTTAGCCGCTATGATTTCTGCACCACGCGATAACTGGAGGCTACCTGCTTGGTTTGTTGCCGCAGGAGTCCACTGGGTGGCGTTCTCTTGGTCTGACCAACGAATCAGCATGGGGTTTTTAGTGGCAGTAGCTAGGTCATTACAGCCAAAACAAAATACAAAACGGCTGATATCTGACACTAAAATAAGGTCTTGTACGCTGGGTACGTTCGCTCCTACAGGGGATATTGAGGCTAATGTAACGCCCCTAGTGGATAGCCCTGCCGTGGCATCCCAGTAGTATATAGGCCCACCACGAGGTCCAAATATAAGATCTTCACCAAAGTTTATCTGTGACCATAGACGTATCTGAGTGTCAGATGTACCGCCAGTGCCCCATACTCCAGCACCCCACGAACCTGCTCCCCAGCCTGTTAAAGGTATTACGTAAGCCGATCCGGTATTAATTTGGTAAGCAGCAGACACCGTACCACCCCCAGTTGCCGCAGAAGTGGCGTTACTAGAAGCTGTTATGAAGTAAGTATTTGAGGTAGTTGTATCAATGGTGATCTGAAATTCACCGTTTAAAGTAAGCCCACCAACGGCAGATGCACCCGAAAAAGTGACGAAATCACCCGATATATAGCCCCCATTAGCGTCTACAACGCTTACCGTAGGGGAACCACTTGTGGTCGTAAACGGGTTAGTAAGGCTTACAGTAGCCCGTAAAGGCGTTATATCGTTGTATGCGCCGCCGTTCTCGATGTAGAACTTGAGATTAGTGCCTACGCCAATGAGGTTCTGACTGCCTAGCGTTACCCAGTTCCACAAAGAACGGCAGACGCCAAGAAAGGTAGCCTCAGATATACGTTGCCACCCCCCAATCTTTTCCGGCGTTCCCTGACGGAACCGGATTTTATCGGATTCGTACCAACCACCTTCACTGGTGTATCGGGTGTTTTCTCTATTAACCCCCGGCTTTAACGCTAGTTTTTGTAGTGGCATAAGGAACCCATCACATTGTCTCGCCAAATACCGGCGGTAGGGTTGTTACTTGGATAGAAGTGTTCTGCTTCAAGTTTAAAGAAGCACCGCAATCAGAACAAGTATCTGCTTCTAATTCGTTCTCGTCTACATCATATCCACATTCGGCACAGAGAATCTCTATATCATGGGCAGGTTCTACGTTACCGTCAGCTAATGTTTTTGGTGGGTGGGATGTCTTCATCGCTGTTGGTATTCCCCAGAGCTAATCATCTGGCAGATTTCTAGTGAGCGGTCGCCAACCTGTTCGGCCCAACGGCTACGGTAAAATTCTTGCCCTGCTTCTTCGTAGTTACCATCAGCCATATGCCCCAAGGCTTTAACGAATTTACGCAATTTGGTCTGACCAATATTAAATGACAAGTCTATTAAGGCTTCTTGGCGCACGCTATCAAGATCTTTAAACCAATCGTACTCACCGATCAGCTCTTCTTTGCACCGTCTAATGTCATTACTTAATAAGTAGTCTATCTCGTCATCGGCAAGGCCAAGGCCGGACTCTGAGATGTTTCTGCCAACACCAATAGTTTCGTAACCCGCAGAGCACATGTAGACCTTATCTCTAACGCCTTCGTGCCTTTTTAACATTTGTACAAGTCTATTCATTAATCATGCTTATGTGATGCGCCGTAGTAGAAACTGATAATAGATGAGACGATACCGCCCAGATACCCCAGCACAAGATTAACAATCCCGTCATCATTCGCAGCGGGGTCTTGTAGCGTGACCAGAGCAATGTAACCTCCGAAGAAAAATACACACGCAACCGCGATAAATTTAGGCGTCCAATCACCTTTAAAAGCTGACCGAGCATGTTGTACATCCTCCGCTTCAAGTGCGAATACATCTACGTCTAACTTCTTCATCTGAACTTGGAAGTCCAGTTCAGCTTTTTTAATTTCTGCTAACTGTTCTGGGGTAGCCGCTTGTACTGCATTAGCAATACTTTTCTCA
>Ga0209193_1001161_pt1 | contig 14236 bp, 7 predicted proteins | sample COGITO_mtgs_1003_FD_185515 | JGI IMG/M metagenome (GOLD analysis project Ga0209193, IMG submission 185515) | Pelagic marine microbial communities from North Sea - COGITO_mtgs_100330 (SPAdes) (version 2) | ecosystem: Environmental > Aquatic > Marine > Epipelagic ... | reverse complement strand
CGTAGTCGATCGATATCGGTGTCAGGCTGGGGAACTTATCGGCGACGGTCTGGAGCACGTCAGTCGACTGGCCAATTTCTGTGATAAAGTGAGCCAGCTCTGGGGTGTGCTGGGTGAGCTCGTCGACGACGGTTTTGACCGACCAGATAAACATGCCGGCATTCCAAGCGAAGTTGCCTTGTGCGAGGAATGTCTCGGCCAGCTCTGGGTTGGGTTTTTCCCGGAAGCGGGTGACCTCAGAGGGTGCATTGTCGAGGGCGGGGCCGTCGATGTTGGCGATTTCACCACGCTCGATGTAACCAAAAGCCGGGCAGGCCCAGGTTGGTTTGATGCCGACGGTGACCAGTGCTGCATTATTGGCGGCGGCAGTCATGGCATCACGCATGACGGATTGATAAGCTGCGGTGTCATTGATGAGCTGGTCCGAGGGCAACACGATCATGGTGGCGTTCGGGTTGCGCGCGGCGATCAGGCCAACGCCGAGAGCAACTGCTGGTGCGGTGTCACGTTTGGCGGGTTCTGCAAAGATGTTTTCCGCGGGTAGCTCAGAGGCAACTTCACGCACGGCTTGCTCCTGCAAGGCGTTGGTGAGGATCAGGATATTTTCCTTGGGGATGAGTCCTTCAAGCCGGCTGATGGTTTGGTTGAGCAGCGTGGCTTCGCCAAAGAGATTGAGCAGTTGCTTGGGTTTGGCATTTCTCGACAAGGGCCAAAAGCGAGTGCCGCTACCACCAGCAAGAATTAGTGCATACTGATTGGAGTTTGGGTGGGAGTTCATTTCAGAGGTTGTGCTTGTTGGGCTACTCATGGATCAGAGAATGGGAGAGAATTTCTCGATGAAAAAGGAGAAACGATTAAATTAATCAACCTTTTCAGGGATTTGCGCTTTTCTCAGAAAAATCAGAGGGTAGAATAAATTCATGGCACAAGAGCACTCTGACAAAAACTGGATTGAAACCAGCGCATCGTTTGCGCCCGCTATGTTGGGCGCTGCCGCAGGCGTATTCCTAGGCGACCTGATGCACCGTGATACTCGCAGGCCGGTGGCTTTGACCCTTGCCGCGCTCGGGGCAGCCGCTTTGGCACCAACGATCGTTGAGTTGGTTGCCGATAAGGTGAACGGCCCCGAAAGCAAGCGAGGATCAAAACGCACACTGCGTAACATCCGTGATGCCGGCATCGCGACCGACGAATTTGCTGATCTCGAAGACGAAATCGGCGAGCAAATGTTTATCGGCTAGTTTCCTTTTTTGGTTTTGAAGTCCTGCTTCATCACTCGCTAGATCATTCATTAATGCGCGTCTTATTGACAGGCTCCACCGGTAGACTCGGTGGAGCTTTTTTGTCTCTCTGGGGTAAGGATCCTGCTTTCGAGTTGATCACTCCCACGAGGCAGGAACTGGATCTCTCTGAGCCGGAGAAAGTAAGATCTTTTTTGCGCCAAGCTGAGTTTGATTTGCTGGTCAATCCAGCGGCCATTACCAACCTAGAGGAATGCCCGAATAATCCTGAACTCACTAGGCGGGTCAACACTGACTCCCCACAGGTCATGGCAGAGGTGTGCCAAGAAAAGGGTGCGCGTCTGGTTCACTTTAGCACGGACTATGTTTTTTCAGGTGAGCAGCCGGGCATGAAAACAGAGCAGGATGCTACGGAGCCGGTCAATATGTATGGGGAAAGTAAGTTGGCGGCAGAACGCGCGGTGATGGAGGCGGATGAGTCCGCTCTGGTGTGCAGGGTTTCTTGGTTATTTGGCCCGACTCCGGCAGGGTGCCCATACCACTTGGATAATGTTCTCAAACGCGCGGAAGCCTGCGAGGTGCAAGATCTCATTGCTGACAAGTTCGCGATGCCAACATACACTCATGATATTGTCGATTGGGTGGAGCTCTTATTGCGGGCGCAGGGATCGGGTGTTTACCACTTGTGTAATTCCGGGGAGCCTGAGAGTTGGTATAGCTCTGCTAAGAAAGTATGTGAACTTGCCGGTAAGTCCGGCTTCGAGGTGGATGCCAGTCACTTAGTCGCCACGTCGATTAATGATGCTGTTTTTTTCAGTGAAAAGCGTCCCGTGCACACCACGATGGTGCCTGCTAGAATGATGGCTGAGGGGATCGCGACTCCGCGTCATTGGCTTGATGCCGCCGAGGCCTACTTGAAAATGCGTTGACCGCGATGACGGGCAAGGGCAGAGTGTTGACTATGAAAACTGTTCGATTCGTTCGATTCGTTGTGCCGTTGGTTTCAGTGCTCATCTGGTGTCAGCTAGTGAGTTGTAGTAATAGCTATCGGCCAAGCAGCGGCGATCGTGGCTGGTCTGGCCCTCCCCGAGCGATCCCTGCCGACGAGCTTGATGATTATGGTCCGGATTTTACCCCGGGTAGTTATTTGCAGACCATCAACCCGAGCTCACCTTTTTTCATGAGCTTTCCAAGGATCGAAGATCAGCCTTACAAACTATTGCCTGATTCCACCGAGGTGAAGGTGGTCTCGCTCAAAGGCTCTTATGCCAAGGTGGAGGTGGTTCGTACGGGTGAAGTGGGATACGTGCCAACCATCATGCTAGGGGAGAAGCGGTCGCCTAACCGAGGTTCGCTTACTCCCAATTCTAATTCTAATTCTAATTCTAATACCAATCCCAACCCTAACCTCACTCCCAGCACTAATAATGAGGAGCTGACCCCCGACATCAGTCCTGAGCTGATAGACCCTAGTAGGCCTGCTGAATAAGGCAGGCTGGAGAAACTAAGCTGTCATGGCTTCCCACGTATGAGTGATCAATTTTCTGAGTTTGGCAAACGCCTCTGCATGGGCAGTGGCATCGAGGAGCTAATGGATGATCTGGGCAATGCCCTTGTCTCTGGCGGTCCGGACGTGCGCATGCTCGGCGGTGGCCAGCCGGCTCATATTCCTGAGGTGAATGCGCTTTGGCGACGCAGGCTCGAGGAGATTATGGCTTCTCCAGGTGGTCTGGAGAAGATGCTCTCCAACTACGATCCTCCCCGAGGTAATCCACTCTTTCTTGATTCCATTGCGGCCTTGTTTAGGGAAAATTTTGGCTGGGATATCAGCGCTAAAAATATTGCCATCACCGCCGGTGGCCAAACGGCTTTCTTTTTTCTCTTCAATGCCCTTGCCGGCAAATTCAAGGATGGCTCACGTAAAAAGATCCTGCTGCCACTCGTTCCCGAATATATCGGTTACGCCAACCAGTCTGTGGGTGATGACATCTTCTGTGCCTGTAAACCGCTGATCCAAAAAATCGGAGATCACGATTTCAAGTACCGGGTCGATTTTGAAAACCTGCGGGTCGATGACGATATTGCGGCGATCTGCGTATCACGCCCGACAAACCCGACGGGCAATGTGCTGACCGATAATGAGATTTCTCACCTCAGTGATTTGGCCGAGAAACATGATATTCCGCTTATTATTGATAACGCCTATGGCGCGCCATTTCCCAATATCATTTTCACCGAGGCAACCCCGGTCTGGAATGAACACACGATATTGACCCTGAGTTTATCAAAAATAGGTTTGCCGGGCACGCGCACGGGCATCGTGATTGCCAGTGAGGAGATCGCTTCCGCTGTTTCCTCGATGAGTGCCATTGTGGGCCTCGCCAACGGTAATATTGGTCAGGCAATCATGGAGCCGCTGATCCGCAGTGGGGAGATTCTGAAGCTGAGTAGTGAGGTGGTGCGCCCTTATTATGTGGAAAAATCCCGCCAAGCGCGAGCATGGGTGGCTGAGGAGTTTGATGCCGAGCTGCCGTATCGCGTTCATCTCAGCGAGGGGGCCTTGTTCCTGTGGCTCTGGTTTGAGGGCATGCCTATTAGCTCAAGTGAGCTCTATGAGCGGCTCAAGAAGCGCGGTGTGCTCATTGTTTCCGGGCATTATTTCTTCTTTGGGGACGATGATGTCGACGCGTGGCCGCACCGGCACGAGTGTATCCGCATGACATTCACCATGGACGAGCGCACGGTTCACGAGGGGATTAAGATCATTGCGCAAGAAGTAGCGGCGGCTTATGCCGAGGCTTAAGCTGCTTTAGCTGACAATTCGTGATTGCAATTTCCTTGAAATGAAGGAGTGTGCGCGTCCTTTCCAGCCCGTTTTTTAGATGGCAGGGAATAAACACCTGACAGCCATGACTGAAAAGATTCGAAATATCGCGATTATCGCCCACGTTGACCACGGCAAAACGACCCTTGTCGACGAGCTGCTTAAGGCAGGAGGCGCCTATGGTGAACACCAGCAAGCCGGGGAGCGCGCCATGGACTCGATGGATCTTGAGCGGGAAAAAGGCATTACCATTAAGGCGAAGAATACCTCGGTGAAGTGGGGCGATTATACGATCAACATCGTTGATACTCCGGGTCACGCTGACTTCGGTGGCGAGGTGGAGCGAGTCATGAAGATGGTCGATGGCGTTTTACTTCTTGTAGATGCCCATGATGGACCACAGGCGCAAACGCGTTTCGTACTGCGTAAGGCACTGCAGCAAGGGCTGACGCCGATTGTGGTCGTTAACAAAATCGACCGTGAGCATTCTGACCCAGTGAGTGTGCATGACCGCGTGTTGGAGCTCTTCCTTGAGCTTGAGGCGAACGAAGAGCAATTTGAAGCTCCCTTTGTCTACGGATCAGCTAAGAATGGATTTTTCATCAAATCACTGGATGATGATCAAAAGGATGTCATCCCCTTGTTAGAGACAATCGTTGAACACGTCGCCGCTCCTGACTCTGATCCTGATGCGCCGTTTAAAATGCTGGCATCCAATATTGCCTGGGATGATTACGTGGGCCGGGTAGCACTTGGTAAAATACAAAGTGGTTCGGTGAAAAAGGGCGACAGTATTTTCCGCCTCACCAAGGAGGGTAAGACGGAGCGTGGTAAGGTGAGCAAGGTTTTTGAATACAGTAGTCTTTCCAACCAGGAATCCGCTGAGGGTTTCGCAGGTAATATCGTTGGTGTCGCGGGTTTTGAGGACATCGATATTGGTGAAACTCTTTCTGCTGATCCTGAAGCTGAGGCACTTCCTTTTGTGTCCATCGATCCTCCTACCGTGCAGATGCAGTTTTCCATCAACGATGGCCCTTACGGTGGCCGCGAAGGCAAGCATGTCACCTCACGTGCGATCCGTGAGCGCTTACAACGCGAGGTGAAGACCAACGTTTCCATTGAGGTGTCCGATACCAATCAGGCAGGTGTCTTTGAGGTGGCTGCCCGCGGAGCGATGCAGATCGCAGTGCTTGTTGAAACGATGCGCCGTGAAGGTTACGAGATGCTCGTTTCCCGCCCGATGGTTATTACCAAAAAGGGTGAAAACGGCGGCGTTGAGGAGCCTTTTGAAACTCTCTTTGTCGAGGTGCCAGAAGAATACACTGGGGGAGTGATGAAAACCTTGGCAAACCGCCGTGCTCGTATCGAAGACATGGGTAGCAATGCTCATGGCGCGACCATTGAGGCAACGATTTCTACCCGTGGATTGATTGGTTTTGAGTTTGAGCTTTTGAACCTCACCAGCGGTCACGGTGTCATGTCTCACTTGTTTAAGGAATACGCACCGCACTGTGGTGAGATCACCACTCGTAATACCGGCACGCTGGTTAGTATGAGCACGGGAACTGCCATGGCATACTCGTTGTTGCCGCTTGAGGAGCGTGGCAAACTTTTTGTTGCTCCTGGTGATGAAGTTTACGAGGGTCAGATCATTGGAGAAAACCCAAGGAAAGACGACCTGCCCGTGAACCCAGTGAAGGCAAAGAGCCTGACCAACCACCGCTCTGCCACCAAGGGCATCACTGTAGGCTTGGCACCTCCGATCAAGATGTCACTTGAGCGCGCTATCGAATACATTGCCGGGGATGAGCTTCTCGAGGCAACGCCAAGTCACCTGCGACTTCGTAAGCGCATTCTGGACCCGCATGAGCGCAAGCGTGCTGAAAAATCTCGCAAGGCGGAAGCCGGTTTGTAATTGGTCAGTTGAGTGCCCTTTGGTTCTATCTGGAGGGGCTATAAGATACTAGAATGGGCTACTTCCATTTCTGGTAAAGGCGCCAATCTTTCTCAGCCTTGCCAAGATTCTTGTCACCAAGCTCGCGATAGACCCCGACCCTCTTTTTGAGTAAATCGGCATCATCAAGGGGGAAGTGTGGCTCCTGATCGAGAAGCACGGGAAGTAGGTCCTTTGCCTCAAGTCGTGAAGCCAGAGTGATACGAAGGCGTGTCCGTTGCAGCTCCATTAAGCGGGTATCAAAGGGTTGCTCCAGAAGTAGTAATATCTCAGCCTCTTTGCCTCTAAATCGATTGGAAGACTCTTCAATCCTCTGATGAATCATTGAGAGGCAGTTTTCCACACTAAGAAAGTTGGGGAGATGCCATACCTTGCCCTTCATCTTTTTGATCAGCTCGATGATTTCCATTTCTTCCAGTACGGTGTTGTTGGTCACCCAGAAATATTCCAACCGGGCAATGTGATAGTCCAGAGGCATGCTGTCTACGAATGTCTCGCAGTATTCGATGCAGCGCGCATTAGCAGTTCTTGCAAGCGCACGCCCCCATAGTGCTTGTTCCCTTGGGTTGAGTGCTTCGAATATCAGGTCCTTGTTGTTTCTGAGGATTTTGTCGAGCTGCTTGCATAGCTTTGAGCGCCTTAGGGCAGCGGTGCCATCAAACCAGGATACCTTGTCCCAATCCGTGGTGTCGCGCTTGAGGCTGTGAGCCGCGGAAGCCATGGAATAATTGAACCGAAGTGAGCCAATGCTGCTGTCTATGCCTTCGATAACGAGCCCTTCACGCGTGGTTTGATCCAGAATTTGTTGAATGGGGTCACTGAAGCTGACTCCACCAGTTCTTGCGACTTGGAATTCAAGTAGGTTGCGGTCGTCTGTGTTAACTTGATTTATTTTTTGAGACAGCTTGCTGACGTATTCTGAGTTCGCCACGCTGTGGGAGAGTATGCCTTCCGCTGTGTGGGTGCCGAATGCCCGGCTAGCGGCAAGACGGTATGCTGGTTGGCTGAGCTTGCTGCGCATGAGCTCAATGGGTAAGGCTTTTCTCTTTTTGTAACACACAAAGACAAGATCAGCATCCAGGGTCTGGTAAACACAGACTTGGGGGAAGACGGAGCGTAAAGTCGCCATGATCAAGTTCACGCTCTCCAGTTTGATTTCATAAGCCTGCAGCCACTGGGAGAAAACGCCATCTTCGTTGAGCCGTTTGGAGATGGTCTGATAGTATTCTCTGGTGAACAGATTGGCGACTCCTGCCCGCTGTGGGTTGGGTGGCTCTGAGGCGATCAGGTCATAATATTGATCTTTGCCCTTGAGAGCCAGAAGGCCCTCACGTGCGTCACCGTAAATCATATTGACCTTCGGGTGGTTGGTAACGTCGTAGTTCATTGAGGCGAAGTATGAGGCGCACTCTGCGACGTGCGGTTCCAACTCATAGACATCGACTGTTTTGACACTCTCAAGCTCGGCCAGCCAGCCGGCGGACATTCCCGTGCCCAGACCGATAACGCAGGTGTGCTCAGGCTCGCCATGATGAAGTATTGCTGGAAGGATACCGAGCATGATTTGAGTAGAGACATCGCCCAAGGCAGTGCCATCAGATTTGCCATTGTTGAGTAGGCTCAAATCATCATCAAGGGAGATCGCTCCAGAATTCTCAAGGCCATCATATTGATAAATAATTTCATGTGCAAATTCTCGTTTTTCATGCTCAACGTCAGCCAATGTTTGGTGCTCTGTAACGGTTGAGCGCCCAAAGCCGATGGGGTTTTGTAACCAGTAAACAGTAAGTCCCGACCCATGTGTCAGCATTACTATGACTAGGGCTGCTATTCCTATGGTAGCGAAGCCTCCGAGTTTTGCGCGCTGGTATATGGCACAGAAAGCGATGAATACGGCTACAGCCAAGCTTAGCGCAATCATGCTTAGCCATGTGTAGTTAATGCTAAGCTGAGGGATGAGAACGAAGCCGCCCAAAATAGAACCAATGACCGCTCCTGCGGTATTAAAAGCGTAGACGCGTCCGGTCTGTTGTCCCACTGCGTGTTTGCCTTTACCGACCAGGGACAAAATCAAGGGGAACTGAACGCCGGCCATCAACGAAGCCGGCAGAGCAAGGAAGCCAGCGATCATGAACCACACCCATAATTTATCCCCTAAGGGGTAGCCCAGATAACCGGTCTGAATGACTTTGCAAAAACGTACGAAGCCATCACCCCAAATGTAGGGAATGGCCATTGCTGTGGCAAAAAGCGCGGAGACGATGGCTAATAAGGCGTAGCTCGGTTTGACGTATTTGATGATGAGGGAATAGAGCAATCCACCCATGCTCATGCCAATGAGAGCCACGATCAGGATCAGGCCGAAGTTGTAGACAGATCCACCAAGCAGAGGAACGGATGATCTGAACCAGAGCAATTCCATGACAAAGAATGTGAAACCACTGAAAAAGGCGACGGAATATAAAAGCCAGGCGGTACCGTGTTTTTCATGGCCGTTGGACGTAGGCGCTTGGGGAGCTTGATGCATGGCCACTGTGTAGTAGGCGACAGCGGCAAGGAGGAGGTTTAGGCCTGCGGCCATGAGTAGAGAGGTGGTATTGCCCAAGACCTCGAGGCAGTAGAAATTCACGATAAAGGCACCCAAGACAGCTCCGGCAATGTTCATGCCATACATCAGGGCACTGGACCTCCTGACTTCATCTTCATCTGTCTGAACCAAGCGTATGGCAGCGGGCAGAGTGCCTCCCATTAAAAAACAGGGGGTAGCAATCACGGCTATGGCGATAAGCATTTGCAGGCCAACAGCGACCCAGCCCAGCTCCTGAATGCCGCCGGTTGTGTAGTAGAGTTTTTGTCCATAAATCAGCAGCAGGGGACTAATGAGGACACTCAGACCGATGAGGGCCTCAATGATGGCATAAAACCTGCCCGGCCGTGAGCTTTGGTCTGCTTTATGACCAAGCACCCAACTGCCTAAGCCGAGGGCGCCCATGAATATGGCTAAGACGGCCGAGGCGGCTAAGGTTGAGCCTCCGAAAACGAGGCGGAACTCTCTGAGCCAGACAATCTGGTAGGCTAGAGAGCAAAAACCAGATGCGAACATAAAGAAGGCCAAACAAGCAGACCTCTGAGCTGGACTGGAAAGCATGCGCGCAGACTAGATAAAAACGATCTGCATGGCAAACTTGTTCCTCATCTCTTGATGATAAAGATCGTTCAAAGAGATCATATGCAAAAATTCTGTAATCATCCGGGCTTGCCGGGCGAGATGCCTTCGTCTCAATCAACTTGAGAGATGTCGGCTAAAATACACGTAGCCAGAGTTGGTGAAAATGATGCTGGTCAAGCGGTGTGCAATTTCATCATCTTAGTCACAGCTATCCATGAAAGTTCCAAACATACAGATTTATTTCACCCTTGCAGCGTTGGTTATGGGCATCTTTTACGCGGGCTCAGTCAAGGCAGAGGTGCCCGTCATTACCGAATTTATCAACAGCGCAAACGGAGAAGTTCTTGATCAGCGTGCGGACCGTTTGCCAGCCTACTACGGTAAAGCGGATGCCGCACCCTCGGCACTTACTCCTACAGGAACCGCCTGGAAGGCACGCTGGCAAACCCAGTTGGTTGTGCAGGCCAAGGACGACTATCATTTTGAACTCCGTGGAGCGGGTGCCGGGGCGTTGCAGATCGATGACAAAGATGTGGTCGGGCAACTCAATGAGACCTCTGCGGCGATGACTCTTGCGGCGGGAGGCCACCCGTTGGTGATTACCTTCACCCCACCCAAGTCCGGGGATGCCCAGCTGCGCCTGTTTTGGAAATCATCCAGCTTTGGCTGGGAGCCTGTTGCCGCTACTTCGCTCAAGCAGCCGGCATCCCTGCCTGCTAACCAACACGCCTTGCTCCGCTCCCAGCGTCAGCTCATTGTCGACAACAACTGCAACGCCTGTCACCAGAGCGAGCATCACATCGCCTTGCCCGAGGCGAGTGAGATGGGTCCTTCGCTTGCCGGAATCGGCAGCAGGCTGGATGAAACCTGGATGGCACGCTGGATTGAAAACCCACAAGGCCACCGGCCAGGATCGCGCATGCCGGCGCTGTTTCACGGAGCCGGTGCCAAGCAAAAGTCAGCCGACATCGCCGCTTACCTGGCCACGATGAAGTCCAAGACCTCCTCGGCAGGAAACAAAGGCAACAAGAGCGCTGGAGCTAAACTCTACAAGGCGCTCAACTGCTACGCCTGTCACGACATGAACGCAGCAGACAGTATTGAACGCATTCCCTTGGCCAACATCTCGAAGAAATACCAGCATCACGCATTAGCCGCATTCCTCGAGAACCCGGGTGAGCACCACGCGGCTACGCGCATGCCGGACTTTAAGCTCAGCAAGCAAGAGGCCGCGGATCTTACTACCTTCCTCTACAGCCTGGAGAAGAAGGTTGAGCAGCAAGAGTATCCCAAAGGTGATCCTGCAAAAGGAAAGACCCTGCTGGTTCAGTCCGGATGCATGAATTGTCACGAGGCACCCGGGCATGAGAACCAAGCCAAGTTCTCCAACCTCGCAGCTATGCTCAAGGCCACATCCCAATCACCACAGAGTGGTTGTTTGGCACCCAAGAGTGCTGACAAAAAGGCGCCTCACTTCTCTGCCGATCTCTCGGCATTGCAAAAGGTGGACGCGGCTCAAGTAAGCAGCGCTCTGCTGCAGGACCACCCCGCGGAATACGCCCAGCGCCAGTTCGAGGCACTCAATTGCATGGCTTGTCACAGCCGTGACGGAATGGATGCCAGCCGCTTGATGCGGGTCGAAGAAGTCGCCCACATCGATATCTCTGATCCCAAAGCTCACGCAACAGGGCCTGAAAAACTTCCGATGCTCGATCACTTCGGCCACAAGCTGCGTGCGGATTGGATGGCAGAGCTGTTTGCCGGCACCTTACCTGAGAAAACACGCCCCTGGTTACAAGCTCAGATGCCGGCGTGGCCATCACGGGCCGAGGCACTCGCCACCGGATTTGCCCACAGCTACGGTGTGTGTGAAACTCAAGAGAAGGTTCGCCTAGGTAATACGAAAACAATCAATACAGGTAAGGCGCTCGTTGGTCAGCAGGGTTTCTCCTGTCAGGCATGCCACGCCTTGGATAACGAGGCGGCACTCGCCGTTTTTGAGGGAGCGGGCCCCAACCTTGCCTTGGCGACAAAACGTCTGCGGTCCGATTATTACCACCAGTGGATGCATTACCCGCAGCGCTTTGATGCCGCTACGATCATGCCGCGTTATGCCACCAACGGAATTTCACCGCTCAAGAAGTATTATGATGGGGACGCCGACAAGCAGTTCAAAGCCATCTATGACTACCTTCAAGATCTGGCCTCCAAGAGACAAGTTGGCTTTGCACCTGGACTCATTGGTGAATATTTCAAATTACGTGAAGGCCTTGGCTCGACGCCTGCCATCCCTGAAACCGAGAAACCTTGGCTGGTCCGGGTTGATGCTCAGGTCAACTTTCCGAATACCGGCAAGGGCTTCTATGGTGTCAAGTTGCAGGATGATTTCATCGCCCGGTGGCGTGGTAAAATCACGGCCCCCGAGGATGGCAACTATATTTTTTATCTGGGCTCGGATGATGGCTCCAGCCTGAAGATTAACGGCAAGGAGATCATCAACTTCTGGGGAGCACACAGCTACAAGGAACATAAAGCCCGCATCAAACTTAGCGCTGGCCAGCATGACATCGAGCTCACCTATCTAGAGCTCAGGGGTCAGCAGGGTTGCGTGCTCTCCTGGACGCCTCCCAGTGGTAACCGACCTGTCATTCCAGCAAGCCAGTTTAGCCACAAAACAGAGGAGTATGATGCAATCGCCTGGGATTCAAAGCCATGGCAAAAAGCTCCTCATCTGATCAACCCCAAGGGTCAGCACTATGATCAAGGCATCCCGGCAAAATACGGCTCTCTCATTGGCGCCCCCTTCAGGATCAACAAGGACTCGCGTGGTGACAATGACGTATTCCGCGCGCACGCCGTGCCACTCTCTGATGATGGTAACGTCGGCGTTGTCTTTGACACCGATACCATGCGCCTAGCCGCCACCTTTGCCCACGGGGGTATTAAGTTCGAGGGCCTGCCCTTCACCGGTGGGCACGGCAGCTTCCCTTCATTTGCTGTGCCTCCGTTTACATCCACCGGTTCGGTGCCAGGCTGGGCCTCCACGGATGGAGATCTCGCTGATCCTCGTTTGAGTGAGGACAATTACTATCCTCCTTTGGGCACTTTGCCCAAGGATTGGGCCCATTATAAGGGGGCTTATCGCAACGGCAAGAAAGTCGTTTTCCACTACACAGTGGGCGAACACAAGATGCTTGAGCATTATTTCCTCAAGTCAAAGAAGGACGAGCCGGCGGAGATTGCAAGAATCATTGAGCTGCCTCCATTCAAGAAACCACTCACGCTCGTGCTTGCTGATGCTCCGGCGGATTCAGAAAAGATTGATGGCAACTCACTTAGACTCGGCAAGGCTTATCTGCGTGTGCTTGCGGGTCCGGATTACTCGCTCTCTTTGCAAGACGGCCAGGCCATACTGACCATGCGAGAAAGCTATACCGCCGCCGTTATGGAAATAATCTACTCCGAGGTAGCTGAGCTCGAGAGTTTCACTCCGAGTAATTTCTCTCTTACAGATCTCTGTCAGGGCGGCCCTGCCCAGTGGCCTGAAATTATCACCACTACAGGAGAAGTGGCCAAGGATGAGAGTGCGGCTTACGTGGTGGACCGTGTTGGCTTGCCGGACAAAAACCCCTACACGGGTGCCTTGCGCGTGGCCGCCTTTGACTTCTTTGCTGATGGTACTACGGCGGCGGTATGCACCTGGGACGGGGATGTCTGGGTTGTCGAGAATGTGGATGAATCACTGCAGAACTTGAAGTGGAAGCTCTTTGCCCGTGGTATTCACGAGCCCCTCGGGCTAAGGATTGTCGATGAAAAGATCTACACCGTCAGTGACGACCAGATCACGCGCTACCATGACCTCAATGGTGATGGTGAGGCCGACTACTACGAGAACTTCAACAACGACTGGCAGCTGACCAGTGGCTTCCACGCTTTTGCCTTTGACCTGTTGACTGACAAGGAAGGGAACTTCTACTTCGCCCTCGGTATGCCGGTGAAGGGTGGGGGGCGTGGCTTTGAGCGTGTCAGTGAGCACCACGGCAGCATTCTCAAGGTCAGCAAGGACGGCAGCAAGCTCAGCAAGTACGCCAGTGGCTTCCGCGCTCCGAACGGAATTGGCATCAGCCCGGATGGCCAGGTGACCTCGGGTGACAACGAGGGCACCTTTGTACCACGCAGCCCGATCAACTGGATCAAGGAGGGCGGCTTCTACGGGGTGGTGGATTCCTACGAGAAACGAGACGAGCTCAAGACCACCGCCTTTAACGAGGAACTGCGCCAAGGCCGTGAGCAACATCATGATCCCTCCGAGGCTCCCAAGCCACTGGTCTGGATGCCCAAGAAGATCGACAACTCCGGAGGTGGCCAGGTCTGGGTGACCAGCGATCGCTGGGGTCCGCTCAAGGGCGAGTTATTACACGGCTCCTACGGCAAGAGCTCACTCTATCTGGTCCTCAAGGAGGAAATCGAAGGCCAGATCCAGGGCGGGGTGGTCAAGGTTCCTGTGCGTCTCAACTCGAGCAATATGCGCATGCGCTTCAATGACAGGGATGGTCAGCTCTATGTCATAGGACTGAAAGGCTGGCAAACCAATGCGGGGCTGCTCAGCAGCTTTGACCGCGTGCGTTACACCGGTAAAGCCATCGACCTGCCCACAGGGCTGGAGGCACATAAGGATGGCCTCGTTGTTCGTTTCTCGGAAGCCCTTGATCCTGCCTCTGCCAATCAGGCAGAGAACTACTCGCTCTCCGGTGCCGACATTCACTGGTGCCGCGAATACGGCAGTCAGGAGTTTCACTTGAAGCAGCGCGAGCTGCCACTGGGTCAGCGCAAGAAGGGCTGGACGGACCTCAAGGTCAACGGGGCAGAGCTTCTGGGCGATGGTAAATCCGTCAAGCTGACTGTCGAGGGCCTCATCCCGGCACATATGCTCGAGCTCAACCTGAGCCTCAGTACTGAGGACGGTCGCCCCATTAAAACCAAGATCAACCACACCATCCACCAGCTTAAATAACCATGAAAACACTGACTAAAACCATCCTAGGCTC
>Ga0209193_1001159_pt1 | contig 14260 bp, 12 predicted proteins | sample COGITO_mtgs_1003_FD_185515 | JGI IMG/M metagenome (GOLD analysis project Ga0209193, IMG submission 185515) | Pelagic marine microbial communities from North Sea - COGITO_mtgs_100330 (SPAdes) (version 2) | ecosystem: Environmental > Aquatic > Marine > Epipelagic ... | reverse complement strand
TCTTTTCTGTTAAATCATCTCTAAGGAAATAAAATTCAATAGGTTGACTATATTGAACACCTTCTTCGTTTTCACCAAATTCCTCATTTGACCTGTTTATTAAAACATTAAATAAAAATGGTCCATCATAAAATTTTTCCTCTGCTGCCTCACCATACAAATTTACTTTAGTCTCTTCTAACTTAAATTGATAGATTGCGCATTGCTGAGTAATTATATTACCTAATAATTCTCTGTTGAGATGTCTCACAACAGACATATCTCGAATACTTGTAAATAATGCCATATTATGCTATATAAATTGTAAAAGGTGACTGTTGTAGTTCTTTCATTTTACTATCCACTTCTTCACTGCGACGAGCTAGCAATGATTGCCTACTTGTTTCGTCAAAGTATGCTCTTAATCTTTCTATTAATGCTAACTTTTCGGCAGTTGCTGCTGATAGTAAGTCACCATCATTAAGGTTTATTTCTGCGTTAGGTATTGGAATTGATGTATATTTTCCTCTTACATACCCTAACATTTCTTTTGCTAAAGCTAATGTGTATTCAAAAATCCATTGTCTACCAACCGAATTTATGTAATCATAATTTGGATTAGTGTAAGGGGTGTTTGAAACATTAGTTACTTGGGTAGGCATTTGTTGTATTGATGTTTCTACTCTTTCATTTCTTAAAATATATTCAAACCATACTCTACCTGCTGTAGCAACTTGAGAAATATTACTGAGTGCAAGTGTAATAACTATATCTCCGCTTATATCTGTAAATCCAGCTGTTAATAAATCTGATTGACTTATTGTTATAACATCTCCAACAACATATCCACTTCCAATATTAGAAACTTCAACTTCAGTAATATTTACACCATCACTTTTTACTATTCCAGTAGCACCACTTCCTGATACTGCTAATAAAGGTAAACTTGCTTCAAGTGTAGCTGAGGTAGTAGTAACAGTGGTTAGAGGTAAATCATCTCCTATTATTAAATCACTAGAGAGTCCAGTTGCTCCATAAGCTCCTGGTATAGGAAATACTCTTAGTTTATCATTTTTGATTTCAAAACTATAGTCACTTCTTCTAACCATTTCATTCATCTCAATAGATTGAATGACTTGCATATCATAGTTTAGAGGCATCATTAAGAATCCCATTCCTCCTCCAAATCCACCTAAACCAGTTATACCTGCTGCCATAGCACCTCCAAAACCAAATCCACCATATGGAGATAAAAGTCTTGCTGAGGCTGGTACTGGTTCTTGGTAGAATACTCTTTTAACTTCTAGTCCTAAGTTATATTCAGAACCTGTTAAACTGCTACCAGATAAAAATTGTGTAAATGAATAATCTTGTATGCTTGAGGTTAGTTCAAATGAACCCGAATAATAAGGAACATTACCACCTGAACCTGCTTCCGCACCGTATTGCTCAGTTAGCCTAACTATTGGCTCAAAACTCGGTGTTATTAACGCTTGATTTAGATTACTACCAGTTGTGGCGCCTTCTAGAGACAATTGATTATCTCGTATAGTATACGCGTATAATTCGTTACCATATATGGTAATGGCCTCCTCAAATGCTGTAAAAAAAGAACCAGATTGCAGTTCAACATCAACTAAAGGATAACCTAATCTTGCAGCACAAAATTTTGCTACTTTTACTGCATCTACTTGAAATTCAGTTTGGTCATTATAAAAACCAAATGGGACTGCTTTTGGATCCCAAATAGGACAACCATCATATATTGGTATGTTCATATTTATATTTTGTTTATAAATATAAAAAAAAGAGGCGCTATTGCGCCTCTCTTTATTTTACGGTTAGGATACTATTATATAGTATTCAATCCAGCTACTTCAATTGTAGCATAGAATTCTGGTCTAACCATCTTCTTAGCATAACGAGTCAAGAGACCTTTTCTAGGTGTAAAGGTTTCTGGATCGTAGATAAGAGGAGTCATAATCAAAGGAATGTAAGGAGCAAATACAGCACCACTTTCTAGGAACTGAGCACCTCTAAATCCTAATAGGATTACGTTTTGAGTCATATATGGATTCTTATACACTTTGTATCTTCCATTTAACTGACCAACTTTCTGTACACCAAATGCGTAGCTAGCTTGTGCAGCATCACCATCAGAATCAGCAGCAAATCCTGGAATAGATTCCAAAATAGTACCTACAGAAGGTGAACATACCATAAAGTTAGCACCACCTCTAAGAGTTTTCTGGTGAATAACATTACTCAACTTTTGGATTTTAGTTCCAAGTGTTTGGAACCACTGTCCTTGTGAGTTATAGAAACCAAGATCAGAGATCGTAGTTGCTCCAGCTGTATCAATAATAGATTGATTGTTAACAGCAGACCATACTTCAGTACCTGCAGCTGCAGATTCCATCAACATAGATAGGATTTCTAAATCAATCTCCAATGAGATGTACTCGCTCAAGATAGAAGTCAATTCTGCTTCAGCATCCAACGCATGGTAAGCGTTAAGATCTTGTGCGAACTCAGGAGTCCATACAGCCTTTAGCTTCTTAGTTTTGGCAATGATAGCAGATGATTTCATCTGTACGTTAATCTCAGGAATAGCGATTGAAGGTGCGTTTAAGCTGTTAGGCTCAGGGTTAGCATCTTCGAAATCACCTCTGTATTGATCAGTAGGTTGGATTTGGTAAACTACACTTACAGACCCAGTAGTATCAGCTGCGTCAGCAAATGATGAAGTAGGAACAATGAAGTTAACAAATGCACCTTGGTTATAAGCAGTAAAAGCAGATAGTTGTACTCCAGAACCAGTTGCTAGATATGCCGAAGCATCAGATCCAGAAAATAGTTGGAAACCAGCTACGCCTTGTGCATCCAAGTGATCCAAAGAACCAGTAGGAACAGCAATGTTGTAGTATCCTTCAAATGAAGCAGAATAATCTGAATCATATTTGAAATCACTCCAAGAAGCGGTTGTAAAGTTTACATCAGTAGCGATATCAGTAGAACCAGCTACAGATTGTGTGTTCTGAGTAGAGTATCCAAATCTTCCAGCACCATATAGTCCACCAGTGTTTCCGTTACCAAATGGGTTGGTCTCAGCAGAGCCATCACCATATAGTGAACTTCCAGCTTCAAATGGAGTTTTATCAGTTCCGTATTGGAAATCTAGGAAGAATACAAGTCCAGAAGGTAAGTTCATTGGTTGAACTGAAACAAATTCCTTTGCTGCAATTTGACCAAATACTTTTCTTACCAATGGTAAAGCAACTCCTGCCCACTGACCACCGATATTAACAGCAGTTTGTGATTGGAATGTTCCGCTAGAATTAGCTCCTCCACCTGTTTGACTAGATTCTACTACAAGTTGTTTAGCTTGGTTTTCAAGAATAATACCCATGTTATTTTTGTGAGTACCTTCCATTCCTTCCAATAAACCTGTTTTTTCCCACTTACCAGCTAATCTGGCGGCATCACTCTGTACAGAGTGGTATGGGTTTGCACTTTCTAAAAGAGTATCTAAGCTCATTTTTTTAAGTTTTAAAAGTTTATAATTAAATTAATCCCGCTAGCTTGCGCATACGGTTGTAAACATCATTTGATTCAATGATAGGCTGTTTTTCTGCTTTAGGTTCTAAACCTGTAGCTTTAGAAGCGGATCCCTTTTTGATTGATTCATTAATAGTAGGAGTATCTAATATTCCTTCATTTAATGTTTCAAAAATAGATTTTGCTTCTTTAACAGTCTCAGCTTTGTCAAATGCTTTTAATACCTTAACCTTTTTACTTTCGGCTAAGTTTTTTTCCTTGAAGATTTTATTAGTATAAAGTAATTTAGCATTCAAAAGATTAACTTCTTGTAATTCAGATTTAAGAGCTTCGATTTCACTCATTACTTCTTTAAATCTCATTTTTTCAGTTTCTTTTTCAACTTCACTATCTCCTTTATCTCCATGTCTCATATCAGGATCAGACATCTCGTCAACTTCTTCCTTCTTAGCTTCATCGACTTCTTCCTTTTTGGCTTCGTCAACTTCTTCTTTTTTGGCTTCATCAACTTCTTCCTTCTTGGCTTCGTCAATTTCGATATCTACGTCTACATCGTCTTCAACTTCTACGTCTTCAACATCTTCGACTTCAACTTCGTCTTCTACGAATTCTTCTCCTGGCTCAATTTCACCTGCAGATACCATATCACTAATAACGTCTTCGATAAATGATTTAAGATCATCTTCTGACATATCTTCAAGATCAATTTCTTCATCTTCCATGTCATCTTCCATATCTTCCTTCTCATCTTTTTCGCCATCAAGATATCCTTCTTCTTCAGCGTCAGTACGGTCATCTTCTTTCATGAGGTCTTCTTTTTCGTCCTTCATTCCATCTTTATAGCCTTCTTCTTCAGCATCTGTTCTAGCATCTTCTGCAAGCTCCTTAAGTAATTCATCAAGATTAACTTCTTCATCTATTTCATCTTCCTGAACAGTAGACTTACCAACCTTGTGAGGTACTGGATTTACGGGTCCACCATCAGCGTCCATTTCGTGAGATGGGGAGTTTTTCCTTCTGAAACTAACAGCATCCATTTCATCTAGCTCAACTTCTTCTTTTACATCTTCATCCGCATCCATTTCCTGCAACTTAGCAGACAACATAGACTTAAGATGTGGAGTAAAAGCTTCTTCTAAAGCTAGTTTAGCGTTTGCAATAGCAGTTTCTTTCACGGCTTTTGCATCAGCAATTGCTTCTTTTAACAAATTTTTATTTGTCATAATAATCCCAAAATTTAGTTTGTGAAATATGCTTATTTAAAAAGCATAATAAGAATAATACATTAATTGAATGGCATATAGAATAATGCCATATTGTTAACAATACATATATGCATATTCTTCAAAAATAAGAAAATATTGTAAATTTATTAAGCTTGACCGCCGTCTGTTATAACCCAGCTATTAGGAGCACCAGTTAATACACCTCTTGCTGTAGCTGCTGTACCTGCTGAATATTGGGTAGTACCACCACTAAAAGTAACACCTGATTGAATACTTTCAGCTGACCAACCTATTAATAGTGAATCATAGTTAGTTGTTGAAAATGCTGTAGCTCCATTAAACATATCAGTAGCATTAGTTAAACTATTTGGTTTCCAACTGCCAATATCTCTATTAAAAGAAGTAGCATTTTCAAGCATTCCAGACATATTTGTAACATTGCGTATATCCCAAAAATTCATATTTTGGTTATAATTAGTAGCGTCTTTAAACATACCACTTGTATCAGTAACTAAGTTCATACTCCAACTATTAATATTTCTACTAAAAGATGAAGCACCTCTAAACATATCACTTGTATTAGTTAAACTAGTAAGAGTCCAAGCATTTAAGGGTTGATTATAAACAGTATTAAGACCAAACATGCTAGTCATAAATTCTACATTACTCACATCCCAATTATCAATTCTTTGGTTGAAAATACCTCCTAAGAACATACCTACCATATTAGTAACATTACCTACATTCCATGTACTAATATTTTGGTTAAAAGAAGTAGCTCCTTGAAACATTGAACTCATATTTGCTACATTATTTGCGGAGTTTAACCAACCAGTTATATCTTGGTTAAAAGCAGAAGCATTTTGGAACATTCCACTCATATTAGTAGCATTACTTACATCCCAAGCACTAATATCACTATCAAAAGTAGAATTATTAAAAAATATTTGGCTAAAATCAGTTAAACCGCTTACATCCCAAGTATTTATTTGACCATAAGTTGCTATAGCGGCTGCATTATCTGAAGTCCATAAGTCGGATGCTGTTCTTAACTGACTATTACTAGTGAATACAAATGGTCCTCCACCACCTGTACTTTCAATTTGTAATCCAATATTACCTGTAGTTCTTAACATAGAAGAAGATACTACAACATTATATGTAGGGGTAAACTTATAAGAACAAACAGCTGGTTGGTTATCAGTTACAATTGAGGAAATATAAGATGATGTAACTAAACTTCCATCAGGTATTCCAGTTAAGGTATCATAGATACCTACTGCATTTTCAACAGTAGAAGAGGGATAAAACCCATTTGCATCTCTACTAGTTTCTGAAGTAAAATAACCTGATCCACTTAATCCTGTAGGTATACTAAGAGTAAAAGTATATTCTGTACCTGCAGTTAAAGCTGGAATAGGTGTTCCTGATCCAGATAGTTGTGATCCAGTAAAGGTTCCTATAACAGCCATATTAAAATATTGGACAGTTTCCTTTAGAACAAAGGATTTCGGTTACTATTTGATTTACTTTAGTGTAATCATATTGTACTGTTTCTTTACCTTCTTTAATCATGTGCATATATGATCCAGGATTTGAAGGTGTTGAAACAAAATCCCAACATAGAAGTTCAAAATCATCTTGTACTTCCATTACACCACCTTTATCTTCTAATGAACCCATACCTCGAGAAGAAACACCAACTGTTACTCCGCTTTTAATAAGTTCTTTTAGTATATTACCTGAGGGTGTAGGTAAAACTTCTATTTTACCCATTACATTATCTCCATCCCAGTTATATTCTGATATTAGGTGGGATACATTTTTTAAGTTTACTACAGAAGATTCGGGATGATCTAACTCACCCATAGAACGTCGTTGAGTAATAAGTTCATTATACTTATCCATTTCACGTTCCCATAATCCTTTTGAGTAATAACGGCCATTACCGTTTTTTACTTCTGCTGTAGCTAACACACCTTCAACTAGTAGAGGTGCATTACCTCCACTTATATCCTCAGTTATTTGAGATGGGGATATTTTGATAGCATGTGTTTCTATTAATAATTTTTTCATACAATAGATTTAGTATATTTTTTACTCTGCTTCGAATGATTCAGTTTCATCTACTATTTCCTCAGGTATTTGATAAGATTTTCCTGATAGTTTTTCATAAACTTTTTTCATGCCTAAACTTTTCTTTTCTAAAAGCTTAATTTCTTTTTGCATATCTTTCATCTTCTTCTTATCAACAAGTTCTGATAGATTTTCATCTTCACTTATTGAATTTACTCTGCTAGATTTTGTAGCAATCTCTTCATCTAAGAAACCTATTTGAGCTTCTAGTTTTACAATATCACCTTGTTTTCCAATTTCAGCTAATTTACTATCAATAGATTCTTTTTTCATTTTTTTCTTATCTTTTAATGCTTTTACCATTGGTTCTTTTGTATCACCATCTCCGTCTACATCTGGATAATCAGGTCTTGCTTCTTCATCCATTCCTGCTTTTTCTTGTGAAGCCTCTATTGCTGCTTCTCTAGCTTCTTCAAACTTATCTTCATTTTCATCCATTGGTAATTCTTCTTCCTTATTTTCTTCAGATAAAGAACTCATAAATGTATTTAAAGAATTTGGAGATTCAGTTAATCCTTCTTCTTTCATCATTTGTTTAACAACTTCACCTTGCTGCATAGCAACACTATTAGGATTACCTATAGATACAACACCACCTAATGATTCTTTAATTAATTTTCTTAGTGTATCATCTTTTGATTCTTTAACAGGAACCATTTCAGTACCACCATCTTTTAGTTTTTCACTATATCCACTTGCTGCAAATTTACCTTCAGCTTTTTGTGTTTTAGCTTCACTATATCCTAAACCTTTTACACCAAATTGACCTTCTTTAACATAATGTAAAGGGTCTTTTGCTAAGTTTTTAATAACCATAGCTTGTGCTTCTTCTATAGTTAAACTTGGGTTATATTTAACTTCTAAATACACACCATTTAACATTTCTTGACCATTGACGTTATTTATATTATCCACTTGAGGAGAATAATCATAATTTCTGTCTTGAGTATTTATTACTTCTTCAGCAGTTTCTTTTTCTTCAGCTTTGATTTTTTCTTCACCTTCTTTAGTGTTGATTTCTTTTTCTACTTTATTATCAACAATAGGATTTAAAGATTCTTTACTAGCTTCAGCTAGGTAAGCATCAAACTTATTTTCCCAATTTGCTTTAGGTGAATTTAAGGTTTCAATTTTAGTAATAGGTTTTAAATCAACCATACCACCTATCTCCTCATTAAGGACATTTTCTTCCTTAGTTTCTAAAGATTTTTTAAATTTATCTAATAAGTCTTTCATAATTTAATTTTTATTGTTGTAATAAAGTTTCAATATCGTTTAAATAATCCCCAATTAAATCTGTGCCATAAACAACATCGTAACTATTAGGGTTTTCTCTATAATTTTTTACTGTATCTATTTTAGCTAATCTTAAAGATTTTTTTATAGTTTCTAGTTTATCTTCAATCTCACTAAACGCTTCAATGCGTTCTTGGTGAAATTTTTTAATATCACTATCATCTTCTTTAATACTAAGTTTATATTTCATATTATAAATATCAAAAAAGATTTTTTACTTCAAGACCAGAACCTTTCTGTACATAGTTACCTTTTTTATCCTTAGGTACTAATTGGTATTTAAACTGCTTTACATAAGCATTATCTTTTACTCCATCTTCACCCGCAGCAGGACCTGGCCCTAATGTTGCACCTGGATCTTCAGATTTGGTTTCTTTTATTTTTTTCTTTTTTTTTGGAATTCTAAAAGCGTAAGGTGTTAAATAAGCACCCGCAGCCCCACTTGTAGACATTTCATCTACTGTTTTTCCAAACACTAAATAATTAGAGACACTACATGTACCATCTGAACAATGTCTTTTACCTTTAAGAATCATTGGATTAACTAGATCTAATCCAAACTGTTGTTTCATTAAACCTCTAATTGTATTAACACCCTTTTCATCAACAGCATCATACATAGTATCATTTTCGCTGTTTTCCATAGGATAAAATTGTAATATAGCTACATCATCACTAAAATGCTTAGATACCATATCCTTATCAGTAAATTTAACACCAGCATCTACATTAGTAACTAAATTAAATGGCATAGATGTTTCTGAATTAAACTCGCCCATTTTTTGTAGTTTACCTATATCTTGGGATTGGATATTAAATTTATTAGTAAATACTGCTTCATTAACTGCAAATGATTTTTTATAGATTTCTGGATAAGTTTTTCTAATATGAGTACGATATTCATTAAATTTACTCATAATATCCATCGCCATATCATCAATAGTAGCGTCTTCTGTTTTAGATGATAAATCAGTTAATTGTGTTCTTAGTTTTTTAAATGTAGTAAATGCGGTATCAAAATTGGGTACTTTTTTAACATCCCAAGATATAGTACCTGTTTCTGGGTTTATGTCACTAACAGTAGATTGGATTCCACTATCAGTACTAATATCACCAATTTCTATTTCTTTAACTTTATATTTGTACCCCATTGGAAATTTTGATTTCTTTTACTAATTCATAATATTGTAGTAAATCAACTAAGTTATCATCGTTTATTTTATCTGTTTTACTTAGTTCTACTAATAGCTTAGCTACCTCAGTTATTTTTATTTTAGTAGCTGTATCTTTAATATTTTCAGCTTCAGTGTTTAAAATAGATTTTAACTCATTTATTTTAGTATTGTAAAAATTTCTTAAACTTGGAGTTGAATCTACAGAATTAATAAATTCTTTTAATATTTCTTTTTGTTCCAAACTTAATATTTCATATTTACTATTAAATTTTTCCAATAATATTTTATAAGTAAGAGATCTTGTATCCTCATCGTATGTAGCAAATTCAACTAATACTTCTTCCTTTTTAGTAGGATCTAACTTTTGCTTAGTTAAATGTTCTAATAAAGTTATTTTATTGTTCATCAACTGCTCAGTATTAATCATAGCTGATGAATTGTATCCCTCTATTAGTGTATATAAAGAAGCTAATTGCTTATAATTTTTAATCTTAGAATTAAAAAACTGATTTACATCATAATGTTTTTGTATCTCATTAATAAGATTGTATTTTTGTTTTCTAAGGAAAGTTCTATTAAACTTTTTAGAATTACCTAATACGGTTTCTATAAGAACTGATGCTCTACTCTCATTTAGAATAGGAGATTTTTGGATTGACTCATATAATTTATATTCGCGACCTAATTCACTTTTTACAAAATATTTTTTTAGTAAATCTATGGCTGGAGAGTCAACACCTTTTAAAGTATCAGCTGTAATTTGTCTTACAAGCAATTCAAATAGTATACCTGTATTTTTAAATTTGGAATTCTTAATTTTCATCAAAAAAGTGTATTTAGTTATAAATATTAATCTTTTAGTTGAGATTCATCCAATAAGGTACTATCCTTTTTGTCTTGCTCAAACACTAGTTGTTTTTTATTTAACTGCTTAAATATATCCTTATTTTTTAGATATGTAACTTCTGGTTTTTCAAACTCTGATATAGATGATTTATTACTACCCTCGTTTTTATCTGTATCCTTCATACGTTTTACACCTAAAGGATCTTTTCCAAAGTTATTATCTTGTTTACCTCTATTAGTTATTGAATCTTTAGGTCTACCTAGTTCAGCATCTTCATTATACCCATCAGGTACATTACCTGGATCTGAATACATTCTGCCTTTACCATATAGACTAGCTAAATCATGAGGAGTTCCATATGATTGACCTGTTTCAACTGGGTCGTTACCTTCAGCTGCTATTTGGTCTAATCTGAACTTACGTTTAGCATCTTCTCTAGTTAAGGATCTATACTCATCATATTGATCTTCACTAAAGTGATAGATGTTATGATAAATCCAATCTGATGGTACTAATCCTTGATCTAATAAAGTTCCAGCTAACTCAGCTTTTGATTTAAGTAACTCTATTCTTTCTTGATCATAAATGATAGAAGGAGTAGTCATTGATAACTCAAAGTTAGTTAAAGTTTCATCAGTATACCCTTGTGTATATAAGTGAACTAAAGCTATTTTATTTAACTCAGATAATAATATTCTTTGTATTCTATCTACTGTACGAGCAAATCTAATATCTTCTGCCGCTAATGTGGCTTTACCTTCTATATTTTCATCATACCCTAAAAATGCTTTAGGTATTTTAAGTGCAGCAAATAGTTTATCTCTTAAATATTCTACATCTTGTATACCATCATAAGATAAACCAGGTGTAGTATCTATTTTAGTTGCACTATCATTTCCTCTAACAGGAATGTAAAAATCCTCAAGCATATTTTGCATATTATACTTTAAGTTATATTCACCTGTTTTTTCATCCATCATTGGGGCGCGTTTCATATTTGAAACTGTTTTTTGCATAAATGCTTCTACCTCATTAGGAGGAATAGAACCTACATTTACATAAAATACTCTTTTTTCTGGTGCACGAGCTATTCTATGAATCAACATTGCATCCTCCATTAAAGCATATTGTTTATATAATTTTCTAGCAGGCTCAATATATGATCTACCATATGGTAAATAGTTTACATCTGCTACCATTCTAAAATGGGCCATTTCATAATTATCATATGTTACTCCTCCTCTGCTATCATCTGAATCAGGTTGATTAGGAGCGTTATAGTAGCCATAAGAACTTCCAGCAAAACCATCTGGGTTCCATCTAAACTTTACTTCAGATGGATTATCTGGATTTTGTCCTTCTACTCTTTCAATATGATATGCTGTATAAGGAATAACATTATAAACTCCAAACTTTTCAGCTATTTCTAACTTTAAGAAAAAATCACCATATTTACACATTTGTCTAACCCACATCCATAGGTTAAATTCAATATTTAAAACATCATAAAATAAGTTATATAGTATTTTTTGAATATCTTCGTTTGAACTTCTAATCTGAAGTACCTCTCCCATATCATTTTTAAGAGTTGATTCATCAGCAAGAATATCAAGTGCAGAAGCTATAATAGCGTCTTGATCCATTACATCATATTCTGAGTATAATTGAGTTCTTAAATATTGGTAGTTAAGATTAAACTGTGCTCCTAGTAAAGAAGTAGGAGCTGTAGAATATACTCTATTAAATCTATCTACTAAGGCATTAGTTTCAAATTCACCACTTGATTGGATATGACCCGAATCTATGGTTTTTAGTTGATTACCTCCAACATTGCGAATAACTACATCTGTGGAGAATAACTTTTTTAATCTTGTAAATACACTTTTATCAGCCATTTTTATATTTGCTTATTGTTATAAATATTAATCTAATAGCCAACGTATATCTTCTTTACCCTCAGGTGTTGGCATTGAATAAGGGTTTGGTACTGATGGGTTAGATCCATAACCACCTTGGTATGGAGTTCTATTAACATGCATATTTTGTAATGCTTGTTTTGTCATATCAATACCTCTTTGACTATTTTTTAAAGCAGTATCCCTAATATACATTCCAATCCCAAATGACATTACTAAATCATCATTGTAACCAGTTTGTGCTTCAGGTCTACCATTTCTCCAAATAAATGTTTTCATTTCTTCTATCAATCTTTTTGATTGTATAGTTACTCCTTTATCACTTAAATACTCTTGAAACTTACCTATAACCATAGGTCTAGTTTTTGAAGACATAGTAAATCCAGGAGTCATTTTTGAATGATCCTGATATTTGTCAAAATAAGAGTTAACATTTGAATATTCACTTTTTTGAGAATAATAAATGTTATTATAGTTTCTATCTAGTACTGTTTGAATAGTAGCCCATCCTATATTCGCATTTTCTATTACTAATAATGCCTCATTATATTCAGTAGCTATACCTACTAATAAGTGACCATAATCTTTAGTACCTATTTGTCCTTTATATTCAGCTACTTGTACATTATTTTCAGTATCCATAATATGAAAGGCTGAATAATCTTTACTATCGCCTCTTGATACATCAGCTACTACTATATAATCTCTACTATAATTTGCTATTTCCCATATCCATAGATTTTGGTCAGCACCTCTTCTTTCTATGGGATCTTTAATAAAAGATTTTTCATAATATTCTAAGTACTCAGGAAAAAATACAACATCTCCAGATGTGCTAAAATCACAATCACATTCTTGAGCTGCTAATCTAGGATCACCTAATAGTTCATCTTGTTTTTTTCTCCATGAATCATCTCTTTCTGGATGAACATACCAAGGTAGTTTTATAGGTAAAAAATCATTTTCTGCTGCTTCTGCTCTTGACCATGTTTGGTGAAACCAGTTACCTGTACCATAAGGGGTAGATAATGCTATACATCCACCTCCTGTAGCTAGTGTTTGTTGAGCAGAAGCCCAAATCTCTCCAATATTATCAATAAATGCTGCTTCATCTATTAGTAGCAAAGATACGGCTTCGGATCTACCAGCATCACTAGAGGCTGAAGTTGCTTTTATTTGGGATCCATTTATTAATCTAAGATTTAGTTTGTTATTTTCAGCTGCATCTACTTTTAACCATGAAGGTAAGTTTTCATACATAAACTTTACCTTTGTAACCATGTTTTTAGCAGTTTCTTGCTTTGTTGCTATACAAAGTACATTTTTATCTTTATGAAATGTCATTAACCATAATGAATAACCTGCACCTAAAGTAGATATTCCTAACTGTCTAGATTTTAATACTATAGAGTAGGGATTGTCTCTAAATAGAGTTAATACTTTTTCTTGAAATGGGTATAGATTAAACTGAATACGACCACGTTGTGGGTGTTGTATTTGACAATATTTTTTCATAAAATGTGCTGGGTCTTTTGCACATTTAAGATATTCTTGTCTTATGACCTTTTTTAAATCTGACATTTAGTTCCCTGTTAATAACATTAATACAACCATTATAATACTAGTTGTAACAGTTATTTTATTTTTGAGTTTTTGTTTTCTCAAATCATTATGTAGTTTGTCAGATAAATCTTGAAATATCATTACTTGTGAATCCTTTTGAGACACAATAGAGTTATAGTTAGATATTTGTTGAGTATTAGTGTTTATAATACTATCTTTCAAAACTATTTTTTGGTTTAAAAGTGAAACTTTTTCTAAGGTAATAGATAACTCTTTTTTAGCTCCATCGCCTTCTATAAGATCCTTAATTACTAAGCGTGCTATCTGTTCCTCTAGAGATACTCTTGTTGTATCTATCTGTGAAAAACTTTTCAAGCTCACTATTACTAAAAGCATCAACAGTGTTAACTTTTTCATTTATTCTGTATTTTAGATTACTTATTCTACTATTCCTTAAACCTATTTGTAAGTCTAATTTATTTACTTGTTGGTTTAAAGTATCTATCTTACAATTCAATCCAATATTAATTGAATGGAGTGAATCAACTTTAGATTCCAAAACTT
>Ga0209193_1001145_pt1 | contig 14315 bp, 10 predicted proteins | sample COGITO_mtgs_1003_FD_185515 | JGI IMG/M metagenome (GOLD analysis project Ga0209193, IMG submission 185515) | Pelagic marine microbial communities from North Sea - COGITO_mtgs_100330 (SPAdes) (version 2) | ecosystem: Environmental > Aquatic > Marine > Epipelagic ... | reverse complement strand
TTTGTTTTTCAGTAACTGTTTGAAGCCTACAAGTTTTATCTACATGAGTTATTCCAGGAAACCGACTATCTTTTACTTTTACATTGTGAGTCATCCACCTGTGCCTGCCATAAGACTTAAAATATTTATAGGCATCTTCTTCTCTACACACTCCAGCAAAAGGTCTAAACCACTCTCTGTTTTTTACCTCTGAGTTTAATCTTTCTTTTACTCCTTGTTTGGGTGTACAAAGTATAGAGCGATTACCTAAAGCTCTAGCACCGTGTTCTGCTCGTCCTTGTATTAATCCTATTATTTTACCCTGTAATAACATTTGAGACACTTCGCCTACACTTATATCTTTACCTTCAGGTATATCATCGTATGGTTCAGAGCCTAAGTAAGTGCTGTCTACAGGCTCAGAAGGTTTAATTAAACTTAATAAACACCCTAATGCTATACCTCTATCATCTGAGTTAGGAGAAACAAAAGCTTTATATGTGGTATTGTTTAATATATTCATAGCGCCGCCGCCAGCAAACTGTATTTCTCTATCTGGATATTTAAATATAAAAGGCAATGCAATATCTGCAAACTTTTTTTCAAACATATACTGATTAGCATAGGCAAGGTCTTTAGATTTTTCATCTTTTTGATGACAACCACAAAACATTTCTGACCAATTTTGATGAGCTTTATCTATCTCGTTGCTGTTACTCATATCATATAAACGAGTTACATAACCAAACATTTCATCATCTCTTTTTCCATATGATGATAGCCCCATAGCTTTACCGGCATAAGTTAAATTACCAAACCACCAATCCCTTTCTCTTGTTATGTCCCCCATATAATGCCCTAAAGCAGCGTAAGGAACACATAAATCTTTTTCTGATTGATGTATAAGTTGAGGATGTTGTCCTTTCTCACCTAAATATATATTAAAATGACCATTATCAGAACCTCCATCAAAAGAAACAATTAAAGATTCCTTAGCCTCTGAATGATACATTACATTACAAGCGTGTGCTTCATGATGTGGAACATACAATACATTAGCAGCTCTTAAATCTTTATTGTGTTCTTGAGGCCAAGAGTTTGTCATAGCATAATCATATTCTTTTGCCCCGTGTTTTAATTCAAAGTAATCTAATATTTCATTTAAAACTTCAATAGGGTTAAGTATGGGATGGTAATAAAAAAATGCTGCATTTTTTATTTGCACCCATCTTTCTAATTCTATTACCTCAAGAATGTCTCCTCCATAAGATAGAGCTATTGCTGCATTATGAGACCCGTGTATTCCTAAATTAAATTTTGCCATAATATAATTCACCCCAAAGGTCTTGCCAGTTGTAGGGCTCTGATTCCCAAGGGTATTTATTGTATTGAATTTGTTTTCTGTCAAAGTTTAAAGACTTTCTGTGATGGTCTATTTCACCATTGTAGCCTCTAACTATATTTATGTAATCACTATATGTAGACATCCTAGAGCCATAAAAGTTTTTAGCATTGGCGCATATAATAGTGTCTAAAACTAACTCATGGCTTTTGCTAGACTGTGTTAAGTCTTTTAAAAAAATAGTATTATATTTTTCTTTTAAAAAATCAAACATTGATAAGTCAGGTTCATCAGTTGCTATGTATAAAGGTACTGATTTTCTGACACTTCCATCTAATAATGCTTCAAGATTCTTGTAAAGGTCTTCTGTCCATTGTGTTTGTGTATATTTAAAATCTCCTCTTCTTATATGCACAGCGTCATAGTCGCCAGGCATAAGTTTTTTTGACTGTACAAAAAACTCTTCTCTAAACTTTATACCATCTTTTACTTTTTGCTGTATTATCCTTCTTGCGTTGTCGTTAGGAGGATATACATGGTATCCAAAATGTCCCAATAAATTTCTAGGAAAATGTATGATTTTATCTTCACACATAATATCATATAAAAATTCTCTGTTGTCACAATTAAATTCGTTAAAGTGATTTATATCTTCTATACTATGGTATATAAGACCTTTACCTATAAACTTTTGAGGACCCCAGTTTATGTCTGTATCGTTAAACATTACACATTTAATGTCTTTACATATACCATCATAGTTTTGTATCTCTGAAGAATATTTTACAAGGTCAGTATCTTTATAATCGATACAATCAAAATTATCTGTAAACGCTTTTTTATCTAGTATTTCCCAAATATCCCAAAAAGTTTTTTTGTCGTGATGCTCTGCTAAAAATAAACAATACCCTAGAGGAGGTAATATAATTTTTCTTCCTGAAACATATGACATAGCTCCAACCATCTCATAGCACATCCGAATATTATTAAAACCACCCCACCACCAATCAAAAGATATATATCTATCCTTCATAAGGAGTAAACGGTTCTGCGTAAGTAAAGTGTGTGTATATATTGTCAAAGTAAGTCCCTTGATAATTATCCAATCTTCCGTGCATACAGCATCCAGATTCAAACATAATCATTTGACCGGGTTCAACATCTACTCCCCACCACTGATTATCATGGTCTTGAATATTTAAATTCCAAGGAGCATCTTTTCCAAGAGTAATACTAGAAGCAACATGATGGGTATCTTGTCTGTCAAAATGCGCATTAAAAATGGTGTTATTACTATAACTTCTTACGCCATAAACTACAGCTGGGTTTAAATCTCTTTGACACCACTCTTGATGTAAATCAAGCATGGTTGATTTTATAAAATTTACTTTATCTTGGTGTTGATTTATGTCTTGTAAAAAACTTACTTGTTTTGAATAAGCCTCCTTCCCTGGATAATTTTCTTCTTGAAACTGAGCTCTGTCATAAAAATCAACAAGTATACTATATACCGCTGGAGGCACATCTAATACTTGAAAACCTTTTTTGGTTGCTCTAGTAATTGGCTGTAGTGGACTAGGGTCATACGGAACATACTTCCTCTCTTCTTTTATTAGCATCATAATTATATTTAATTAAATTTAACAACTTCCTGTCAATGTAAAACTTGAACCATTCCAATATTTATATGTAAGACCTTGCGTATAATATCCAGCACTAGCATTTGAATTACAACTACTATTAGCATATGCAGTAGTAGCAGAGCTTAAACTGGAGGCGTTAAAGAAATAATTTCCATAACTACCTGAACACACAGTAGAACTGCTTTTTTGCACATATAAATTATAGCATTGAACCACTGGGGCTGGAACAGGACTAGGCGCTACTGGAGCAGGACTAGGGGCTACTGGAACTGGCGTTGGACTAGGAGGTACAATAGGAGCAGGCACCGGAGCTGTAGGTACTGGACTAGGTACAGGACTAGGGCTAGGCGCTACAGGCGCTACAGGACTAGGAGTAGGGGTGGGACTAGGGCTAGGCGCTACAGGCGCTACAGGACTAGGCACAGGACTAGGAGCAACAGGAGCTGGAGCTGGAGCAGGTACAGGCACAGGTATTGGTGCTGTAGGCGTTGGCACAGGAGTAGGAACACTACACGATTGCCCCGCCATTAAAACTCCGCTTATTTGTTGCCTTACAATACTGTCATCGGAATACCATCCGTTTTGTGATATAGTTGATAAATTCGCATCATCATAAATCGTTGTTGCGTTTGTAAAACTTGCTGTATCAAAATAATATGTTGCTAGTGTTGCCATTTTTTAAAATTAATTACAAATACCTTCTCCATAAATATAACCTGAGCCTGGACTTATTTCTACAGCTTTCCCATTTGGTAAACAAACACTAGGCGGAATAAACCACACTTTACCAAATGTATTAGTAACACTGCTTAATAAGGTTGTTCCTGCCGCATCTGTATAAATGTAATCTGCGCCCACTGGACACGCACCGCTACCACTATGATAATAGGTTTGTGTCGAAGAGCTAGGCCCATTAACGCAAGCATCTAAATAACTGCTCCAATATACATTAATACTTGTCATAGTAAATGCCGTGGTGCTTGTTGTTGGCGCTGGTACAGGAGTTGTAGGTACAGGCACAGGGCTAGGCGCTACTGGCGCTGGCACAGGCACAGGCACAGGCACAGGCGTTGGATTTGGATTACAAACCCCAGCTGTATCTATATTAGAAGCTGTTCCTAAATCTGTCATTCTAAAAATTCCCTGTGACTGTCCATAACCTTGATTAGGCTCTCTTACTCCAAAATAATTATTTCCTCCTTGAAATATTGTTGTTAATGCTGCATCTGTATAGAAGAATGTGCTATTAGCATATGTAGTAGCAAACGAACTAGAAAAACTATAAAGAGCTACAGAGGCTGAGGGACACGATGTAGGGCTTGTAGAGCTACCCGTTCCTGGTTCAATTAACCATCGATATACTGGTGTTACCGGTACTGGAGCTGTCGGAACAGGTGTAGGTGGAAAAGTACACCCTGTACAAGCATCTGTAGTGCTTGTTGTTGAATAACAAAGTTTTTGTGAATTAGACTGTCTATAGTCCCAAATTAAATATAAAAAATTACCGCCAGCAGGCAAAGTAAAACTTGCTGAATATTGGTCTGGGTTAGTTTGACTTGATATAGGAGTAACATTAGTTGATGCCGCCAACAAAGCGTTTATGTCAGTACCATTATTATCGTAAAAAGTTCCAGTTCTAAGATATCTAAATTTATTTTTAGATGGGTCAAATACAAAATCATCAGTAGATTCTTTTTTACTTATAATAGAAACTATTGCTCCATCTCCCGGAATAAACCCTCCTCCTTGCTGCCCTGCTTCTTGTAAATATTGTGACACTATAGGATTAGTAGTACTATTTCCAAAAGTAACAGATGTGTTTTTAGGTGGTGAATTAAACCCGCCGTCACTCCACCTATATATATTTGTAATTCTTTGAGACGCATCAGCATTACTGGTTATTGAAACATTAAATACAGTCATGGTTGCAGCCTGAGGACAGCCAGCAGTAACATCTATTGTTTGAGCTGATAAGCTATCGTGTGATATATTTATTTGAACAGTATCTGTAGTAACAACATTTTTATTAAAAGTCAATGTACCGTCTTGAAACACCACGCCGGTAGTGTGAGATACGCTATTGTAAACCGCTGTAATAGTGTATCCTACTCCGCTTATTGTAGTTTCAGAAACTATATCGTTACTGTTTGTTTCAGTTACTGTATTTTGACTAGATTCAGTAACAATATTATCAAAACCTTGAAAAGGTATTACAAAATCTATATTAACTAGACCTAATAAATCACCTAACTCCACGCAATAACTTACAGTTTGCCCTGGTAAAATTGTTAAATCTCTTGTAGTGTTGCATTGAAAACAATCTTCTGACACTATAGGTAGCTGAACATTTGAATGCAATACATACTCATTCATATAAGGGTCAAATCCACCTATTTTTTGAGTATTAAAAGTTTGTATAAATAAATCCCTAAACCATCCTCTCATTCCAGCTTCTGAAATAACCCGAAGCTGTTCGTCTCTCATTGAGCTGCCAACTAGATTTATTACAGCACCTCTTTTTGCATCAGTAAAATATTTATTAGGCCCCCATGATGAATAACTTTCAGGATTTTCACTAACACCATACTCTTCTATTCTAGCTATTTGAGTTCCTAAAACTTCCGGAACAGATGTTACTGCTCCTCCACCCGTAGAATCGCTTAATAAATTTTTACCTGTTAATACATAAGATATTCTATCTTCTTGTAAAGTAAGTATATCTGTTTTTCTACCATCTAATAATTGAATAGGTCCATAAGACTCTTCTAGTGGTTTAAAATTAAGAAGCCCTAAATTAAACTCATTAAGTTTATTTACGTTGGTTTCATCATTATATACTCCACTATAAGTTATGTCGGCAAAACGGTGTTCTTCCTTATAATTCATATTGGATGTTGAAGTAACACGCTCTCCTAAGTTTTTAGTTTTACCAGTTATAGAGTCTAATATTTTATAACTTTCTACTCCATTTCCAAACACATAACAGTTAGAAAACTCTGTGTCTATAATAGCTGATTGACTAGATGTTTGAGTCTGAACATTGCCTGTATGCATTCCGTCTGCACTTATAGGAAAAGATAAGTGGTTTTCATACCATACATTAGGAAGCGCATCAGTAGGTTGTGTTTCAAATACTAAAATAGAATCGGCTCTATATATTTGTATATCCGCTGTAACTGTAGAGCGTCTTTTTGCTCTTGACAATGTGCCTCCACATCTTACAGTACCTGTAATAAGTAATGATAACTCTCCATCTCCTCCAGCAGGATTTTGTTCTCTATAAAATTTATAATAATTTGTGCTTTCAGCAGTTGATATATCAGTTTTAGAAGTGGCTGGAGCTGATTCATATACATTTAATATGCTTCCCGTGTTTCCTCCGACTTCTGTAATTGCATCGTCTAATGCTACTTGAGCGTTGTCTCCATTCCACCAATCCTGCATATTTGAATAAGTAGTAGATGACACAAACTCTACATTTAATGTGCTTATTCTTCTTTCACACTTTGCATTACCTTTACCAACACCTAATCTCTCTTGTCTTATAGATATAACAATTCTACTGCCCGCAGGAACATCATAATCTAAAAACTGACCAGGATTTGCTGGGTCAGCTAGATTCATGGGGTATGAAAGTATAGGAAAATTATTTGCACTATTTTGAATCGCCGTGTCTGAACCCGGAGTTATAATATCATTATCACCACGAACAGTAGAAAAATTATTTGGGTTAATTTTCATGTATGTTCCAGATGGAGAAGTAATGGCAGCTCCGGAAGCATCTTTTAAAAAATCTGCTGATTTTACTTCTTTCTCTAAAACAGTAGCTTCTACGCATCTTAGTATAGGACCATTGCTATCAGACTTTACAAAGTATCTATCTCCTTCTTCTACTTTATTAGCGTTCTCACCCTCTAATAAAAAATATGTTGAATTAGTTAGAGGGTCTTCAAAATAAATACTTGTATATATAGTATCATAAGTAGATTCTGAGGGCTTTATTACAAACTTATAGCGAGTTGCCCAGCTAGGAGCTAATTGCTGACTTGGTATTGTCGCTCTTATATCGTTTTTATTTATTGAGCTAGAACAAGGAATATGTACAGAATTATTAGGACTCACTAAAGCTGTAGAAGCTCTATTAAAATTATCCATATACACTATACCTATTTCATACCCTCTATTGCTATGTAAACTTTTTGGAGAATTTGCAGTAGAAAAAGAAGCGACAGCACTATTAACAGAATAAAACTCATACGAATTGTTAGCACCGTCTACATAATTCATAGCTATAATTTGCAGTCCAATTGTATTGCTTGCTGGAGAGGCTATTATATTTATAGGTTGTCCTGAAGCAGTTATACCACTTGCTGTTTTAGTATATGTTCCAAGAGTAGAAGGCAATGCGCAATTAACCTGGTCAGTTAAAGTAGAACCGTTGCAAGCATTAGTGACGGTTTGAATATTAGCTACAGTTCCTATTTTTTCAATAAAATCGGTACTTGTTGCTAAACCATATACATTATTGAAATTTGTGGGAAGAGTGTAATCAAACACTATGCTAGTGCTTACTGTTTGTGAAGTAGGCGTAGTTCCAGTAAATTGACTATGCTGGATATTAAAATCTAATGTAATACTTGAGCCAGCATTTAATTCTAATGTAGTTCCATTTTGATTAGATAAATCAAAATAGACTACACAATCATTTACAGTTACGGGAGTTGGTCCGTATGTATAATTCCCTGCTCCTGTAGAATCTAACAAATCAGAAATATCTATTACTGTTGAATTAATACCTGCTGAAAATTCTAACCTTATATCTTCTTCAAACTTATCAGTTAAATTATATCCATCTTTATAATTTCCGTACATAAGCCTGTTACCCATTAAAGTTTGGGATTTAGCTATTAAAGGAACATTATCATAAAGCCTCAGTAATTCTGAATCAGGCAATAATGTAAATATTTGACTGTTATCAAACGTATAAGTGTAGTTAGTATTGTTTGAATATCCTAGATTACTTTTATCTAAATACTCTATAACTTTTATATTATTAGTTGTAGATTCTTTAAACAATAATTGTATACCCTCAACCAATGAACTTCCTGAATTAAAAGTAATAATTGCAGCATTCTTAGTATTTTGCATTCCTTCATTTAAATAACTATTGTAGCTAAAATTAAATGAGCTCGGAGTAAACGCTTCCTCGCTAAACTGTGAAGTTGCAGAATATTGATTGTCAGCATATTTATATCTATAAGCAAATGATATAAATCTTTCTTCTAAAAAATCATCTTCTTGACCTGAAACATTAATTGTTTGAATTGTAGGAGACTCAATGGGAGGTCTTTTTATTACTAAAATAGATTCTGCACTAAAACTATCTAAATTATTTACCGGAACACTATACCTTCTGTTTACATTTATGTATCGTGGAGGATTTAAATTGTCCGTAAAATATAAAAGTTTATTATCTATTAAATTAACACCGGTTATTAAATGATAAGTGCTAAAATTTAAAGTAGTATTTAAATTAGTTCCGTCATTAATACTAATAACATGATATGTTATTGAATTATCATTTGTATTATAAGATACAATTAAATCTAACTTACTTGTAGAGCCTGATGGAAAAGATGGGTCATGCACAAACCAATATATAGTTTCATTTGCTCCGTCTTCGTAAGCGCCTACACACCTGGCGTTATTACTTAATTCAACATCGTTAAACATTAAAGTGCTTAAAGATGTATTTCCTTTTGAATTTTCAACTGAACCAACTTCAGAACCTTCTGTAGAGCCTAGCCTTACGTTTAAAGCATCAATATACTCACCATTCGGAACAAGCCTTTCGTCAAGGCTTTTGTTCATACGGCCAGCGATAAAATTTCTTTGAATGTTTGCCATCTTATTTAATCCACTTATTCTCTCCTCTTAGATTCATTAATAATCTACCTGGATGAATATTGCTTAATCTAATTTTTGCGTTTCTAAGTAAAGCTGTTTTTCTTTTTCTAGCTCTATTAATAATATATTCTTGAACATTGAACTTGCTATTTAAAATTGCATACTCAATGTAAGCATAAACATAATCTTCAAAAAGTTTGTTAACCGATACTTGAGAATCATCTCCACCTTCCATTCCGTCAGAGATGTATTCTAATACACAGTTTTCATTAAGCATAGTGGAATCAAAATTAATAACCCCTGCTTTTTTATCTATTCTAAATGTAGGGTTAAAGTTTGCGGTTTCTGTATTTAAACCATAACGAGCTCCAATAGTATAATCTGCATACCAGTTAGATTCAGAATCTAATGCTACTTGGTCGGCTGCATTTTCTTGATTAAGATAAATACTGTTTTGTTGACCATTTTTTCTTTCTGTATCTAAAGTAGATTCATCAGTTATTACCGTGCCGTCAGCATTAAATGTTAGCGTGCCTCCAGCTCCTTGTAAATAAGACTGAGCAGAGTTAACTTGAATGTTCTCATTTAAAGGTCTAAGCCATCCATCTTTGTATAATGAAATACGAATCCAGTTTACATAGTCACTAGGCAGCACAAAAGTTAAGTTGTCAAAAACTGTCAACTCTAATGCTTTTACCTCCATAAATGCATCGTAATTTAATTCTTGTATACCACGCTTTGCATGAAACAATATTTTAAATCTTTCTTCGTTATTAACTAAAGAATGATTTCCAGAATACATTAACTGAAAATTATTTACTATATCTTCCAAGCTTACATATTGATACGACCCCCAATTCTTATTAGTAGGTGCAGTGCCTGCATTTTCGTAATTGATATTGTGATAAGTATGCCATCCTATTGTTCTTGGTTTTCTTGTTGTTCTATTGATTGCCCAAATTGTACTGTAGCTATTTCTCGTATAGACATTCCAGCATATTGCAGTATTCTAGCAACCAAATTATTTACGTCATCTGGAGGAAGCTCAAAGTCCTGGTAATCTGATTGAGACTGGTCAAAGATAGGCTCTCCTCCTGTCAATGAAACATATGTCCATTTAGGGTCTTTAGGGTATCTTATATATTGACAAACTACTCTTCCTATAGTAGACACAGTGTCAGGGTGCAGTGTTAAAATTGAGCCTTCTTGTGTGTATGCAGGAAAAGTAATATTTGGAGCAGTAAGCATAGATTTATTAAGCATAGTAATTTTACTATGGTTTACCTGCTCTGCTTCATTTTTTAAATTTACTTTTTTATAAATTGCATATGTTATATTTGCTGTAGTTAATGATGCCACATTGACTACAAGTGTGGTTTGATTAGTTACAGAAACAACTTTTAAATTTGTCACTACTGAATTAGCTAGTATAACAGACACAACATCTCCCGCTGCTACTCCGTCAGTCTGAAACGTAGCAGTAGAATCTATTAACTGTGTGTTTCCTCCTCCGGTAGACGTTGTAACTCCGGATGAGGTTACTAAACTATATATCAAAACCTTGTTTAATAAATAATAATCTGAGCCAGTTGTAGCTGGTGTAGGAACACTATATTCACTTAACACACTATGAGATAAACTTGCTGTAACAGAAAAAGTATCTATAACTTCTTCATATCCCTTATTAATATCAGCATATCCTGTACCTGATACTCTACCGTTTTCTTTATTAATCTGATTATTATAAGCTATAAAATATTCATCAAAAATATCTAGCTGTGCTTGTTTAGCAAATAGATTAAAATCCGATGGAGAGATGTACCCGTAATTATTCTTGTTAAGGATAGCAAGAACTGTATTTCTAACAGCGTTTATCATCGCTTTCTTTTTTACAAAGATAAGCAAAAAAAAAGAGGTCAATTATTTTTGACCTCTCTCTAGTACCTAATAAAAAGGTAATGTTAAATAGTAGCTACAGCTACGCTAGTAAATACTAAAAGCCCTCCAGATGTACTTACTGGAATTGCTGCGTTTGTCCAAGATGTTTCTGCTGCTTGAACTAAAGCTGCGTTAACATTTGCTCCAAAACCTGAAGTTAAACCTGTTCCAGTAACAGTAAATTTGTGGCTTCCGCCTTTCAAAAAGATTGTTCCAGCAGTTGAACTTGTAGTTTCTGCGTAAAGAATACCATCCACTGCAAGGTGAACATTTCCATCGCTAGCTGTATCGAATGTAATATATTTTGCCATGTTAAAAAATTTATGGGTTAAACAAAAAACAAAGATACAACTAATCTTCAAGCAGTTTTTCAAGCATTTTTAAAGCCTCTATGCCATCATCGCTTTGCAAATATGAAGACACAATAAACATAGGGTCTTCACCAAAAGGTACGGTTAACATCTTTTTTTTATTGGTTGATGTATTATACCATACTTCTTTTTGTTTGTTTCTAAATGATAATAATCCTTTGTCAAAAAATAAATGAACATTAGATTGTAGTTTTAACATAGGGTCGTTTACCTGTCTTAAAAAACCTTGAGGGTCTCGTTTTACTGCTACAAAAATATCTCTTTTTAATTCAGCGGTGCTCATCTTAGATACGTCTGCTCCAAGTAAAACTCTAGCCACATTTTCCATTTGACCTATAGAAAGTTTATCAGCTTCAGTATAAGCCTTAGCCTCCATACTAAGAAACTCTAATTCTTGTTGAGCGTCTTTTTCTTGATTTACTTCAACAAACTTTTTACCGTTTAAAGGATGTAAATGCAAAAACTCTTGTAAAACTGGGTTGTTTTTTGGAACTGATAAAAACCCATCAATAAAATCAATATGCTCTCTACGAATCTGTCCATCTTGCTCGTCTTCAAAACAAGATTTTTGATTTGCTGAATATCTTAAAACTCTATTAATTCCTTTGTCATCATCAAACCACAGTAGTGGTTGTCTTGCTGAACCGCCCCCTGGTATAATAAGTGATAGTGGGGCATCGTTACGAGTCAGTTTATAGACTCTGTCTTTTAATTCTTTTTTCATTATATATAATTTAATTTGATTTAAAAAAAAAGGGAGGCGGTTAAACCTCCCTTGGTAAAAATATTACTCTTGGAATAAGAAGAAGTTGTTTGCACCTAAAGTACATACAGCTCTCTCAGACAAAAAGTGAACTTCCATAGCATCTAAGCTTGAAGTTGCAGCACCGCCAGCAGAACCTGTAATCCAAGTTTTGTAACGTCTGTCTTCAGTTTCAGAAGCTCTGTATCGAACATGAAGAAATGGTCTCTTCGCATTCTTACCTAAAATCTGGTCGTATACTGTAGTTGAACCAGCTGGTACTAATAGTCCGTTAATACGGCCTGAGTTAGCTCCAGTAGGTAAACCACCACGCATAGTTGGGTCATTTAAGTATTTCCAGTCAGACTTATAAAAGTCATAACCTCTACGGAATCCTGTGAATCCTAAGTTCAACGCCATATCTTTGTCGTTGTCAAATAATCCATAAGATGTTCCTCCTGCTCCATAAGAGTTTTGAGTTGCTAACATATCATCTATGTCAAAACCAAACTGTCTGTCAACGAAGATTACATTCTCTTCAATTGAACCTTGCTTATCAAGTCTTGAAATAACTGCATCAAAGTCAGCTAATGTAGAAGGGTTTCCACCGCCCCAAACATTTCCTCTAGCGTTAACAACGTAGAAGATACCTTCAGAACCTTTGTTTCCTACATCTCCACCTGCTGCAATAGCTCCAGAAGCTGCTTCAGCTGGTACTGCTTCAATCATAGAAGTTTCAAGATAGTCATCAAAACGTAATCTAGTTTCGTGCTCCGACTTTAAATACCATAGGTATCCAGAAGCTCCGTTTTCAGTAGTCACTTCTACCCATCCAATTTGTGCCATATCAGACCCGCTTACAGCGTACTTGTCTTTAATGATAATTGGTGAGTTGTCAAAGAATACATCATCAGCTTCTAGTGAGCCTACCATTCCGTTAGTTCCTTTTTTAAATTCAGAACCATAAATAAATACAGTATAAGTAAAGCCACCTGCTCCACCTATTTGTCCACCAGCTTCATAATAAGCTACATTAAAAGTACCGTTTGCTGTATCAACAGACCACCTGCGTTATCAGAAAGAACAATAGTTTGTCCAGCTCTAATAGCAATACTTCCAGTGTTAGGAACTAGCGTATCATTTACAGTAATAGTTGCTGTATCAGACGCTGCTGCTGCATTAGAAGCACAGTTAGTATATTTAGTGTGTAGTCTTCCTTGCTCTGCCCATTTGATAAGGTCAGAATTAGAAGGCATTTCAGCTCCTACTAAACGTAGAAACGATGCAATGGTACGATTACCATATCTTTCGAACTCTTTCTCATAAGTATCAGGTAGATACTGATTTAAAAAGTCGAAGTTAGTTATGTAATTGGTTGAGAGTGCTACTTGTTCTGCACTCGGTTGTAAAGCAAACCCTGGGGTTGCTTGAACTGCTCCAGCCATAATAATTAATTTTTAAAATTTATTTTCGTTTAATACTTCTTATTTTTAAGCCTCGTCCCGAATCAGGGTTAACTGACTTAACTTGAAATCCTCCCTTATTAGTTATTTCAGGTGTTTTACGCTCAGTCATATTTATATTCTTAGTTTTGCGTATCACATCTTCCGTAGCTTCAGACTTGCCTTGTTCATAAAAGAAGTTGGCAAATTTGTCAGGATTCATTGCTATTGATAAAGCTCTATGGTATCCGGCAGCGTCACTAATTAAACCCTTGTCATCCAAGTACTTATTAATAAAGTTCATCGGAGTCTCTTGATTTTTCTTAATGGTCTGCGCATCACCGGGAGAGAAAGTTACTGTTTTGTCGTCAAGCACGAAATCAAAACCTTTGAAATCATCAGTAAAAACTTTATCGGATTCTTTTAAAAACCAATTTCGTTTTGTCTCACTTTCCTGTTGTTGAGTTTTAGCAGATTCTAAATATTGCCTATACTCTTGAAGTTCTTCATTGTTGCTCTGAGAATCAGCAGCCGGTCTCGACTCAAGGGGCTGCTTGTATAATTCTTTTTGCTCATTAAAAAACTTCTTTGCTTTGGCAATAGTTTTCTTTTTTGCTAGTTTAGTTTTTTTAACTACAGATTCGTCATCTAGTTCTTCATCATAAGAAAAATCCTCCATTAGAGAATCTATATCTTCAGGGTCTAAACCTTCGCCTTCTGTAATTGTCAAATACTCTCTTAGCAAAGTATCAGGATTCATAGCACTAAAGTCTTTTTGTAATCTTACATAGTCTTCAATACCTCTTCCTGTTTCTTTTTTATACTTAAAGTAGGATGCAACATCTTCAGGAAGCTCTTCAGCTTCTTCTCTGGCTGCATTTAATTCATCTAATGAATTAATTTCCCTACCATATCTTTTTCCAATATATGAAAGAACGTCCTCTTCAGATA
>Ga0209193_1001141_pt1 | contig 14343 bp, 9 predicted proteins | sample COGITO_mtgs_1003_FD_185515 | JGI IMG/M metagenome (GOLD analysis project Ga0209193, IMG submission 185515) | Pelagic marine microbial communities from North Sea - COGITO_mtgs_100330 (SPAdes) (version 2) | ecosystem: Environmental > Aquatic > Marine > Epipelagic ... | reverse complement strand
TTAAATTAAACTTAAATTGCAACAAGAAGATATGTGGTATGCTCGTTATTTTGGAGAGATCCCGCATTCTAAACCACCGTGCTACGAGAGAGTCGGTTGGTACGTATAATTACGTTCCTGATGCTTTGTAAATATACGAAAATTAAATATCTTTAGAAAAGATATAGAGTGTGATATTCAATTAGATTTCATCAGGATCAACACATCTGATGATTGTGATAATTTCAGTTACATCAAAATCATTGTCATCAAAATGAATCTCAATATATTTTTTAATTTCATCATAATCTTCTCCTGGATACGTGTCATCCCAAAGATTAAATACCGAGATAAATTCTTCTTTTATTTTGTCTAAATGTTCCTTAGATAAACAGATAGGATTGTCGTTTATATAAATATCAATAGTTTTAAACTCCTCTTCTGATAAATCACAAGTTATATTAAAATCGAAATCTTCTACAACTAAATTTTCCTTAGCCTTTGAAGTGTATTGACTAATTACATCTAAAAAAATTGTTGTTATAAGTTCGTCTTTAGTGTGTTTTTCAAAATACTCATCATCAATCCAGCCTTCTATTTTACAATCAAAATAATTATCCTTGTAAATCAATTCAATTTCACCAGAGTTTGACTGAAAACCCTCGGCTTCTAGAAGTAAATCTTCATAATCAGAATACCAAAAAGATAGGTTCTCATTTAATTCTTGATTCGAAGAATTAAATTTTATTAATCTACCCATCCCCCCACTCGACTCGAAGGTACCCTTAATCTCTTGGCCCTCTTTTAACATTTTTATGGTTTGATTATATATATCTCTATTCATTTTTATAATTTTTTAACACCTAAATCAATTTGTAATAATAACTAAATTTTGATTAAAAAAATGTGATTTAACACCTATGGTCTCCAAGGCATTATTTCCAAGAATAAATTTTATTTTTGAGAATAAATTAAGAAAATAGTGGCTTAAACCTCACCTCACCATTTGTCCTTAGAATATAAGTCTTGTTAATCTTTAAAGTATTTATATCTATTGGTCCTTGGCCGCTTATAGCAATTATTTTTTCAAAAAGTTGATTTCGCTCTTTAACGGTATTGGTAACAAATTGAACACCAAAAAACAAAGATTTTATGGCCCAGCCATTTTCAAATGTAATTTCAAGCCAATCTATTTTATAATTTTTACTAGATAGGTAAGTGAGTAATTCTAGCGTTGTGTTAAAATGTAATCTCATTTTACGTTGAGGAGTTGCTTTTTTATTGTTTTTGTTTCTTAATTTTTTCTTTCTGTAATACAACTGTAAATCAGAAATCTGTAGGTGCTTAAAATGAATTAGGATTGCTAGGTCATTATAATTTTTATTAAACTTAATCTGAAAGCTTCTGTGAGCCTGATTTTCTATTCTACTATCATTATTTGTAATACACATCTGTGAGTGGCTCATCTCAAGTGGCACATATCTTAGGGTTACTGTCTCAATTAATACATACTGCTGGCTATCTTTCATTTAATACAAGTTTACAATCACTACTTTATTTTAAAACTCTAAGTTAATAATTGATTTGTCAAAAAAGTGCCTTTTAACTTTAAAACTCAATTATTTAAAAGCTAGGGCAATTAATAACTAATAAAACTTGTTATAAGTTAAATAAATACGAAATATGTGGTTTAAAAAATTATTCGGTTTAAAAACGGTTTCAACAAAACAGGTTAAAAAAGAACCGTTAAAAAATGAAGTTTCTATCCAATTTGGCCCAGAGAAAACTCCTTCTAAAAACAAGTGGTTACATCCTCAAGACAATTTTGGAAAATTAAAAAGAGGTACAAACTAGAGATGGAAATTATTAAAACAAGAGACGGTAATGAAGAAATGGAATAAAAATAAGGGGATCATTACAAGTATCTTGATCTTACTTGTGATGACTCCCCTACTTGTTTTCGGGCAAAATAAAAATTACCAGGGGCAGTGGAGCGCCTCTGGCGAGGCTTTTGAAAACATTCTAACACTAGAAAAAATAGATGAGAATGAAAATTTATATCAATTTTCATTCAATGGTTGGCGGAAATCATACGACACATTTACTAAGCAAATAATACGGTTTCCTGGAAGTATGACAGAAGAAAGGTTTACAGTTCAAATAAAAGACAACTATGGATATTACACGGATGATATATTAGTTGAAGTTGATGATTTCCCTCTATATAACAAAGGAGAAGAGCGCTGTAAGGTGTTTTTTGAGTTTGGTAAAGAAACTATTAGGGTTATAACAAAAGATTGCAGCATGATTTATGCCGGGTATGGAGTATACTTTGATGGGGAGTATAAAAAAACAAAGAATTCTAAAGACTCACAAAAATAGCGCTAACACACCTATCTTATAAAATTATTCATTAAGATAATTTGGCGTGAAAGATTCAAAATATATGGGATACTGTGGTTTCACATATTATTTAGTAGAAAGTTTTAAAAAAAACATATATTTATGAGTTGCGAAACGAGTGTTATTTAGTTTATTGAATAATAATTATTACTAATGATACCCTAGCAATTTTATAGATATACAACTATAACATTGTTGTTAGGACACGTTGTACTTCATTAAGGAAACCAGCCGCACAAACAGCACATATGGTTTTTGCCGACACGAAAGCCACCGCTAAAAAAAACCAAAAGAGCTATTTTTTGCTAACACTTTGACAAAACAAAAGAATGAATTTAGAAATACTAAACAATAGAACTAATAACACTCACGAAAACGAGCAATTTAGAAGAGTAGTAAGTATTATTGAAAATGCTTTTGAAAAGCTAGGTTATAAAGGGTTGCTCATTGGAAACCCTTTCAATGATTCTTTTTATAAATTTAGGGCAGATGCGATTTTATTTTACGATAATGGATTGGTTATAATTGACTTTAAAGACTATCAAGGAAATATTAAACTACCGCCAAATGTTGAAGAGTTTCAAACCACCAAATGGTACAATGAAAGTGATAAAGACAGAAGTCGATTAGAAATAAAGGCCGGTAGTAAATTTATCAATCCATTCAGACAATTAAAGTATTATAGAGAAGCATTTTATGAAATTGTTGAGAAAAGTCTTTTTCTAAATGGCTTCTTAAACCCATCAAAAGTTTGTATCGCCAACATATTTTCAGGACCATTTGAAATTATAAATGAAATCCCTAGAAATATTCCATACTACAAATTAATTCAAGAATCTAGTCTTGGAGATTTTCTTTATGACTACGCAAGTGATAACAGTTTTTCTAATCAATTATCAGAAGAATTAAAAAAAATATTTCCTGCGGAAAATTGGATAAGGGATTTCGAACCTAAACTAGAGGCATTCATCGAAGAAGAAATAATCGAAATTGAAGGAAATGTAGAAACTGAAATAAAAACGTTTTTAAAAACAGAATCTTCAGGAATTTTGGTTTTAGAATCTATGAGTTTGAAAGATAGAGATACTTGGATGACCTATTTATTGAGGGAAGCAACAAATTACAATATTCCGCAAGTCGAAACTTGGTCACATTCATCGAGAATAAGCAAAAAAATATTTGATAGAACAAACATTCAAACCCAAGGTGTTTATAGTGTAATTTATGGTGGCTCTCATAAGATTGAAGGTGTTAATGATGAGAAAATCGAAAATAAAGAATCCGAAGAAAGTTTATTAGAAATTATTCCAATAAAATCAAATGAATCAATAGATGAAAAGGCTCTTATCATTGTTCACGAAGCTCATTTAATTAATAGAAGTCTGAACCAATCAGAACTATTGAGATTCGGTACTGGCAGATTATTAGAAGATATTATTACTTTTTTAAACCCTGAAAGCAACCGAAAAATAATATTTGTAGGCGACCCATATTCCTTGACTTATGGAAAAATTGAAGATTCAGCTTTAGACCTAAACACTTTATCCGAACTTTATCCCAATAACATTAAGCATTACAGAAAACCAATTGACTTTAGCTATAATAACAACAAAGAGGAGTTAACAATAAAATTAGCTAACAGTATTGAAAATAAACTTTTCAATACTCTAAGTTATAATTATGATAATCATAGTCTTTATGAAGTAAATCGCTCTCAAATACAGGAAAAACTTCAACTTTGGTTTAGTCAACCATTATTATCTGAACCTCAAAAAGGTTTTTTGTTTTATTCAAAAAAAGATTGTCTAAAAACAAATCAATGGATTAAAAGAAGTTACCTGAAAAATGGCGAAAAGATTGCGTATGGAGATTTATTAATTGCAAATAACAATATTACAATTCCAGATGATACTGGAGTCCAAAATCCTAAGAGGATAGTAAATGGAATGTTTTTTACTGTACTTAAAGTAAAAGAAAGCGAATCCTTTTCAATTCCCATAAGACAGTCCAAAAACCCTATAATTCTTACGTTTACAAAACTGTATGTTAAATGTTTAAACTTAAACTCAAATCCAGAGACCGATTTATGGATATTAGATAATTATTTTTTAAGTGTAGATAATTTATCCAAGGAAGAAAAAATTGCCTTCAGAATTTTCATTAACAAAAAAATTGATAAAGAGAAATCAAAGAATAGTTTTGAAGATAGTTTTGAATACAAACAATTACTTCAAGATTCCAGATATCAAGAATTAACTAAAGAAGAAAAAAAGGCTATAGAAAACTTAGTTAAAAACTATGGTAGGTCTAAGGCAAAAAAAGAAAAAGTTAATACAACAGAAAAAGCTAGAAAAACACTTAGCCACTACAACAAGCTTTACACTAAAAAAATCTTTACTCATTTAAGAGAAACTGACCCTTTCATAAATGCAGCATTTGTAAATTATGGTTGGGCAATAACAGTTCATAAAGCGTTAGGCTCATCATATGAGGAAATAATAATTAAAGGTCATCGTAAAGAAAATGATGGAATAACAAACGATAGCTATTTTAGATGGCTTTATAGTGGCATTTCATCCTCTATAAAAACCACGTACATCACCCATCCGCAAGAAGTTAGCCCTTTTATGAATTGCAACTTTGAAGATAATTCAACTGTAGGTTTAATAAGTAAAATAGTTGAAGAAAAATCTTTGTTAACTTACCTTAATTTTAATCCAGAGACTAGGTATGCCGAAAAGACAAGTTCAATTGAAAATAAGAATGCCGTTGGTGCGATATGCAATTTATCATCAAAAATTGAAGAAAAAGGCTACTTATTAGAAAGCACAAAAAAGTTTACTGATTATTTGACAAAAGCATATTATTCAATTCCAGAATCATCAGGCAAGCAACTAATTCTAAATATTGACAACAAAGGGGAAAATAAAAATTGGTCTGTTGGAAACATAAGAATTGACAGACTCGAAAATGAAGATACTGATTATATCAATAATTGTATTGAAATGCTTTTTAAACTACAAAACAAAAGCACTGAAACAAAATCAAAAATAACAAATTACCCTACAGATTTTAGAAAGGACATCTATTCTGTTTGGGTTGATGATTTCAAAAAAAATGAATTTGAACTTCACATTGTAAAAAGTCATAATAACCAAGATGTGTTTTTAGCAAAAAAAACAAATGAAGAAATTAAGTTTAGAGTTTGGTACGGAACCAGTGAACAAAATCATACAAAGGGCTTTTTTACAAAAATTGAAATATTAGAAAAAACCAATGAACATTTGATAAATGAAGTACGAGAATTGTTATTAAGTAACTTTAAATCTGATTTCTAATGGACTCAAAAACTGTATTTGAACTTAGGAATGAGGCTAAGGAACTTAATGGGACAGATAAGGTTAATAAATTAAATGAAGCTCTTCAAATTGCAAGTAATCTTTATCAATCCGAACCATATGATGAATGGATTCAAAAGGCATTTGCTTGGGTTTTAATCGACTTGTGTAAATATCATATCTCAATAAATGACTTAAATCAAGGAGCCAAATACTTTCAACAATTGAATTCTATTCAATTTGATTATCCTGATGAGATAATTGAAAATCAAAAAACATTCTTAAAGCCAAAAATTGACAAAAATTATTCTGAAATAAAGAAAGCTGAAGATTTAAGCAAAAACAATAAACATAAAGAAGCAATAAATATTTTTAATCAACTCATTTCTGAAAATCGCCTTACTGAAATCCATCACGAAGCATACGGATGGGTAATTTATAGATACATCAAAAATGATGAAAACGAATTAACATCAATTCAAGTTAGAACTTTTTTAAGGGATTATATGAATTTGAATAATGAAAGACCATCATTATTACATTCTATGATTTTAAATTTTTCTTTGCACTACTCTAAAGAGCATTCTGATTTTAACCTTTACAAATTCTTCAAATTATGGAATCCAGAAAACCTAAGAGATGACGATAAATCAAAACAATGGTTTAAGGATAAAGAAATACCTTCTTTATTATCTCGAATATTCAGAGTGTTTATTGAGCAAAAGTATAATATAGATATTGAATATTTATTAGAAAATGTACAAACAAATCAAACGATAGATTTATTAAGAGAGCCTCTATTTTGGCAAATTTTCAATGCAAAAAAAGAAAATAGATTTTCGGATTTATGGACATTATTAAACAACTATAATCTCCAATTTTCTAAATTCCCAAAATCAAAATGGCACTCGGAAATTTTAAGTTTAGCCGAACGGTATATGCAAGAAACTGATGAATGGAGGTTTTTAGAGTTTTTTAAAAAATGGAATCCAGTCAATTTAATGAATGAAGATTGGGAGGAGGTTAAAAAAGATGAGAATACATATAAACCTCTTGCAATAAAGTGCCTAAAAAAATCATACAACATCATCAAATCTGAGAATAAGCAAACAGAAAGCAATGAATGGTTAATAGAAATCTATCAAGTTGCAACCTCAAAATTTCCAAAAGATGAATGGATTAATAGGGAAAAAGCATTACTATTAATTCAGAACAATAACTTAGCCCAAGCTATTGCAATTTATAAGAACTTAGTTCTTAGCTTGGGAGATAAAGCATATATCTGGAGTGAATTTTCAGGCTGTTTTGAAAATAATAACGATTTGAAAATTGGAATGCTTTCAAAAGCTATTCTACTTGAAAAAAATGAAGATTTTTTAGGTGATATTCATTTGCATTTAACAGAAGCACTAATTGGAAATGATTTAATTGAGAATGCAATTATTGAACTATCAAAGTATAAAAAACATAGAGAGAAAAAGGGCTGGAAATTATCTGAGTCTTACACAGCTTTAAATAGCAAAATATCAGATAACCAAACCTCTCTAAAGAATAACCAATCTTTATATGAGAAATACATTCCTTTAGCTGAGGAATATGCTTATCAAGATATTAATTGGTCTGAATTTGTATTAATTGATGACAAAAACAGAGATAGATGCAAATTTAGTAACGGGAAAGAAATAGAATTTTCAATAGGAAAACAACGTTTTAAAAATATTAGTAAAGCTAAAGTTGGAAATATCTTTAAATTCAAATTGCACGCAGAAGAAAAAGAGATTGAGGAGAAACATTCACACCTAAGTTGGTCTTCACGTTTTTCATCACCCAAAACTGAATATCAATACATTCCATTATTATCGCAAACATCTGAACAAACAGATTGGAGTATTTTAGAAGATGAAATTGCTGTAATTGATTACATCAATAAAGATAAAAAGGTTGTACACGCAATAACCTCTAAAAATGAAGAAATATTCTTTAAAGAAGATATAAAAAAGTATAGTATCAACAATTTTATACAAGGTAAAAGGCTTGTTACAAAATGGAAGGATGAAACTAGAATTGAATTAAAAAACATATCCGTAATTGAAAATTCTAGAGGAATTAAAAAGTTCCAAAAAGTAATTGCTGTTGTTGATAATATTAATCAAGAAAAGAACCTATTTCATTTTGTTGTGGATAGAAGCATTCACGGTATTGTAAGGTTTAATGAAACGGATTTAAGACCAATTGAAGGCTCTTTTTTAGAAATATGGATTGCTAAAAAAACTGACAAGAAACTAAATAAAGTAATTTACAAACCTTTAGACATAAAAGAAACAACCGAAACGAATGAGAAGCTTTTAAAGACAGTACAGGGCTTATTAGAACTTAGTCCTAATTTTGGGTTTGTATCAGACATTTATGTGCCTAAATACATTTTGAATAAATATTCGATAGAAACAGATTGTATGGTTACTGCAAAAGCAATATTTTCTGGAGACAAATGGAAAATCATAGAATTAGTAAAAGAATAAATATGCCAACGCTAAAAGCCATACACATTGCCAAGTCGCTAAAAAAAGCCAACAGCACAAGCCAAAACTTGTCAATAAGTATGTCTTTGCCAACGCTAGAAACAGGACGAAAAGAATAACGAAAGCACAACAAAGTGTAAAAGAAAATGCTTAGTATAAATATCTAAGAAACTTTTATTGTCTCTTAAAACGCTCTAAAAGTGTCTTGACCTAACTCTTGAGGCCTACAAAGTTATTCTTGAAGATAACAAGTTGTAAAAGAATCCAAATCTTCACCAAAATAGTGTGACTTAACTCCTATGGGCTCCAAAATTATTCTTGGAAATAACTTTTTATTCTTGAAAATAATAAGTTGTAAAAAAATCCAAATCTTCCCCAAAATAGTGTGATTTAACACCCCTACCATCCACCAAAGAGAACAAACTCATGCTTTTTGAGAATTATTCGTTTTTAATTTGAGGTAACTCCTTGTGTCTTCAACATCACTCTCAAATGTTTCATTTACAATTAAAAGAAAAGAGCTAGATGCAGTGCCTCTTTTTCAATCTCAATAAAATTATATATATCACAATATCAAATTTCTTGTTTTGTATATTGATCTTAATTCCTATAGATATTAAATGTTTTTGATTATATTTCTTTTCTAAATATAGAAATATGGCACAAGAAAATTTTTCCCAAACTGAAAACACCTCGAAATATACTATTGATGAAGCTATTATATATTCTTCATTATATATTGTTTGTATAGACGGTGAAATTGATGATAATGAATTAAATATAGTAAGAGATCATGCTTTTTTAGGTCAGTATCACACTATGGAACTAGAAGAGAAATTTGTAAGTCTACTTAAGGGTGAGAATGATTTCATATCAATGATCAAAAAAGATTTTAAAGAAACATATAAAGATGTTGACCACACTTTTAAAAAAAACTTCATTAACGCAATAACTAAAATTATTATTGCTGATGGAGAAGTTGATGAGAATGAAAGCCTTGCTCTTTCATTAATTAGTAAATCATTAGGTTTATCTGGAGATGAGGTTACTAATATTATAAATGAAGAAACTCAACGAATGAAATCTCAAAATAAAGGTGCAGAAAAATCTGGATGTTTAGGTGTGTTTTTCGTTATTGGGTTAGGTATTTATTCTTTAATTTCATAAATATTAATTAAACTTATCAAATTATGTATTCTACTGATGATTCTAAAAATTTAGCATCTATTAAATCTAGAATGGGCTGGCAAGTTGGGCTTCAGGCTGGTACTTTATTAGCAATAGGTAATTTAAATTCTTCTGTTCAAAATCAAACAGAAATAATTTCGAGCGAGTTACAGGACATAAAAAGTGTAAATATTGAAGGGTTTCAGGATATTGAAACTGCTTTAAATTCTTTAGAGTCATCATTAATATCTGGTTTTGAAGATTTAAAATGGTTTTTAGGGTCAATTGATGATAAATTAGCCAGAATTATAGGATTAGTTGAATTCCCGAAGTCTACTGAATCTGCAGAACAATATCTGTTTGGAATGGAGTTGTATAAACAAGAATATTTTGAAAAAGCAATAGTTTCATTTAATTCTGCTGTAGAAAAGAACCCTTTAAATCTTAATGCGAAAGTAGGACTATATCTTGCTACAAAAGAGAGGGATAAAAAGGAAGATTTACAAATACTACAAGAGATAATCCATTTGACAGACAGTAATTTTACTCTAAATCTAGATGTTAGTGATCAAGCTAAAAATAATTCAATAATATTTTTTTCAAATTTTGTTTTTAATGAATTGTCTAGGTTAGAAAAGTATGATGCAATATTAGATTACTTTGAAAATCATTTAGTAGCTATTGCTAAACAAGAGCTAAATATTAGAATAAGATATATTGCTAGCAAAATAAATAAAAATATAGATTATGATTTAGATTTACGTGCTATTATTGAAGATGGTGATTTAATGAGTCTATTATGTTTTATTGAATATAAGAAAGATGAAAATTTTATTAATTTTTTATTAAAATGTTCCAGTATACTTAACGAAACTTTTTCTAAGTATAACGCCCTAATCTTTTCAAATACTGATGAAATAGCCATTAAGCGAGCAGCTTCTTTGATTGTTGATGCTTTGAAAGATGAAAAACAATTAATGCAATTAGCATCAGTAAAAAGAACATTAGCTTTTAAACATTCTATTTTAAATAATTTTTTTGAAAAAGCTCAAGAGTCAACAAATCTTTATGAAGTTGAAAAATTAAAACTAGCCACGTCTAAATTTTCTATCAATAAATTAAAGAAAAATAAAGAAATTGTTTATGAAGAAGAAGAAAATATATTTTTAGCCAAATCAAATCAAATTATTCAAAAGGAAATTAATAAAACAATAAATAAATTTAAAAAGGAAAGCCTCAATACCCTGACTAAGTCTGTAAAAACTCAAAAAGCACTCTTGGCTAATTTGACAGATAATTACCCTGCATTAGAAGATGAAGAGCAGTCTTCATATAATTCAATAGTAATTACCATGAAATCTCTAGGGCAATGGAATTCTTCAGAAATCAATACCGCAAAATTATTTAGCCTTGGTGATATTTTTAAAGAAATTGAAAGCGAGTCAGAACTTGCTTCAGCACAGGATGAATTGAGCAACATAATTAATGATCTTGTTAAAAAAGTTGGAAAATTAGAAACAGTTAAATTGGTGAAAAAACGACTAAAAATCGGATTAAAAGAGGCCAAAGAATACGTAGATAAATACACAACATAATGAACATAAAGGGCTATATATTTTCAGAAAATATTAAAGAAATAGAAACTTTAATAAAAAGCAAGTTTAAAAAAGAGTTGAAAACAACTTTTGGTCATTCTAATTTTCCGTTTACTATTAAAAACGTAAATATAAATAAGTTTAAAAGGGTATTTGTTGCTGCTGTTTTAGACGAAAGAATTATTGAGGGTAAGAGTGAGGTTAATTATTCAGGTTTACGTGAATCTAGAAAAATTAAAAGAAGTGATATTGATATCTTTTCTTACGAAAGAGATGATCGCACAATTGTTAATAATGGTAAAATAATTGAATACAGGGTTGATAAAACTAATGAAACAATTGGATGTGGAACATGTAAGGGGAATAAGCAAATTACGTGTAGTACCTGTAGTGGTAATGGTAAAAACAGGTGTGGCACGTGTAACGGTCAAAGACAAGTTAAATGTTCGGTATGGGGCTGTAGGGGAGGTGATGTAAAGTGTATGTGGTGTAGCGGTAAAGGAACAAAAACAGAGGGATATGGCGATGATAAAAGAACAGTAAGGTGTTCATGTAATAATGGATATAATAAATGCTCAAGTTGTAATAATGGTTACAACACCTGTTCTACATGTAATGGAAATGGAGAAGTTTCATGTTCAACATGCGGCAGTAGTGGAAAGGTTGATTGTTATTCTTGTGATGCACAAGGATCTTTCACAAATTATTTAAGTGTTAAAAGTGTTTTAGTTCAAAAAAAGAGTGATTTAGTGGTTTCTGGTAATAATCCTGGTGATTTCATTAGCAAAAACTTAATCGCTGAAGAATTTCCTTTTATGAATGATTTTGCTAAATACAAAATTTCTGAATTAGCAGATTACAAACCTCAAATAAAAGAGCTTTTCACTGGATTATTACCAAATAAAAAACAAGAAGGTTGTATGCTATATGCGTCTTTAGATGAGTGTGCTTCCTTAACTTTTGAAATATCAGTAGGAGATTCAATTTATCTTGGGAAATTAAAAAATGGAGCTTTATGGTTTGATGAATCTGTCATGAGCCTTCTGTTTTATGATGTAATTGACGGTATGGTCGTTGATTCAAAATTTAAAAATTTACTTTCTAATAAAGCTGCTTTTGATGGTAATTTAAGCGATACAAAAAAGGTTTGGGAAAGCATTAAAGAGTATCATAAATTTGAAAAAATAATAACTTCTAATGACAATACTTCTGCTAAAATTAATAATACACGTAAATTAAATTTATTAGATAATACTGTTTTTTTAAATCATCTCTACAAAAAATATATAAACAAAGAAAAAATAATAAAAACATTTTTTACAGTTTTTATGGTTTTTATAGTTTTTATAATAACTAAAATAATGGGCATCGGAAGTTACAGCAACATTGTTCTTATAGATCTTGCAAGCCAAATATTAATACCAATTGTCTTTTTATTGCTTACTTTGTTAATAACTAAAAAATTAATCCAGTCATGGAGTCCTTTATCTGTATCAATACTAGGGTTTTGTTTTATATTATTTGGTTTCTGGGCAAATAACATTCTTATCCATAGTTATGAGATTATGGCATATGTTGAATATTTAGATCAGGAAAGATTAGAAGAAATAGGAGTTAAAGAACCTATGGATTTAATAGAAAAATACAAGACCGGTGAGTTTACCTTTGAGCAATCTTCAAGTCTATTGAAAGATGAGTTTGGATGGACAGATGAAGATGTTGCCGAATGGTTGTTTTCTCCGGAGGTCGATGATGCTCTAACTCCAACATTAGTTGAATCTAAAGATTCAAACAAAATGTTAGATGCAGTACCAGATGAATATATTGATTATTCAAACAAATATATAAAATCTAAAAAAGCATACTTCTACTCATACCCTAACAAAGAAAGTAGACTACGTTCTTATGTAGTTATGGGCGACAACATTCAATATGATTCCCTATCATTAGTCAATGGATTTTATAATAGTAAATTTATCAATTCAAATAATGGAGTAACTACATCAGGTTGGATCCATCAAGATGCAATTTTCCCTGAACAAAAAACATTGATTGACGGCTCCTCCTTGACAGAAAAATTACCAAAAAAAGAGCTAATAGCAAATATTAATGTTGATAAACTTAATTTCCGAAGCTCACCTGAAATATCTGATAATATTATTGGCATGCTTATGCTTGACGACAGGGTGGTTTTTATTGACTCGATTTCGATAGATTTACCTAAAATTGAAAATGGAACATTGAATAAAAACATTACCATTGAACACAATGGTCAGGATTATGCTTTTAATAAAAACAAGGTGGTTAAAATTAATGGCAAAGAAGGGGTCTACCAATTAGATGTCAATATTTCGCTAGGTGATGGCAGAGAGCTTTCTAATGTAATTCTTCCAATAACTGACCTTAACCTGGAAAAGAAACAAGTTTGGGCAAAAATTGAACAAGGCAATAAAACAGGATATGTATACTACCGTTTTTTAAATTTTGATGGTCAAAAATCAGCAAATAATTTTGATCATTCAGCTTCTGTTTCATATATAAAAATTAATGATCCTGATGGGTACACAAACGTTCGCGAAGGCAAGTCTTCATCTACAAAAATAATATATCAAATTTATGATGAGAATAAATTGTTTGAACTATTAGATGATAGTGGAAATTGGTGGAAAATCAAGCTAGACTCTTCAGAAACTAAAACCTCCACGGGCTTTATTTATAAATCAAAAGTAATAAGGGTTTCAAATTCTAAAAAACACTAAGTAGTTAATTGTTGGTTCTAAAGAATTAAAAATTGGCGATATTATAAACTTTGAAGTTCATAACCTTTAGATGGGAACAAGTTGACTTGTCATCACACTATGTGCTCTACAAAACTCCTGATGGCTGGGAAATTCAGATAGGTGTAAGTGGAGATAGATATTTGAAAATCGAATCAATAAAATCTCCATAATGCTTTTACAATAGATTTATAATCTATAAATGAATTATTTATTGTTTTTTGAAGACTATATTTTCTAGATCAAAATATGTGAAGAAATCATTTTCTTATGCATTATTCAAAAATAAAAAAAGGGAACTAAATTTCTCTAGTTCCCTAGCAACAGATATAATACCAAAAACACAAAATATTCTTGGAAATAACATTTTATTCTTAAAGATAACTTCTTGTTATAACAACCAAATCTTCCCCAAAATAGTGTGACTTCACTCCTATGGGCTCCAAAATTATTCTTGGAAATAATATTTTATTCTTGAAGATAATTTCTTGTTATTACATCCAAACCTTCATCTAAATAGTATGACTTCATTCCTATGGACTCCCACTTTGTAATTTTTTAGGTA
>Ga0209193_1001135_pt1 | contig 14407 bp, 19 predicted proteins | sample COGITO_mtgs_1003_FD_185515 | JGI IMG/M metagenome (GOLD analysis project Ga0209193, IMG submission 185515) | Pelagic marine microbial communities from North Sea - COGITO_mtgs_100330 (SPAdes) (version 2) | ecosystem: Environmental > Aquatic > Marine > Epipelagic ... | reverse complement strand
ACCCGCCATAGCTCCGCCCAGAATATCAGTAGCGATTTCCCTAAATTTGCTAGGCTTTTTTGCCCATGCGTACAGTTTATCTGGATCGTGTAAGTGCTTGAAATCTCTCATTGTTAAGTCCTTGTTTGTTGTTGTTTATGTAACTTTATGAATTAAACCATTTTTCATTGTTACTTGAGCAAAAAATTCCCTGCCCTGACCAGTGATATGAGGGCGATTTGCTCCCGTAAGTACACCATCGCGCCGATATTCTTCACCAAAAATGCTCGTTTCTATATACGCCAATCGCTCGCCTACACTATCTTTAAGCGACTTTTTACTTGGATAATTAAATACCAACATGATTAACCCCCCATTAATAATTTTTTAATATACTTAACCGATTTACCGGATATTTTAGATAATTGCTCGATAGTGATATTGCTTGTATCGAATCTGTCTATAATTTCATTATCGCTCATGATTAACCCCTCGCTATTATGTCGGCATTTTTAGATCTTGTACCATGTACGGGAAAAGCTATGATATAATCCCTATCAGAGACTGAGCATAGTTTGCACGTTTCGCACGTTATATTGTCTCGATATGTTGCGGGACAAGTTACGAACTTTTTGCCATCAATAACCCTTGTCTCGTTCCCGTGATCCATGGGGACAACGGATGCTACGGGTAGTTTGTATTTGGATAGTTCGACCGCATGGCGTATATTATTTGCGGATAGATTGACAGTGAACCCGTCATCGTTAGCTTGTTTGATTGCTTTGATGTTGTGTTTACTGTCCGAATAATGGGTATATGTAAACCCTCGTTTGCCCTTGTTAGCTTGCGTCAATTGTCGCAATTTATCCGAATCTATCCTTGTATCATCGCTAGGGTCAGGGACAAGATCACCTGACACGTTATGTCGCCATAATTGACCCGCTTTGATTTTCTTTATATTGCTTATAAACGTGGGAAATAAATCACCTCGTTCGCCACTAGACACCTTATCCCAATTCATTCGAGTATAATAACCCGCTTCTGCATAGCATCCGTTCACACCTATGAAAGGACAAGACGAGGGACATGTTTTACGATCGCTTGTGGTAGTGGGTATAGCTCCCGTTTTAGAATTACTTGATTTTTTTACGAATTGAATATTCATATTGACCCCTTAAATTAATTGTTGTTTTGTCTCAAATTTGAAGCCTAATTCTTTTGCTACTTGTATAGTTTCTCTTGTAAGCGTTTTTGTATTAGCAAGCTTTGCTATTAATCGAGAATTGTTACAAGCAGGATATATGGCTTCACTCCCAAAATTATTCCTAATCTCTACGATTGCTATCATGTCATTCCCCTTTAGATTGATTATAGGTATTTGGCTATCTCTGTTTGAATCTCTTTTATTGCTTTCTTACTCATTGCAGATCTAAGCATCGATTGTAAATACTTTATAGCGTATTCCTTGTTCCCATTGCTTGCTGCTTTTGATGCTATGTTAAAATGTCCAATGTGTTGTTTTTGCATTTTTGTATTCCTCTTGGTTGATGTAAATAATTACATTGATTTGATTATCGACACCTAAAAAATAAAATCAAGTTTTTTTTTATTTATTTGTACTGATCTTTTATACAGTAGTTTTGTTTGTGGTTTAGATAGTCGGTTGAATTTTGGCTGTGATTTGATTTGGTGATTGGGTTCAATAGGAGCTTCCTATGCGTACACACTCGATTTTTTTACGCATGACAAGCGCAAGCGGGTAGATTCAGGCAGAATTTACGCAATCCGAGGGATTCCTGGGTGGGTCTATTTACCCGCACGGGGGCGTATGCGCGCGCGAGCTTTTAATTGTAGTTGCCCCCCAAATTTGCAGCAGGCAAAATTAAAAAAAACTGTAAAAAATACCATCTCTGTAACGCAGCATACATAGGCGTTGTAGCAATAATTGCTTAATCCTAAAAAAGAGAGTTAAATATGCAATAATTTATTCTATATTCTATATACGGCAATGTGATGAGTGACACTAAAGATACACCTGTAAAGCGTAAGCGTGGTAGACCAAGGAAGTCTGAGATAACACCTGTGAAGAGAAACAAGGTGGGCAGACCCAAGGGCGAACACTCCGCTATGATAGAAATGAAACAAAGGTTTCTAGCTAGGAGAGACACAGAGAGCGTAATAAACTCTATCTTCAGAGCAGCCGTAGACGATGACCATAAGAATCAATCAGCAGCATGGAAGTTGATTGTGGATAGAATATTACCTCAAGGGTCATTTGAGAAAGATAAGCTAGGCGGTAAGCCTATGGTAAACATTACTATCTCTGGCGTTGGAGACACAGCCTCTATTACGGATGAGCCTGTTAATATCATAGAAGGAGATGTCGATGAGCTTGATTGACACTCTTGTGAGACACGAAGGACTCAAACACAAACCTTATGAAGATACTACGGGTCATATGACTATAGGCGTAGGACGCAATCTAAGCTCCGTAGGGCTATCTGACGATGAGGTGTACTATCTCCTCAAGAATGACATAAGACGCTGTGAGCAGGAGCTAGAGAACTCTCAGAGGTGGTATAAGGATTTAGATAGGGTTAGACAGGAAGCAATGATTAATTTATGTTTTAATCTTGGTATTACGAGATTAAGAAAGTTTAAGAATGCCTTGAGAGCGATGGAGGTAAAAGACTACGAGGATGCTGCAGATGAGTTCTTGGATTCGCTGTGGGCAAGACAAGTAGGGAAAAGAGCGTTTGAAGTCACTTACATGATACGAACAGGAGCATATTATGCCAATGGTTAGAGGAAAGAAATACCCATACACTACTGCGGGAAAGGCTGCTGCTAAGAAAGCAAAGATGTCGCCTGCTAAAAAGAAACCAATGAAATCATCTAGGCGCAAGTAATGGCCTATACAAAGCCAGGTCTTCGAGAAAGACTGAAGAACAAGGTGATGGCATCATCTAAGGGCGGTAAGCCTGGGCAGTGGTCTGCGCGTAAAGCGCAGATGCTTGCTCAAGAGTACAAGTCTGCGGGTGGTGGTTATTCAGGATCTAAGTCTAAGCCTCAGAAATCTTTATCCAAGTGGACTAAAGAGGAGTGGGGTACTAAATCAGGCAAGCCGTCTACCCAAGGCAAGAAAGCTACAGGGGAAAGGTATCTGCCAAAGAAAGCGCGTCAGTCTTTATCTAAGGCTGAGTACGCTGCCACATCAAGAAAGAAAAGAGAAGACACAAAGAAAGGAAAGCAATTTTCTAAACAACCCAAAGCTATAGCCAAGAAAACTTCAAGAAAAAGATGAACTTAAACATATCCTTACTGGATTGGCAGAAAAAGGTCTGGAACAATACGACTCGCTTCAAGGTTGTTTCTGCGGGGCGTAGGACAGGTAAGTCGCGTCTTGCAGCCTATCTTCTGTTAGTCAACGCATTAAAGTCTGATAGAGGGCAGGTCTTTTACGTTGCTCCTACTCAGGGTCAGGCTAGAGACATTATGTGGAATCTGCTTATGGAAGTAGGTAGGCCCGTGATTGAAAGCTCCCATGTCAATAATATGCAGATCAAGCTAGTTAACGGAACAACTATTAGCTTGAAAGGAGCAGATAGACCTGAGACTATGAGGGGTGTAAGTCTGAAGTTTTTAGTTCTTGATGAATATGCGGATATGAAACCAGATGTATGGGAACTCATACTAAGACCTGCATTAACAGACCTAAAAGGTGAATGCTTATTTATTGGGACACCTATGGGTAGAAATCATTTTTATGAACTCTACAAACTAGCCAGTTTAGGCGAAGACCCGAATTATAAAGCATGGCACTTTACTTCATACGACAATAACCTTTTGGATAAAGATGAGATAGACGCAGCCAAAAGATCTATGTCGTCTTACGCTTTTAGACAAGAGTTCATGGCTTCGTTTGAAGCTAGAGGCTCTGAGATGTTCAAAGAAGATTGGGTTAACTTCCAAGAAGACGAACCCGATACAGGCGATTACTATGTAGCCATTGACCTTGCGGGATTTGAAGAGGTAGGCAAAGCAAAGTCTAAGAATAAAAAGCTTGACAACACTGCTATTGCAATAGTAAAGGTAGGAGAGTATGGTTGGTGGGTGAAAGACATAGTCAGCGGTCGTTGGGAATTAAACGCGACTGCCGAAAAGATATTTCAGATAGTTAGAGATTATGAGCCGATCTCTGTGGGAATAGAGAAAGGCATAGCAAGACAAGCCGTGATGTCTCCCCTTACGGATTTGATGCGTAAGTATCAAAAGTTTTTTAGGGTCGAGGAGTTAACCCACGGTAACAAAAAGAAAACTGACAGAGTTATGTGGGCGTTACAGGGTAGATTCGAGAATGGAGTCTGCACTTTAAATAAAGGAGAGTGGAACATCCAATTCATGGATGAGCTTTTCCAATTTCCTGACCCACTAACACATGACGATTGTGTGGACGCTTTAGCTTATATAGATCAATTAGCTAAGGTGTCTTACTCATATGAGTTTGAAACACAAGACTACACAGTATTAGATTCGGTATCAGGATATTAATATGCTAGATAGCAATGAAAATCAATTCGGCATAGAAGAAACCTTAGAAAGCTGGGTTATTAATAAGTGTGATGATTGGCGCGATCACTTTGAATCTAACTATGAGCAGAAGTTTGAAGAATACTACAGGCTATGGCGTGGTATCTGGTCTGGTGCTGACAGGAACAGAGAGTCAGAGAGATCTAAGATTATCTCGCCTGCTTTACAGCAAGCCGTAGAATCCTCGGTTGCAGAGATTGAAGAAGCCACATTTGGTCGTGGCAAATTCTTTGACATGAAAGACGATATGCTAGACCAAGAAAAGCAAGACATTGTTTACTTGCGGGAAAAGCTATTAGCAGATTTTAAAAAGAACAAGGTAAGAAAAGCGGTAGGTGAGTGTTTAATTAACTCCGCTGTATTTGGTACGGGTATTGCTGAGATAGTTCTTGAAGAACAAAAAGAGATGCGTCCTGCTGCACAGCCTATTATGGAAGGGCAGTTACAGGCCGTAGGGGTGGAGATAGCGGATAGAACAGTGTGTAAGTTAAGACCTGTTCTTCCTCAAAACTTTTTAATTGATCCTGTTGCGACAAGTGTAGATGATGCAATAGGCGTAGCAATTGATGAGTATGTCCCTGTCCATAGCGTAGAGATTCTACAAGAGAAAGGCGTGTATAAAGATACGCCTTTAGGTTACGCGCCAGAGGACTCGGACTTAGACTCAGACCCAGAACTTACCACGCAACCTACGGATAAAGTCAGGCTTACTAAGTATTATGGTCTTGTCCCCCGCCATTTATTAGTAAACGATGATGAGTATGAAGAGGTTGAACAGCTAACAGATGCTACAGAAGACGAAGGCTATTACGCTGAAGCTATTGTAGTAATTGCTAACGGTGGTACTTTGCTCAAGGCAGAGATGAACCCGTATATGATGCAAGACCGACCAGTAGTCGCATTCCCATGGGATATAGTCCCTGGACGATTCTGGGGTCGTGGTGTTTGCGAAAAGGGATACAACTCTCAGAAAGCATTGGATGCAGAGCTTAGAGCAAGAATAGACGCACTAGCTTTAACAGTACACCCAATGATGGCAATGGACGCAACCAGATTACCTCGCGGGGCTAATCCTACGGTAGCTCCAGGCAAAATAATACTAACCAACGGTAATCCTGCGGAAGTATTACAACCATTTAACTTTGGGCAAGTTTCTCAAATTACATTCGCGCAAGCTGCTGAATTACAAAGAATGGTTCAAACAGCAACAGGTGCTATAGATTCTGCGGGTGTTCCAGGGTCTATCAATGGCGAGGCGACAGCAGCAGGCATTAGTATGTCGCTAGGTGCTATTATCAAAAGACATAAGAGGACTTTGGTTAACTTCCAAGATTCTTTCTTGATTCCGTTTGTTACTAAGGCTGCTCATCGTTATATGCAGTTTGAGCCAGAGATCTATCCTGTTGCGGATTATGTATTTGAGGTAACGTCTTCTTTGGGTATAATCGCCAGAGAATACGAGGTAACTCAGCTAGTACAGTTATTACAAACTATGCCTGCTGACTCACCAATGTATCCTTCTTTGATTCAATCTATTATAGATAATATGAATCTAAGCAACAGAGAAGAGCTAATAGCCACGCTAGAGCAAGCAGGGCAGCCTAGCCCAGAAGCTCAAGAAGCAGCGCAACTAGCGCAGCAAACGCAGTTCCAGTTCCAACAGTCGCAAACAAATGCGCTTAACGGACAGGCTGCGGAGTCTCAAGCAAGAGCAGGTAAGATAGCAGCAGAGACTAAAGCTATTCCTGTAGAGCTTGAGAATGACAGAATTAAAGCAGTATCCACTAACCTACAGGTAGGTACTGAGGATGATAAAGAGTTTGAAAGAAGACTCAAAGTGGCAGATACTGTATTGAAAGAAAAGAAATTAAATCTTGAAACTGCTAAGGCATTGTCTTAATGGATCAAGAAACAGAAAAGTATTACGATTCTTTGGCCGATATGTTTATGACCGAAGGATGGAAAGGACTGCTAGATGAGCTTAGAGCTAATGCAGTTAATATAAATTCCGTTGAGGCCACAAAAGATAATGATGACTTAATGTTCCGTAAAGGTCAGTTAAACATCTTATCTTTAATTCTCAACTTAGAATCTACGATAGATCATATCCGCAAGGAGGGTAGCAGTGTTACTGTTTAACTTTAAATGTGCTGATGGGCATATACATGAGGCTTTTGTAAAGCTTGATGAAGTTAGAGAGCGTCCTTGTCCAACGTGCGGAAAGATGAGTAGTACGATTATCTCACCTGTCAAGATTGCACTTGATCCTATTTCTGGTCACTTTCCTGGAGCGACTATGAAGTGGGCTAAAGATAGACAGAAGAAGATAAAACATGAACGCAAGGTAGCCGATTCGTAAGTCCCTTGTGGGGTAGCTTATATGTTGGTCTTGTTTCCATAGGAGTTTAATAGTGGCGCAAATTATTGATGAACCTTTAAAAGAGGTAGATGATAAAGAAACAAGTGAATTAGTCTCGGAAGAGGTAGCTAATGTAGAAGAACCACAACCAGAACTGCCAGAGCAATACCAAGGTAAAACTCCCGCAGAACTGGTAAAGATGCACCAAGAGGCTGAGTCTAGAATGGGCAGCCAAGGTGAGGAAGTGGGTCAACTACGAAAGATTGTTGATGATTTCATTCTCAAGCAAAGCGAAGTCAAGGAACAGGAAAAAGCCGAAGAAATAGATTTCTTTGCAGAGCCTGACAAGGCCGTAGAACAGAAGATTGCCAACCATCCTACTATCAAGCAGTTAGAGGAGTTGGGGAAGCAAATGCAACAGAGTCAGACGCTGACCGCTTTACAGCAGAAGCATCCTGACATGAAAGAAATTGCTGTCAACCCAGAGTTTCAAAAATGGGTTGTAGGCAGTGAAATTCGTAAAGAGTTGTACAATCGAGCAAACAGTGGATACGACTACAATGCTGCGGATGAGTTGTTTAACAATTGGAAATCAACTCAAGAAACAGTAACAAGGGCCGTAGAGACTGAACGCAAAGATCGTAAGCAAACTCTTAATGCTGCGTCAACTGGTAGTGCTAACGGTAGTTCAGAGACATCTCGCAAAAAGATCTATAGAAGGGCAGACATTATTGAGCTAATGAAAACTAACCCAAAAAGGTATGTAGCTATGGAGGCAGAATTTCTACAAGCTTATGCTGAAAAAAGGGTTAGATAACCTTTTGGAGATCTAAGACATGACTGATTCAACCTATCCCAATATGGGCGGTGCGGTAACTAATACCAGTGCCGCTACATTTATTCCAGAAATTTGGTCGGACGAAATTCGTGCGGCATATGAGAAGAATTTAATTCTCGCAAACATTGTTAAGAAGATGAGCGTAACAGGAAAGAAAGGCGATATTTTTCACATTCCTGCTCCCGTTCGTGGAGATGCTCACGTTAAGGCTTCTGCTACTGCGGTAACAATTCAGAATGCTACTGAGGGCGAAGTGCAAGTTGCAATAGACAAGCACTACGAATACTCACGCATTATTGAGGACATTACTGAGACACAAGCTCTTTCAAGTCTTCGTAACTTCTACACTTCAGACGCAGGCTATGCCCTATCCCGTCAGGTCGATACAGACCTCATGGATCTTGGTAAGTCTTTCGGTACTGGTAACGGTACTGCTTGGACTAATACTGCTGCTGCATTTTTCTGTGATGCGTCAACTGGCCTAACCGCATACGCCGACGACACAGTCACGACAGCAGACGTATTTACAGATGCGTGTTTCCGTGACCTTATTCAGAAGCAAGATGATGCTGATGTTCCTATGGATAATCGTGCATTCGTAATACCTCCTGCATTGCGTAACGCAATCATGGGCGTTGACCGATATGTCTCTTCTGACTTTGTAAGCGGTGAGCCTGTACAAAATGGAAAGATCGGTAACCTATACGGCATCGATGTATTCATTTCTACTAACTGCCCGATCACTGAGACTGCTGCACAAAACTCAGCAGGTGGTCAAATCCGAGCAGCTATGCTAGTTCACAACGATACAATGATCTTGGCAGAGCAGCTAGGCATACGTTCACAGACTCAGTATAAGCAAGAGTTCTTAGGTACTCTTTATACTGCTGACACATTATACGGTGTTAAGACTTATCGTCCTGATAGCGGTTTCATAATGGCTGTAAATGGTTAATAGAGGAGGGGGGTAGAGTAATCTGCCCCCTTATTCTTTATGAAAGACCCCCGATTAAAAAAGATTGGCGTTTCTGGTTTTAACAAACCAAAGCGTACTCCTGGTCATCCCACCAAGAGTCATGTTGTTGTGGCTAAACAAGGTGACCAAATTAAGACTATCCGATTTGGACAACAGGGCGTTAAAGGCGCAGGGAGCAATCCCAAGACTGCCAAAGATAAAGCTAGAAAGAAATCTTACTACGCTAGGCATAACGCACAAGACGCATCCCCTTCAAAGTTATCGGCTCGTTATTGGAGTCATAAAACTAAGTGGTGAGATAAATCATGACAGTAATTATTACCAAGAATAGCTCTACCGCATCAGCCGTACCAAGTACGAGTGACTTGGTTAAAGGCGAGTTAGCGGTTAACGTAACTGACAAGCGGATCTTTACAGAGAATAATTCTACTCAGATTGTAGAACTAGGAACTAATCCTAGCTCTATTACTACTGCTACTGGAACTGTCACAGGCACACTCACCGCTAACGGTACGTTAAACTCTAGTAATGCCGTCCTCACAGGCGGTACAGTTAACGGTATGGTTATAGGTGGTAGCTCTGCTTTAGCCATTACAGGAACTACCGTAACGGCTACTACAGGCTTTGCAGGTGACTTAACAGGTGCAGTAACAGGTAACGTAACAGGTAATCTCCAGGGTAATGTCACGGGAAATGTCACAGGAAATCTTACGGGCAATGTTACGGCGACATCTGGTACTACCAATTTACATAATCTTGCGTTAACAGGTACGGTAGACTTTAACACTGCACGACTAACAGATATTGGTACGCCAGTTGCTGCCACTGACGCTGTGACCAAGGCCTATGCAGATCAGTTAATCACAAACCTTATTGATGGCGCTCCTGCTGCATTAGACACACTCAATGAGCTTGCTGCAGCATTAGATGATGACGCAGCCTTTCACACAACAGTAACTAACTCTATCGCATTAAAGCTACCTCTTGCGGGTGGTACTATGAGTGGCGCGATAGCAATGGGTACTAACAAGATTACTGGAGCGGGTGATCCAACTGCTGCACAAGATTTGACCACAAAAGCTTATGTTGACACTCAAGTTGGCGGTGGTCTTCCAACATCAGGCGGTACAATGTCTGGTGCTATTGCGATGGGCAACAACAAGATCACTGGTCTTGCAACGCCCACTGATTCGGCAGATTCAACCACAAAAGCTTATGTAGACGGTATATTAGGTTCAGCCACTTCAGCAGCTACCTCAGCTACAGCAGCAGCCAACAGCGCAACCGCTAGTGCGAGCAGTGCGTCAGCAGCCTCGACCAGTGAATCAAATGCAGCAACAAGTGCGACTGCTAGTGCAAGCAGCGCAGCAGCAGCTGCAACAACTTATGATAACTTTGATGACCGCTATCTGGGTGATAAATCATCCGATCCTACTGTGGACAATGACGGTAACGCACTGCTAACAGGTGCGATTTACTTCAACACTACTAACGACAAGATGAAAGTCTACACAGGCGCTGCTTGGGTAGATGTTGCTCCTGTTGCCACGAGTATTACAGTCAGCCAAATCTCTGACTTAACAGTTGATGCAACGGAGTTAAACTATGTAGACGGTGTAACGTCTAACGTTCAAACACAGCTTAATACTTTAACGACCGCTGTTGGAAATGTATCTGTTACTAACGGATCTTTGACTAAGACTTTTGCAGCAGGTGAAACAGCAGACATTACTTTAAGCAGTGGTGTGCTTGTACCTAATGTTTCTGTTATTAAAGAAATATCTCAGACAGGTGCAACTAATAACAACTGGGATGCTTCGGCAGGTAGTTATACATTAGAAAACTCTGCTCCATCGACCAGTTTAAGTTTTGTTGGGTTTGATGTATCAGCAGCATCTTTTGTTGATAGCTTTAGTGTTGCATCTCAAGATGGAGGTGTAAGAGATTTATTTTTTAACGCTGACGGTACAAAAATGTTTATTATAGGCACAGATAACAATACTGTGTATCAATATACGTTATCCACAGGATTTGATGTATCTACAGCTAGTTATGATAATGTTAGTTTTTCTGTAGCATCGCAAGATTCACAGATATTTGGTTTAGCTTTTAGTGCCGATGGTACAAAAATGTTTATAGCAGGGAATTCAACCGATGCTATATATGAATACACCTTAACAACTGGGTTTGATATTTCAACAGCTTCTTACACGAGAAGTTTTTCTGTATCTTCACAAGACGCTGCTCCAACTGCCTTAGCATTTAACACAGACGGCACAAAAATGTTTGTTTGTGGCATTATAAACGATAATGTATTTGAATACGCTTTGACAACTGGGTTCAATATATCTACTGCTTCATACTCTCAAAGTTTTTCTATAACACCACAAGATACAACCCCACTGGGAATTTGTTTTAACACTGACGGTACAAAAATGTTTATTGTAGGAGCAGCAAATGATGCAATTTTTGAATACACTCTATCCACAGGATTTGATGTATCTACAGCAAGTTTTGTAGATAGCTTTGGTGTAACAGATTCAGTTCCCACAGGAGTTCAATTTAGCGCAGACGGATTTAAAATGTTTGTTTCAGGTGGCACTGGAGATGCTATATACGAATACGATATTGCTAAAACCATCAAGCTTGGTACAGGCTCATTTGCTTCTGGAGATGTTGGTAAAACTATTATTGTAAATGATGGTCAATTTCTTTTAACAGCAACAAGCGGAACTTTTTCACAAGTCACAGCACCAAGTTCATACGCTACAGCATCTTCTGGATCTTGGGCTTTAAATTCAGTGATATATGACGCAACTAATGATGTGTTAAAAGTTAGTAATAGTACAGTAACAGGCTATCAGCCCTGTATTAGCAGTAACATAGATACAACTTACTGGACTGATTTAAATTCAACCACAGCAACAGATGCTGTCGGTAGCGGTGGCGTTTTTTACGCTGTGTCTACGGATAACAAGACCACTTGGAAAGTTCAAGATGCTACTGGTGCAGCAAGAAGCATTGTTAAGAATAATTCAGGAACTTATCAATATAACTCTAACGCAACATTCGGTTCAGAAACTTGGACTAACGCGACTACAAACACAGAAGTCTCTGCTTTAAGAGAATCAATGGCTGTTGCTGTAAACAAAATGACTAGCACAACGCTTAATGCTTTAAGTGACGCTAATCAAATTGCGCTTGGTAATGACTTAGACTTTGCAGCTATTTTATATATTGCCTCTGGTTCAACAGTACCGACATATTCTGGTACTGCTTTGAACTATGACGCAAATGTATTAAATCAAGGCGTTGTTCTTGGAACAGACTATAACTGGGATGCCCCTGCTACCAACAAAGTTAGAATTACTACAGTCGGTGCAGGTAACTTTAAAGTTAGGGTGGTTTGATGAATGATAGAAATCTCATTAGCTGTTGCAGCAGCAGAAAAAGCTTTCAAGCTCATAAAGTATGGAGTTGACAAAAGCAAAGAAATACACGAGATGCAAGGAACTATTGCAGCTTTCTATGATGCAAAAGATCAAGTTACTGAAGCTAAAGCACAGTCAGAAAACACATCTGCTGCAAACAAGATGTTCGCAAAAGATTCTGTCGAATCGTATGCGTTACAAGCAGTATTGGCAGAAGAACGAACTAAGAAGCTAGAGGCACAACTAAAGAGAATGTTTCAAGATAAAGGTAAGACTGCTTTGTATTCACAGATGATGAGAGTTAGGCAGCTAGAAAGATCAAGAAGATTACAAGCAGCAAAGGCAGCAGCAAAAAGAAAAAAAAGAATAGCTGACTTAACTTTTTTATTAATTATAACAGCCGTAGGAGTCGGTGCAATTGCGTTAATGATTGGATTTGTTGTTACAAAAATAAGCTAAGGGGATTTTATGAGTTTATTAGATTATTGCTCGACAGATCGGCAAAGAGAAATTATACAAGCCTGGTACAATCACAATCAAAGTGCAGTAGAAGCAGCAAAATCAATAGGTTGCGGTGATAGTACCTTTAGAACAGTTCTTCATAATGTAAGAATTAGAGCAGCAGCAAAAGGATTTACATTATATTTTGACGGGTCAAGGTTTGTTGACGAAGGTCATAGTTTAATTGGTAAGTCTACACTTACAAAAGATGACGAAGGCAATACGGTCTGGATTAAAACAAAAGCAGACCAGATAAAAAAAGACAAGGCATTTAGAGCATTTGTTCAGGAGTTATGCGAAGGCGTTAAGCCTATTAAAAGCAAGCCAAAAACTTCTAGACGTAAAGACGAATTGCTTTCTACTATTATAATTGGTGATGCTCACTTAGGAATGAGAGCAGACAGTGAAGAAACACGCGACAGAGATTTTGATACAAGCATTGCTTCAAGAGAAATTAAAGAAGCAATTAATGAGTTAGTAGAACGATCCCCTGAGTGTAGAACAGGGATGCTTGTACAAGTCGGTGACTTTACACACTCAGATGGTTCGTCGCCTTTTACGACAAAAGGCACACTGGTTGATGTAGATACACGTTTTGAAAAGGTAATGCGTGTTGCTGCACAAACAATGATATTTGCAATAGATAGGATGCTAACTAAGTGCGACACAATACAAGTCGCAATAGCTAGAGGAAACCACGACTCAGACACTGCTCTTGCGGTACAGTTAATTCTAGAGTTCTATTACTCTAAAGAAAAAAGAGTTAACATATTGAAGTCAAAAGGTTTTTTTCATTACCTCCAGTGGGGTAAGTGGTTGTTTGGAATACACCACGGAGATAAAGTAAAAGCAGCTAAGTTAGCGCAGATTATGCCAAGAGATATGCCCGCAGCATGGGGCGAAAGTACGCACAGACTTTGGTTTGTAGGACACTTTCATCATGCGTCAGTCCAAGAGTTTGAGGGAGTTACAGTGCAGAAGTTTGGTACATTAGCTCCACCTGATTCCTGGCACTCAGGTCAAGGATATGGTTCGGATCATACGATGAGTATGATTGCATTTAAGAAAGACGGGGGTAGGCACATTACTTGTACCTACGAAATACCAAAGCAGTATGCAGAGCCAGATGTGAAAATATGAGTGAAGAAAGATTGAGGCGTGTTGAGCATAAGATAGATGACCTTCAAGAAGCCATTGTTTCTTTGGCTAGAGTTGAAGAAAGGTTAGTTACTGTTTTTAACAGGCAGTCGTCTATCGAAAAGAAAGTCAATGCAATGGATGATAAATTGCAAGAGATGGCTTTTAAAACTGATAACAGATTTGGCGAAAGACTTTTCTGGATATTTATTGTAGGACTGGTAGCTTTGTTAACTAACTATGCAGGTGGATTATGAAACTTTTAGCACTAATACCTTTGGCTTTTTTATTCTCATGCTCATCTCTGGATATTGTAGGAGATGCAGTAACTAAATATTGTGAGCTTTCTGAAGCACAGAGAAATGCAAACAAAGAAGCCGTAGCAAAATCCGTAGCCCCTAATATGATAGAGATTACTTGTGAACAAAAGACTGATACAGAAGGCGTGTAAGTACGCATTACTTGCTTACGAAGAAGAGATTGAAGGCGCAATCAAGATTGAGTCTAGAGGCACATCTACGACTTGTTATTTTGTAAATGCGACTAATGAGCAATATGTCATCTTTCGCGGGACTCAACAAGCAAGAGATTGGATC
>Ga0209193_1001132_pt1 | contig 14417 bp, 16 predicted proteins | sample COGITO_mtgs_1003_FD_185515 | JGI IMG/M metagenome (GOLD analysis project Ga0209193, IMG submission 185515) | Pelagic marine microbial communities from North Sea - COGITO_mtgs_100330 (SPAdes) (version 2) | ecosystem: Environmental > Aquatic > Marine > Epipelagic ... | reverse complement strand
AAAATTAAAAACTTTGCCTCTACTGTATCACTTGAAGGTGGTCGTAAGTATGTTATACTTGATGAGGCAGATTATTTAAATCCCCAATCAACACAACCTGCACTTCGTGGATTCATGGAAGAATTTCATAAAAATTGTGGATTCATCCTCACATGTAATTATAAGAACAGATTAATCGACCCTCTACATTCAAGATGTAGTGTGATTGATTTTATTATTGCAAAAGATGATAAACCAAAACTTGCAAAAGATTTCTTTGGCCGTGTTAAAAATATTCTTGAAACAGAAAATGTAAAATATGAACCAAGAGTTATAATGGAAGTTTTAACTAAATACTTCCCAGATTGGCGAAGAACAATAAATGAATTACAAAGATACTCTACATCAGGTCAGATAGATGCTGGTATTCTTGTAAATATATCAGAGGTAAATATAAATGAACTTATTACCGCACTCAAGGCTCAGGAATTCACTAATGTACGAAAGTGGATTGTACATAATCTTGATAATGACCCTGTCCGTATTTATCGCAGGATTTATGACAATTTGTATAATCATGCTACTGCTGGTACAATACCTCATGCAGTTCTTATCTTATCTAAGTATCAGTATCAGTCAGCTTTTGTGGCCGACCAAGAAATAAACTTACTGGCTTGTCTAACAGAAATTATGGTGGATGTGAAATGGAAATAGATAAAGTACAAGTGATGAAACCATTTGGGCCTTTAGTTATGATGGCACAATTACCAGAGGGATTTATTAAAAAACTTAATGGAATTGCTGATGAAGTTAAAGAAAAAGGAGATATGGGACCTAGACTTGCTGGTATTATAAAAAAAGAAAGTGAAATACCACATTCTATGTTAGAAGAAAAAAAAGTCATGGATATCTTTCATGCACTATCTAGAAGTTATATTGAACAAGCTTATATAAATGGTGGTCAAAAAAATTTATGGGATGCTATGGATGTTAAAACTCAAATGCAATCTATTTGGACTGTACATCAATATGAAAATGAATATAATCCACAACACAATCATTCACATTGTCAGATAAGTGCTGTGTTATATTTAAAAGTTCCTGCTATGAAACCTAGAAACATACCTGGCAAAAGAGATAAGGATGGTGAAATAGAATTTACATTTTGTCAAACTGATAGTATTTTTACAACAGGTTCTTTTGTAGTAAAACCAAAACCTGGCATGTGTTTATTATTTCCTAATAGTTTATTTCATCAAGTATATCCATTTCAAGGTTCTGGTGAAAGAAGAAGTATTGCATTTAATATGTCATACAAAGGATTTAAAAAAGATAGTGGTATACAAATTGCTGGAGATAGTGTAAACTTATATAATGAAACTAATCATGCAGACACTATACCATGGCGAGTAATAGAACAAGGATATCACAAATGAGTTATGAATTAAAAGAATATTTAAAAGCTATAAATTCTTCCAAAGAGAAACTTATGGATGGTGAAGATGAGATGTGGGAAAAGAAATATCCTGCTTATATTGTAAACAAATGTCTTGCTCCATTTCAAGATACTATCTTCCTAGTCAATGAAATGAACATGAATCACCAGACAGATAAGAAATTACAGTTTGACTTTTTACTAAATACTCTAAGAACAAGGCAAAGGTATACACCTTGGCTAAAGGCGAAGAAAGAAAAACATTTAGAATGTGTTAAAGAGTATTATGGATATAGTAATGAAAAAGCAAAATCAGCTCTCAGTATACTAAATGATGAACAAATTAAAACTATTATGAATAGTTTAGATAAAGGTGGTAAACATGGAAAATAATGTACAATGGACACAGGAGCAGATGTTTGAAGTTCTATTAAAAGAACCAGATGACTTCCTAAAGATTAGAGAAACTTTATCTCGTATTGGAGTTGCTTCTAGAAAAGAAAGGAAACTATATCAGTCTTGCCATATACTTCATAAACAAGGTAAGTATTACATAGTACACTTTAAAGAATTATTTGCACTTGATGGTAAGGATACCAATCTATCAGAAAATGATATTGCTAGAAGAAATACAATAGTTAAACTTCTAAGTGATTGGGGATTGGTTACAATGAAAGGTACACCAGAACCGATTGCACCATTAAGTCAAATTAAAATTATTTCATTCAAAGAAAAAGATGAGTGGATGTTGGAAACTAAATATAACATAGGGAAAAAGAAAGAGGTAGAGTAATGGCGTATTCAGATAAAGTTTTAGACCATTATGAGAATCCTAGAAATGTAGGAACACTTGATAAGGATGATTCATCAGTTGGTACAGGTATGGTCGGAGCACCTGCATGTGGCGATGTAATGAAACTTCAAATCAAAGTGGGTGATGATGGTATCATAGAAGATGCCAAATTTAAAACTTATGGATGTGGTTCTGCAATCGCATCATCAAGTCTATTAACCGAATGGGTTAAAGGACAAAGTGTAGATGAAGCTTTAAAAATTAAAAATAGTGATATCGCAGAAGAACTTGCACTACCACCAGTAAAAATTCATTGTTCAGTATTGGCAGAAGATGCCATCAAAGCTGCACTTGCAGACTATAAAGGAAAACAAGAAACAATGGGTAAATGGCAACCTAACTCAGAGTAAATATATAATGGATAACTTTAAAAAATTTCTATCTGAACAATCAGATGAACAACCTTATAAAATTATTTGTTTTTACAACACAGGCGATTCATCTAGAGATGTAACTAAAGATGGTCATGTTGAAATGATAAACACCATGTCTAAAGCAGTAGACAAGAGTGGTAATAAAATTCATTTTGTAGATTACAATGGAACATTCTTAACATACAAAAACAATAAAACATATATTAATTATTTTCCAATAGATAAAAAAACAGGTGAATACATATCACCAGATACAAAAGATGATAAAATAGAGTACGCCAAACCACTAGAGGTGGATAAAGAAAATACTTTATTTTTGTATAGAGATTTACCAAATGATAGAAAACATTGGGAAGACATGCTAAGGGCACTTGAAGTACATGGTTATTTTCTTTTAAATCCTTGGCAGTGCTATGAGTTATGTAATAGTAAATATTTGTCAGATGTTTATTTAAGAAAAGCAGGATTAAAAACACCAAAGACTGTTCGTATAACTCATTCAGAAGACTCAGAAAGAGCATTTAAAGAATTAAAAACTGATTTTCCTATCATACTAAAACTATCACAAGGAACTCAAACAGGTATTGGTGTGGTAAAAATTGATAATATGAGAACCTTAAATACCACTATTCAAATGATATTAATGTTAGATAAAAAACTTCCACTAATAGTGCAAGAATTTATAGAACTAGAATATGATATTAGAGCCATGGTTTTACATGATAAAGTTATTGGTGTAATGAAAAGAAATGTAATTAAAGGAAGTGATTTTAGAAGTAATGTTTCTCTCGGTGCAGAGGCAGAAGAAATGAAACTGACAAAGTTAGAAGAAGATATTGCAATCAAAGCATCTCAAGCTGTTGGTGGGATTCTTACTGGTGTTGATTTAATACCATCTAAAGACAGAGAAAAAATAGAACCATATGTTCTAGAAGTTAATTCAAATCCTGGCCTATCAGGTATTGAAAAGGTTGTTAAAAATATAACAGTAGATGTTTTTAACTATTTTAAAAATAGAAATAATTGGAGAGTACATAATGATTAATGCATTAAGAAAAAAATATGAAGCTGAAGTTGCAGCTGCAAAAGCAAACATTGATGTTTACATAAACAATCCAGTAGGTATTGGAGAACATCCAGACCTAGTTGGAGCAATGGATTTAGAAATGACAAAGTTGGCAGATGCATCTGATAAACTTGCAACACTAAATTCATATTATCCAGAAACGGCAGAAGAATTTTTATCAGAAGAAAACAAATAATACATTGACAAAACTTGTTGAACCAGTTATACTGGACTCTAAATTATGAACTTTTATACAAATGTAACGCCTTGGGGCAACAATCTGCTTGTCAGAGAATATGTGAATGGTGAAAGAGTTAATCGAAAGGTTAAATATTCCCCTACTTTATTTTGTAAAGTAATCAAAGAAACAAAACATAAAACTCTAGATGGTCAGTATGTGACACCAGTCAAACATGACACAATCAAAGAAGCAAAAGAATGGTTAAAGTCTTATGAAGACCAGCCACATCTTATTTTTGGTAATACTACATTTCAATATAATTATATTGCAGATGAATTTCCTAGTTTTGTAAAATGGGATATTGATAAGATTCTTATTGTAACAATAGATATTGAAGTGGCATGTGAAAATGGATTTCCAAATCCAGAAGATGCAATTGAACCACTACTATCAATCACAATTAAGAATCATCAAAACAAACAAATATTAGTTTGGGGTGTAGGTGATTATAAGAATACAAGAGAAGATGTTACTTATGTAAAATGTGATGATGAAAAAATGTTGATACAAGAATTCTTATCTTTCTGGCAAAAGAATCAACCAGATATTATTACAGGGTGGAATACAGAATTTTTTGATATACCATATATCTGTAATCGTATTAAAAATTTATATGATGAAAAAGAAATAAATAAACTTTCGCCTTGGGGTAATGTATCAAGTAGAGAAGTTTATCAAATGGGTAGAAAACATCAAGTCTATGATATACAAGGTGTATCTGCTTTAGATTATTTTGATTTGTATAGGAAGTTTACATATACCAATCGTGAGAGTTACAGACTTGACCATATTGCACATGTAGAGTTAGGGGAGTCTAAAGATGGCAATCCATACGAAACATTCCGAGAATGGTACTTAAAGGACTTCCAATCGTTTATTGACTACAATATACAAGATGTAGAAATTGTTGATAGACTAGAAGATAAAATGAGATTGATTGAACTATGTTTGACTATGGCTTATGATGCCAAAGTTAATTATATGGATGTACTTGGTTCAGTTAAATATTGGGATATACTAATCTATAATGAACTTAGAAAAAAGAATATAGTTATTCCACAAAAAGTGCAACGAAACAAATCTGAAAAATTTGAAGGTGCATATGTAAAAGACCCACAAGTGGGATTACATAAATGGGTAATGTCGTTTGATTTAAATTCGCTATACCCACATTTGATTATGCAATATAATATTTCACCAGAAACATTAATTGGTAATGAAAAAGTTAAAAACATATCTGTTAATAAAATGCTAGATAAAAAAGTAGATACATCTATATTAAAAGATGCAACCTTAACACCAAATGGTGCTTTGTTTAAAACAACTCAAAAAGGTTTTCTACCTGAACTCATGCAAAAGATGTATGATGATAGAGTAAAATTCAAACAGTTAATGTTGGAGGCAAAAAAAGATTATGAAAGAACTAAAGACCCAAAACTTAAAAAAACAATTGCAAAATTTAATAATATCCAAATGGCCAAAAAGATTTCTCTCAATAGTGCATATGGTGCTATTGGTAATGTCTGGTTTAGGTATTATAATCTTTTGGTCGCTGAAGCAATTACTACCAGTGGTCAATTTGCTATTCGTTATATTGAACGCTCTCTTAATGGGTATCTTAATAAAATACTTGAAACCAATGGAGAAGATTACATTATTGCATCAGATACGGACTCGGTGTATATTTGTTTTGACAAACTTGTTGGCAAAGTATTCAAAGGAGAAACCGATAAATCCAAAATCGTTGACTTCTTGGACAAAGTGGCTACAGATAAAATCGAACCTTTTATTGATAAAAGTTATCAAGAACTCGCTGACTATGTAAATGCATATGAACAAAAAATGCAAATGAAAAGAGAAGTAATTGCAGACAAAGGTATTTGGACTGCAAAGAAAAGATATATTTTAAATGCACATGATATTGAGGGTGTTCGTTACAAAGAACCTAAATTAAAAATCATGGGTGTTGAAGCTGTAAAATCATCAACACCAGCACCTTGTCGTGAAAAGATTAAAGAAGCATTAGTGATTATAATGAATGAAGATTCAAAAGTATTAAATAATTTTATACAAGATTTCAGAAAAGAGTTTATGCAATTACAACCAGATTTAGTAGCGTACCCACGCTCAGTAAATGGATTAAACAAATGGACTGAATCACACAATCTATTTAAGAAAGGAGCACCAATACATTGTAAAGGTGCAATATTATATAATCATCTTTTAAAAGAAAAAAAATTACAAGGTAAGTATCCTTATATACAAGAGGGTGATAAGATTAAATTTTTACATATGAAAGTACCAAACACATATCAATCAACATCTATATCATTTATGACTAAGTTACCAGAAGAACTAAACTTACACAGTATAATAGATTATGATATGCAATTTGAAAAGTCATTTATAGAACCACTAAAATTTATTACAGGTATTATACAATGGCAGATTGATGATAGTTATGGAACACAAGGAACACTAGAGGATTTTTTCTAATGGCAGGAAAAGGAGATAAAAGAAGACCATCACAAGTTACACCAGAAACATATTCTGATAATTGGGATAAAATATTTAAAAAGAAAAAAAAGAAACCCAAAGAAATAGGTGGTAGAAAAGATGGATTAGAACCAACTCGATATAACGATTGGGAACAAAAAGGTAGATGTATAGATTTTTAAAAAATAGGAGAACATATTATGAATGACTTTTTAAAAGATGTTATTAAAGAAACAGGAAATGAATACGCTGGAATAGTTTCAGATGGTGTTGAAGCAGGGGATGTAGAGAACTTTATAGATACAGGTTCTCATATATTTAATGCTCTCATCTCTGGTTCACTTCATGGTGGACTTCCACAAAATAAAATTACTGCATTGGCAGGAGAAAGTGCAACAGGTAAAACTTTCTTTCTCATGGGTATGGTTAAAAACTTTCTAGACCAAAATCCAAACTCTGGTGTTGTATACTTTGAATCAGAAAGTGCTATTACAAAACAGATGGTTGTTGATAGAGGTATAGATGCGAATAGAATGGTAATCATGCCAGTAACAACTGTACAAGAGTTTAGACATCAAGCATTAAAAGTATTAGATAGATACATGCAACAAGATGTAGATGTAAGAAGACCACTCTTTATATGTTTAGATTCACTTGGTATGTTATCTACTACAAAAGAAGTAGAAGATACTGAGGCAGGAAAAGAAACTAGAGATATGTCAAGAGCACAAATACTCAAAGCTGCATTTAGAGTTTTAACTTTAAAACTTGGAAAAGCAAAAGTACCAATGGTTGTAACGAATCATACATATGATGTGATTGGTTCAATGTTCCCAACTAAAGAAATGGGTGGTGGTAGTGGATTAAAATATGCCGCTTCAAGTATCATCTATCTTTCAAAGAAAAAATTTAAAGATGGTACAGAAGTTGTAGGTAATATTGTGCATTGTAAAAATCATAAATCAAGACTAACTATGGAAAATAAAATGGTTGATGTTTTATTAACTTATGATAAAGGACTTGATAAGTATTATGGATTACTTGATTTAGCAGTGGCACATGGAATATTCAAACAAGTATCCACTCGTATTGAATTACCAGATGGTAGTAAACAATATGCCAAAACAATTAACAACGACCCAGAAAAATATTTTACAGAAGATGTAATGAAACAACTTGAAGAAGCTGCACAAAAAGAGTTTAAGTATGGCAATGATAGTTAAGAATTGTTGTACAAAATTATTTTTAGATTTCTTTAAACATCAAGTTACGAAATCTAATAAATGGAATTTTAATTATCCATTAGGTAAACCATTCGAAAATAAACATGCGAAGATAGATGTCATACAAGGTGACACAATGCATGATAAATTTTTAGGAGGCGTATCTATGAGTTTGTTAATGATGATTCATGAAACTGCAAAAAAACAAAGTGTGAATGTTCCCCTAGACCTTTTGTTTTGTGGAATCTCTATGAAAGATGAACATAGAGAAGATAATCTACATACAGACCATGAAAAAGATGAACTCAAAGATACGCCAATCATTAAAGTATTAGGAATACTAAATTCAGATTGGAAAAAATCTTGGGGTGGTGGATTTGAACATGGTGGAATTTTACATTCACCAGAGCCAGGTGACTTTATAGTATTCGACCCAAGAGTACCACATAAGGCACAAGATATATTTACAGATAAAAAAAGAATAGCAATAGATTGGACAATAAGAAAATGATAAATTTAATTAAAACATATGATGATACACTAGATAAAGAAACTTGCGATAATGTTATTAGTAAGTTTGAACAGTTTGAAAATCAACATGAGGCATTTGATGTTAGTGGTATGATTTTCACACAACTAAATATGGCGAAGTCACCTGATATTTGGAAAACAGAAATAGAAAAATTTGAAAAGATTTTTTCAGATGGTTTTACAACTTATTTGACAGATACAAAAGTTACACCACAACAAATGCCAAGTAAGTATATTTGGGAGCCTATTCGTATAAAAAGATACATGCCAAATGACTATGATGAATTTAGACCACATGTAGATGTAAACTCTAAACCAACATCTACAAGATTTTTAGTTTTCTTTATCTATCTTTCAGATAATAAAGAAGGCAAAACTACATTTCCAAATTTAAAAATATATGCTGAATGTAAGAAAGGTAGTATGTTAATGTTTCCACCTATGTGGCCGTGGTTACATGCTGGAACAAAACCAATAAATGAACCAAAGTATATCATGCAAACTTATTTACATTATGTCTAATATAGAAGAATCATATGTATATGTAGAAAGTAAAACACAAGACCAAACTTGTATTGGTATCAAGGGTGGAAAGTTTGCTGGTGTAATTTATAAGTATGGAAAAGTTTCAATAGGCGAAGAAACATCAGATGGGAACTTGCCATTTAAGTTTGAATTTGATATAATAGATAATAATTCAGTACCGAGAGAAAACTTTGGAGATGACTGGACAAATTTAATAGGTGATATATTAGTTAATATTATGGAGAAACAATATGCAGAATCAGACAATAGAGAGAACGACTCTAACTAATCTTATACATAACGAAGAATATTCTAGAAAGGTTTTACCATTCATAAAAGCAGAATACTTTGATGTAAGAGAAGAAAGAATTATCTTTGATGAGATTTCAAAGTTTGTAGACAAGTATAATAAGATACCAACTCAAACATCATTAGAGATTGAAGTTAGCACAAGAAAAGATTTAAATGAGGTAGAACATACAAAGATTGTTGAGATAATTAAAACTCTCAAAAAAGAAACTATAGATTTTGATTGGTTAGTAGATACTACAGAAAAGTTTGTCAAAGATAAAGCAATCTATAATGCAATCGTAGAGGGTGTTGGTATTATAGATGGTAAGTCTAAAGATAAAACACCAGAGGCAATTCCTAGTATTTTAACTGAGGCACTTTCAGTTTCGTTTGATAATTCTGTTGGACATGATTATCTAGAAGATTCTGAATCAAGATTTGATTACTATCATCATAAAGAAGAAAGGATTCCTTTTGACTTAGAATTCTTTAACAAGATTACTAAAGGTGGACTTCCACCAAAGACTTTGAACATTGCACTTGCTGGAACAGGTGTGGGTAAATCTTTGTTCATGTGTCATCAAGCTGCAAACTGTTTATCACAAGGAAAGAATGTTTTATATATTTCATTAGAAATGGCAGAAGAAAGAATTGCTGAGAGAATAGATGCTAACATGATGAATATCAGTATACCAGATTTACATGAACTACCTAAGAAAATGTTTGATGATAAGATTACAAGATTACAAAAGAAAGCAAAAGGTAAATTAATTATCAAAGAATATCCAACTGCATCGGCACATAGTGGACACTTTAGAGGACTACTGAAAGAACTTGCAATTAAGAAATCTTTCAAACCAGATATCATCTTTATTGATTATTTAAATATCTGTGCATCAAGTAGATTCAGAGCAGGCAGTTCTATGAACTCTTATACAATTATTAAATCTATTGCAGAAGAACTCAGAGGACTTGCAGTAGAAACAAATGTACCTATCATGTCTGCAACACAAACGACAAGAAGTGGATTCTCTAATACAGATGTTGGACTAGAAGATACATCAGAAAGTTTTGGATTACCAGCAACTGCCGATTTAATGTTCGCATTGATATCCACAGAAGAACTAGAAGAACTCAATCAAATCTGTGTCAAACAATTGAAGAACAGATACAACGACCCTACAATGAACAAGAGATTTATCATAGGAATAGATAGAAACAAGATGAAACTATTCGATGTAGAACTCAAAGCACAAGATGAACTTGTAGACCATGGCCAAAGTGAAGTACCAATCGCCGATAAAGGACAAGGATTCGGTAAAGGACAAGGCCCTAAATCAGAGGCAGAAGACAAATACGACAAATTCTCTAAGTTAAAAGTTTGATAAATAGATACATAAACTATATTTAAATGGAGAAATTGAATGTCATTTAGACGCTCTATAGAGCAGTTAAGACCTGCTCGTACTCAAAAGATAGCAATAGTAGAACAAGCTCAAAACTATTTGAGAGAGTTGACTATATCACCTCATTATCAACAGAAAGGTAACTTTAATCCATATTACACATTAGATGCATCTATAGAAAAAATAGTTAAAGAAGATTTACCAAAGAAAATAAAATATGTGGAGTTACTTTTTAAGTCAGTAGAAAAAGGAAAGGGAACTTTATTACTTGATGCAAAAGGTAAGTTTGAATTTCAAATAGTTGCCAAAACAAAAAGTGCTGAGATAGAAACAAGTTTTTACATTAAAGTACCTAAGAAGTTTGTTAAATCACACTATGGTATGAAACAAAGAAAAGATTCTACAGCGTCATCAAATGTAAATGAATTTTTGACAGTTTATTTTTTACAACACACTAAGTTTACAAACGCTGAAAAATTTATGGCAGATGTTGCTAAATTATCTGGTGGAACAAAAATATTTACAGGTGAAGAACAAGAGGTTTCATATGAAACATTGATTGAACTATTAGATAAAGATGAATCAGCAATTAGAGATATTAATATTGGTTACCAAAATTCTCTTGCAGTTAAAAAAGATTTAAAAAAATGGGATAAACTTTATTGGACACCTAGAGGCAAACCAGCAGGTATCGGTGGTAAAAATCCATCTGATGTAATTATACATATAGGTCGTGGTAATTATGTGGGTTATTCAAATAAGATTGCCTCTGGTAAAGATGTAACACCAAAAATAAACACAAATGTAAAAGCATTCTTTGAAAAGTTAGGGTCTAGTAGAGAAGTAAAAGAGGTTTTAAAATACTTAGATGATTCTTGGAATGAAGCAGCTTCAACTGTAAAAGGCAAAAATGCTGTTAAAGCATTAAGAGGATTTGACATCACTAGAGAAAAACCATCTGAATCTTCATCTAAAAGAGCTTTTGCCATGTTAGCAAAAGAGTTTCAAAAAGACAAACTACAATTTTATGGTAAAGATTTTTATTTTCCATACAGAAATAATTTTATAAAAAAATTAGGTAAGTGGTTACAAAAACCAATGAACATGAATTACTTTTTAAAGACTATTGGATACTACACATATGATGATGTTGAATCAACACCTTGTCCATATAAACTATTAGTAGGTAGCGAAAAGGGTTCAGCAATAAAAGATGTATCAAGTAATGAAGATATGAAAGAATTTTTATTAAATGATAGTCCTATGGATTTATCAGGCATTAAATTTAATTATAAAGATGGTCAACAATCTTTTAATATGACTTTAAGATTTAAAGTCGGTAATTATAGTGTTGACATACCAATAACAACAAGAACTAGAACTGCTGGTGGGTGGTCTGGTAAAGCACTATACATAACATCGCCAGGAATAAAATTACAACAATGAACAATCTAGCAGAACAAATGTTATATGAAGATAAAGGTGGAAAGAATCTTCATCTAGAACATATAGAAGATGAGATACTTAACTATGGTATCACAGGTGGTCGTGCATCTATAAACTTTATACAGTCACTAAGAGATATGTTTGCTGGTGCAAGTCGTTCATCTATTAACATGACAGTTAAGTGGGATGGTGCTCCTGCTGTCTTTGCTGGAGTAGACCCAGAAGATGGTAAGTTTTTTGTAGGAAAGAAATCAGTCTTTAATGTAGAACCACAACTCTATAAAACAAATGCAGATGTAGACAAATATACATCTGGTGATTTAAATGCAAAACTTAAAGTTGCTTTATCAGAGTTTTCAAAATTGGGTATCAAAGGAGTTTTACAAGGTGACTTAATGTTTACAAATGATGTATCTACAGATACTATAGATGGAGAAAAGGTTTATACATTTCAACCAAACACGATTGTTTATGTAGTGCCTGTTGATTCAGATTTAGGAAGACAGATTAAAAAAGCAAAGATTGGTGTGGTATGGCATACAACATATACAGGTGGTGATTTACAAAGTATGAAAGCTTCTTTTGGAGTAAACATATCAGGTCTTAAAAATGTACCTAGTGTATGGATGGATGATGCAACATTTAAAGATGTATCTGGTAGTGCAACAATGACACAATCAGAAACAGATGCTATTACTGCACAGTTATCTATTGCTGGCAAAACATTTCAAACAATTAATTCACCTATGTTAACTAAGTTTTTAAATTTACAAAATAGTTTTACGGGTGCAATAGTGTCAGCAGGATTAAAGACATATAATAATGTTAGTGTTCGACAAGGTAAACCAATATCAAATCCTAAGGCACATGCTATGGGTTATGTTAAACATGTAGAATTAAAACTACAAGATATGATTAATAAGTCAAAAAGCCCTAAAGGAAAAGATAAGTATAAAAACTTACAAAAAGAATATAAAAGAGAAGTAATGAAACATGTTAAAAACTTAACACAGATAATTACATTTCAAAATGCGATTGTTAATGCTAAAATGTTAATAGTTAAAAAACTAAATCGTGTTAGAAGTATTGGAACATTTATTAAAACAAGTAATGGATTTAAAGTATCAAACCCAGAGGGGTATGTTGCAATAGATAGAGTATCAGGTAATGCTGTAAAATTAGTAGATAGAATGGAGTTTAGTTATAATAACTTTACTGCTATCAAAGCATGGGATAAGTAGAATGAAAAAGTTTAAAGAACATTTACAAGAAAAAGTAACAAATGAATTTGGTGGAATCTATGAACCTAAAGGTATCAAAGATATTAAAACATATGAAAACCCAGCTATAAACATATCTGGTATGGGAACATATGATTTAGAAACTATAACAAATATGATAACAAGAAAACTTTTAGAATTAGCTAAAGAGGCAAGAACATTAGAAAAGGATGCTAAAAAAGATGCCAAGTTTTTTAGATATGGTTCATATAGAACTATGCAAAATAAAATAGAAAGTAATTTAAAATACTTTGTTGGAGTTATGGCTGATGTTGAAAGTCAAATGACAACACCAGCGATGAAAGCAAAAGGAACTAAACTAGGGTCTAAAAAATACAAATGAAAAAATTTATAGATTTACAAGAAGCAACAGGAACAGTATCATTTACTTTTGGTAGATTTAATCCACCAACGACTGGTCATGAAAAACTATGTGATGCTGTAAAGAAAGCAAATCCTAGTGACTATAAAATCTTTGTATCTCATAAACAAGACCCAAAAACAGACCCACTTCAATATGCAAAGAAAATTGCATATATGAAAAAGTCATTTCCTAAACATAAAAAAAATATTATAGTATCAAAGTCTAGAAACATTTTTGAAATACTAGTGGAACTAAACAGTTATGAAAATCTTATTATGGTTGTAGGTTCTGATAGAGTGGCAGAATTTAAAAGAATAATTAACGAATACAATGGTGTTAAAGCAAGACATGGATTCTATGAATATAAAACAGTAAAAGTATTAAGTGCTGGAGAAAGAGACCCAGATGCTGAGGGTGTAGAGGGAATGTCTGCATCTAAAATGAGAGCAGCTGCAGTCGATAGTGATTTTGATTCATTCAAATTAGGAACACCACTTAATGATGCACAGGCAAAAAAATTATACTTTGATGTTCGTAAGTCTATGGGTATCAGAGAAGAATTGAATTTATCTGATTTAGATACTCTAAGAGATTTATATCTTTCAGAGCAGATTTGGAATGTCGGTGACTTAATCAAAGTCAAAGGTAAAAAAGATGATACATATCCAACATGGGAAATTATTCGTAGAGGTACAAACTATGTAACTGCTATAGATGAGAATTATAAATCTCACAAAGTATGGTTACATGACATAGATATCACAGAAGTTAAACAAGATAAAGATATTAAAGATAGAGAGGGTACACAACCTGCTAAGTATTATGCAAAGGATACTGAGGGTGATGCCATGGCAAAATCTACAAAAAAATCTAGAGCAAGACACTTTGCAAAATATGGTAAAAAAGA
>Ga0209193_1001131_pt1 | contig 14422 bp, 9 predicted proteins | sample COGITO_mtgs_1003_FD_185515 | JGI IMG/M metagenome (GOLD analysis project Ga0209193, IMG submission 185515) | Pelagic marine microbial communities from North Sea - COGITO_mtgs_100330 (SPAdes) (version 2) | ecosystem: Environmental > Aquatic > Marine > Epipelagic ... | reverse complement strand
TGGCATATCCCCGATAAGCATCTGATAATACTCAATCTTTTAGCATGGCATTTGTTATGCCCATTTGAGTACTGACCATTATGCAGACCAATTCAATACCGTATACCTTTATCAGAGGCGGCTATTTTTATTTTTCCAGACGTGTCCCCAATGATTTGCGTAAACATTACAGCTACCCAAGAGTAGTCCAAGGGCTACGAACTTCATCTCCCCAAAAGGCCAAAGTCCAGGCGAATGTTGCTGCGGCAAAGCTGGAAGCTTATTGGAGTCAGATGCGATTAGCTGAGTCTGAAGTGTTGGGCATGGCGCTTGTGAAAGAGATGCCATCATCAAATGCTCTTGCGATACCATCTTTTAGAGAATCCATGAGTAGTAGCCAGGCTGATTGCCTGTCTTTGTTAGATGCATTGAAGGTTTACCTTGATCTGAAAGGAAAGGGGCGACCAAAGACATTCCGTACAGCCGCTGAACGATCCTGTCATTATCTGATCAGTCTTTGTGGTAATAAGCCTTTATCTGAATATACTCGTAATGATGCACTTCAGTTTAGGGATTGGCTTGTTGCTCGTGGTTTAACTGGATCAAGTGTTACTCGTAACTTCTCTTACCTAAAGGCTGTTATCAATTTTGCGTTGTCTGAATATGCTTTAGACATACGTAATCCTTTTGTTGGAGTGTATCATGATAGAAATGCAGGTGTATTGGTTCGAAAGCCAATTCCATTAGATTCTATCAGAGTTGTGCAATCTAAATGCCTTACCATTGATGATGATATGAGATGGCTAATAGCTCTTATATCAGACACTGGAATGCGTTTGGCTGAAGGGGCAGGGTTGCTGAAGCAAGACATAGTTGGGTTGGAGACAAAGCAGCCTTATGTAAACCTAATCAAACATCCATGGCGTAATCTTAAGACTGTAAGTAGTGAACGTGAGATACCTCTAGTAGGCAGTGCATTATGGGCTGCTAAGCGTATAGTAGAAGCAGATAACCAAACAGACTTTGCATTTCCTCGATATAATAGAAATCAGCTTACTACAGCCAATTCTGCAAGTTCCGCTCTTAATAAATGGTTAAGACAATATGTTCCATCTGGTTGCACGATGCATAGCTTTAGACACTCAATGAGAGATAGATTGAGAGAAACACAATGTCCTTCAGATATAACTGACCAAATAGGGGGTTGGGCAACTACTAGTGTAGGGCAGGGATATGGTTCTGGCTACTCACTAAATGTACTACAGGAGTGGATGGAAAAAACAGTTTAGACATATATCATTCATTGATATTGTTAATCTCATTACGATACACTAGCCTGATCATAAGTAAATATTAGAACAGATAGGTGTGAATGGAATGAAGAAACTACTGAGCACAATTACAATCCTTTCACTACTCATACCTCACGCAGTGTTTGCAGATACAGTCGCCCAATCACAACGAATGTTAAACCAACTCGGCTATAATGCTGGCCCTGTTGATGGTTCTTATGGTGGTAAAACAAGACGTGCGCTTGAGGCATTCTATGCTAAGAGCGGTGGGTCATTTGACGGTAAACTTAATGCAAATGAAGTCATAGACCTTAGGAATGCAGTAAAAGAAATTAAAACCAATAATGGTAAACACAAAAAGATACTTCCTAAACATTACAGTACATATCCCGATTGGTGTACTTATGAGAACAAATATACATATGAACGTATTGAAAGTTTATTAGGAAATAAAAATCATGATTTAAAAACTATTGAGTTATTTGGAAAATCTGATGAACAAATGACGGTTATGATTGAACAATTAACTTTGCATGTTAATGAATTTATTTTGCACCCAAACCAACAGAATGCAAATGATATAAAAAAGATTTATTTTCTTTTATTTGAAAATAAGTTTTTCATAGATTTACATGAAAACAGTCACAACAACTCATTAAATATGAAAGATTTCTTAATTCTTTCTATGTATTTATTTCAGGCGCTAAATAGAGATAATTATTTAAACACTAGTGAGAAACAAACATTTTTAAGTGAAATTCAAAAGCGTTTTGACAAAATAAAACCTGCTCATAAGTGGGGGTTTACAATGAGTAAATGCAAGATTGGTAGAGACCAAGGGAATTGTCAAAATCATACATATTCCCATCAACTAACCAGAACTTTATATGGAGCTACTTTTGGGTCGAGTAAAGATTATGCAATGGGTGAAAAAATGTATAAGTTTGCTATAGATGATTTAAAGCCAGATGGCGCACTGTGGAGAGAAGCTGTAAGGGGAAGATGGTCCTGGAGATATTATGCTCACACTTTGGGATTGCTGCTTTCGATAGCAGAAATCTATAAGCACAATGGGGTTGATTTATATTCATACAAGTCTGATAAAAATGGCCTAACAATTCATGATGCAGTAAGTTTTTTATTGGAATCAATTAAAGATAACAAAAAAATCTGGTCATATGCAAAAGAGTTAAAAGGTGTTCAACATTATAACAATTTTACTGACTATAAGTCTCCTGAGATTTTGCAAAAATTAACTACAACTGCAGAAAAGGACGGCTTGAAAAACTGGTTCTATATTTATCGTAACAATTTTCCAATTCATCCAAATACTGAGTTAGGAAATAAGTTAATTCCAACATATAAAGGTAAATTAGAACACTCCCAACATATAGGGATTCTCGCTCAATGCCTTTATGCTGAAAAAGGGCAAAAACTAGCGAGCAATGAAAAGTTTGACCGTGATGTAATATCCATGGAAAAAAAATTATCATGCTTACAAAGTGCATTTAATAAAAAAGACATGGGTGAACTATTATCGAAATCAGATATGTTATTAATGAGTAAAGCTTTTAAGAATGATCAAAAACCGAAAAATAAATCAAACTTGATTAGAGCTGGTCTTAATCCAATATTGGTTAATAAAAATAAAAAGTATTTATTACGACTTATAAATTTCACTGGAAATGTCGAAACCTTTTGTTCAAAGCCGATTAAATGATAGCGACATGGGTATTGTGCTTTTAATTTTAGCATAATGGTCAGTACTCAAATGGGCATAACAAATGCCATGCTAAAAGATTGAGTATTATCAGATGCTTATCGGGGATATGCCACTGCTAGTTAGGCAGTTAGTGGCGGAGAGACAGCGTGTTCATCTCTTATTATATCCGCTACTGATCATCTAATACTCATACTATGTTGAATATAGCAGACTTCAGTTAATTACAATAAGGCGCATAATGGTCAGTAATATGGTCAGTAATGAACAAAAATATATTTATCTTAGTCTTTAAATCGCAATATCTACTTAAAAGTAGACTAAGGTCTATCAAAAGGGCTTTTTAGCTTGATAAAAGCGTCTAATATAAGGCTCTTGAGGGATAAAAACCTTGACAAATCATGTAGTTAGGTGTATAATAGGGTTATCCCTTATATGATTAATAATATCTCTTTAATGCTAAATAATGATTTAAACCATTATTCATATTAAAGTAAGATAACATGCTTAGTAACAATTACACCAAAACACATTAGCAGTTCTTAATCTTGATAAAGATTAAGAGTTAATACCAAAGGTATTAACAACATAGCATCCATTATAACCAATCAATGTTAAATTAAGTTTTAGACTTATTTTTCATAAAAAAATGGAGATTTATCAAATGCAGGTAGTTTTTTCTTATAAATAAATGTGTCTGGTCAAGACATAAAATAATCGGACGTCAAACCTGTTGAACAATCTAGCTACTTGAATGGAGCGGAGTGTGGATAATCTCAGTTAGGGCTCATTCAAGTTACTTGGAGGATTAAGCAGCAATAAGGTGGACGGGCTGTTGAAATATTCCCACCACGATGAGGGCAATGCTACACTGTAACCCTCAATAATTGATCAAAGTCGTTCCATTAGCTGATCAGTTATACCGCCGGAATGAAGCGGAGCGTAAAGGGAGATCGGCCAACCGCCCCTACGCATTTAAGCTGACCACTTAAATGTCCCTATTATAGGGTTGCTCTAATGGAATGTGGACGAAGGCACTAGACACAAGCTTTTGGATATACCTCACCTTGCGGAAGGTGAAGTGTGTCCAATAACAATACCACAAACAATGCAATTAAGATTGTCTTAATATTACCATTTAAGGTGAATTGTGATTTAATCCTAAAATGTATTAATATTAAATTAGAAATATGGCGTCAGCAGGATGGAGCGTAGCGACATACTGGTGACCTCGACGAAGTCGAGGTCTAAACTGCATCTTCAATACATATATTGATCTAAAGTTTAACTTTTATTAACTATTAATTAGCATCCAGATATTTGTAATAACTAGCCATAGCTTAGATTTAGGTATCAGATTATCATTGTTTTAATGCAATATTAACTTCAATTATTCTTTAGCCATTCCTTGAAGTTTTCTTCATTTTTCATAATTGAATACTTTCTTCTTTAGGCATCGAATATGCAATTTTGATCCTCTAATCTTATTTTATAAAAGCTGATTAATTCTTGCAATAAAGTTTCATTACATCCTTCATCTCTTAACTTACCTAGTTGTTCTTTAACATCTTTGATTGTTGTCCATTCTGTTTTTTTTTCTTCTGAAGCCCATTTATTTTTTAAATATGCATTAAATTCATCTTGTTGCTTTGTTGTGAGTAATTCTGGTGCATTAAATGCAATTAATCTACGCCCAAGTTGCTTCAAACGTTCGTCTGAAAATCTAGGTAATAAATTTAATCGTTCTTCCCAAGAACCTAATTGGAACTCTTCAAGAATAGATTTGTCCTCATTTGAATAAAATCCACCATAAATCTTCTGTTCTATTGTTTTTTCATTATCACCCTCGTCACTTTCATAACGATCAATGATAAACTCAGAGACAGTTTTTCTAAAATCAATATTTTCTTCGATAACTGCACAAATATGATCCCATTCATCATTAGTATTTTTGGCAGGTCTGATGGTATCGGCTTGGTTTATGGCAATATTGCGTATTCTTTGGGGGCTTTTTTGCATTGCCGCTTCGATAAGCTCATTATCTCCAAGAATTACATCCATTGGGTCGGACTGCTCTAAATCAAAAAAACCCACTCTATTATTGCTAGAGGGAATGCTACACAAACATCCAGTATAAGTTTTAGGATAATTCCCTCCAAATCTAAAAGTAACTTCTACAGGCTTAAATGAAGATAGTAGGCGCAGATTGTAACTTTTATTACGAGTTTCAATTAACTGTTCATATAGCTCTGGCGCTTTTGTTTTAATTATATTTAGTATGAATATGGTTGCTTCAACGTCTCCAAGTGCATCGTGAGCATTATGGGACTTGAAGCCATTAGCAGGGGCTAGTTGATCTAATTTAAAATTAATTTTCCCTTTTTCGTTAGTTGGCCATTCTAAGATGTCTGGTTTTTCAGCGTAAACAGCAAAGACCATTTTCATTACATCAAGGCGTGAGTTATCAAAAAATTGAGTGGCAAATATATTTGGCTGCAAATTTTGATAAAACATTTGTCTCATTATGTTCTCATCAAACTGAATGGTATTATATCCTATCCAAATTGCAGGCGCCCATTTTTGGGTAAACTCTTGTATTTTCTGAGCAAACTCAAATGCAGTAGGTAAATTATTATTAAGAAGCTGATTTGGGTTAACGCCAGTTACATGAAGAGCTTTTGGTGCTGGTAATATGTGTGGTGATAATTGGCAGCGAATATCTACTCTTTCGATTTCGTTAAAGTCTAAGTCTGTAATGATGGCTGCAAATTGCAAAGGTTGATCGTATTCTGGAGATATTCCAGTTGTTTCATAATCATAGAAAACAAACTTTTCCATCAAGCACCCCAGTTTTCAATATTAATCAGATGTTATCCATAATTTTTGCATATTTAAACATAATTGTTTCACATACCCTTAAAGCTGACTGCATAACTTAGTGCCAAATAGATACTTAGTAAGTTCAAAATGAGCTTATGGCCTCACTGAGTGTATTTTCTCCCCATTCACACTCAGCACTTTCCCCCAGTGGATTTTATATGCCACTGGGGCTTTTTAAGGAATATATCATGCTCATTTCTTTCATTCTTCTCAGTTTAAGTTTGATTTCATTTGGAATTATCAAGCGTTCTGAATTTTATGAACGCCGAATAATATCTAAACAGTTTTTCTCACCAATCCTTGCAGGATTTATCGTACTAAAGAATGGATTGGTGGGATTTACCCTAATTATCCTTTTGACTTTGTCATTTACTGGCCCTTCAAGGGCAGAATACTCCCCAAAGCAGCCTTCAATTAACTTAGATGATGTTGAAAGCGGACAGCTATTAATGCGTTCAGGAAATGAGTTAAGTAGTGCAATTCTACTCTCGACAGACATCAAAATTGCCGTTGCAGGCTCATCAAGTCGAACAATTGTTAGTCAGCGCTTTATAAATACAGGCCAGACTTGGGCAGAAGGCGTTTATGTATTCCCAATTGGAAAGGATGCAGCCGTCGATACTCTAAAGCTAAGAATAGGTGAAAGGTTTATAGAAGGTATTATTAAAGAAAAATTAGAAGCTAGGGTTATATATGAAGAAGCTAAAGCTGAAGGTAAAAAAGCCTCACTAATTGAACAACAAAAGCCAAACCTCTTTACCAATAAGATCGCAAATATTGGCCCTGGAGAGGTTGTAGTCGTACAGATAGAGTTCCAGTCGAAGTTATTGCCTAAAGATGGCTCTTGGGAGCTTAGAGTCCCTCTGGTAAGCGCTCCAAGGTTTGATATGCCTGCAATAGAAGAGAATATTGAATTTGGAAATGCTGGGTTTTCTAATACTAAAATTAATTCAGATTATAATGAAAATATTGATGTAAAGATTCTGGAAGAAGTGGAACTTTTCAATCCTGTAGAAATATCTATAGATTTAAATACAGGATTTGAACTTAATTCACTTAAAAGTGCTTTTCATAAGGTTGATATAGAAAAGCTTTCTAGTGGGCATCATAGGATTAATTTGCCTGGCCCAATATCAAGTGACAGAGATTTCGTTCTGAGATGGACGGCAAAAGATAAAGACACTCAGACGTCTTTATTTAAGGAGACAAAGGGAGAGTATGATCATCTTCTTTTGACTTTAAATCCTCCACTTACAAACAAGAATAAATATACACCTGATAGAGAAATTATCTTTATTCAAGATATTTCAGGTTCCATGTCAGGTGAGCCAATAAAGCAGTCTAAAATTGGATTAGAAATGGCCATTAAAAGACTGAAACCAAATGATAAATTTAATATAGTCTTATTTAATGATCGCTATTCAAGTTACGCACGAACTCCTGTTTTAGCCACTGCGAAAGAACGCGATAAAGCAATCAGGTATGTACGTAGGCTATCTGCTGAGAATGGTACTGATATGTATCCAGCATTATCATTTTCTCTTAATAACTTTAGGTCTAATAAATCGGTACTTAAGCAATTAATATTTTTAACTGATGGTGCTGTAACTCAAGAAACTGAATTGTTTTCTCTTATAAATAGCAAATTAAAAACATCTAGATTATTTACAATTGGTATAGGATCAGCCCCGAATAGTTTCTTTATGACTAGAGCGGCAGAAATAGGAAGAGGATCACATATTCATATAGGTGATATGAGTGAGATATCTGTTCGGATGGAAGAACTGTTCAATAAAATTGAAAACCCTGCAATCACTGACCTAGAACTTATATTACCAAAGGGTTTTAAGGCAGAAGTTTATCCAAATCCATTACCAGACTTATATGTAGGTGATCCGTTATCTATTGCCATAAGAGGAAAGAACGCATCTGGCATTGCAGAAATCACTGGCAATATAGGAAATCAGAAATGGGTGGCTAAGGTTCCACTTGATCAAGGTGCAAAGCAAATAGGGATCGCAAAGCTTTGGGCTAGAGAAAAGATATCTAACTTGGAACGTAACAGGGTTTCTTTAAATCCAAATAAAAATCAAAAAGCTCATATGGACAGAAAGTTACTTCAAACAGCATTAAGTTATGGTTTGGTTTCACGTCTATCCTCGATGGTTGCGGTAGATATAACACCGTCAAGACCTGTTGGTGTTGAATTAGGCTCAACAAAATTAAAAGCAGCAATTCCAGTTGGTTGGGACGCAAAGCAATTTGATTATAAGTATATAGAAATTGTCCCACAAAAATTGCAAAAGTTGTCTTCTAAAAACGAGTGGTTTAAATCTGCTAACCTTATCCAAATATCTGAAATGTATTCACTTCCCCAAACGGCATTGAACTGGAAAGTATCTATCTTATTTGCGCTGCTTTCTTTGTTGCTTGGTCTAGTTATTGTATCAGTATTGGGGCGTAAAAGTAATGTATAGAAAAGTCTTCATAGCCCTTGGATTTTGCTTAGTCATTGTTGGCCTCGTTGGGATAACAAAGGCTAGTATAATGCCCATTAAAGCCATTATTGGCCAACAGTATTTAGAAGTAGCGTGGAAAGAGTCTTTGAGGGCTAATAAGCTCTCAAAGCCTTGGAGAAGTGCTGATTTCCATATGATTGGGAAGTTAACTGTACCTAAATTGAAAATTTCTAGAGTTATATTAAATAGCTCTACTGGCGAAGCAATGGCATGGGGGATTGGGAGGGTTGATAATGCCCAATCTTCATCTATGGATGGGCCAATTATACTTGCAGGACATCGAGATAGTCATATGCAATTTATGTCTCAATTGAGTGTTGGAGACAAAATTGAACTAATGATGACCGATGGAATATTGAAAACATATACGATATCTAATTCGTTAGTTTTAGAAACCCAAAATTTTATTTTATCACAGCCTTTAATAAGTAATTCTGATTTAATTCTCACAACTTGCTATCCAATTAATGAGTTAAAAACAGGGAATAAAAGATATATTCTGTATGCTGAAAATTTAGATACATAGATCAATATAAAAAATATTAATTATTTTTAAAATTATAATTTTATTGACAGTGTTCTATTTTTTATCAAAACTTGTATCATATAGATATTGGTAAATAAATTAAATGATAATTCTAGGTATAAAAGAACCTCATACTACAAACGAGACACTTGGATTTTTAAAGGCAATAACCGTATTAAACGAAAATGAGTGGGAACCTGCTAGCCCACAAAATATTCCAAAATATGGTGAGGTATTTGTTTACAGAAATTATAAAACTATAGAAACTAATTTTAGAAAAAATGAATTATTAATTGCTGAAGTTTCCGAACTTGAAGAACATCGAACAGGAAAATGTGAATTAAAGGCTGATGGAATTGATAGCAGGGCTATTTCTCCTGAAGATGATTTGGTTGCTATATTTAAATCTTATGAAGTTCTGGGCAATCAAGAATACTTTAATATTGAATCCTATATACGACCACCCACATTCAGTTTTATTGAAACAGAAATCAATGATAAAATGGTATTAGTAGGCCCTATGCGACTATCATCGTCTTCTTATAATGAAGTTACTGAAATGTATGAAAGTAGATTAAATACAGTTAACACAAATTCATACATGTATAAAGATTTAAAGCCATATCATGCATATATAATACCAAAAGAATCCTTACCCAATCATATAATACAAGACAGTCAGTTCACTTTTAATGCAGGGATTAAAGTTGCGGCAGGACTATTTAATTTTATAAAAACTGCTTCAGTAGAACAACGAGGCTTTATTTCTGACCGTGAATTAATAACCATTTTAGATACGGTCTTAAATCCTAACTCTAAATTAGGTAGAAAAGGAAAGCGCAATCTAATTTTAGAGATTGAAGCAAAGAAAAATATTAATCCAACTATGAAGCCAGCCATAATCAATCTGCTGGAAAAAATAGACACCTTAGATGATGAGACTGAAAAAACACTCAAAGGTATTGTACAAGAGTATGCGAATAAGAGTATAATTGATAATTCTGAAGTCAATTCACGATCTCAAGAGCAAGATGATGAAATTAATGAGCTTGTGAAAAAACTTGCCGTCGCAAAAGACGAACTTAATATCGTTACTAAAGATAATGAAAAATTAGCTGATGAAAATGAAACGTATAAAAAAACTGCAAGTTTAGATTCGCAAAAAGAAATTGATACTCTAAAACTTGAATTAAATACTTATAAAGAAAACGAAGTATATCTATCGACTATTGAAGAACAGGAAAACAGAAAAAATTTATTATCTCTTAATATAGAAGATTTAGAGCATAAACAGCTGGGTTTGAGTGATGCAGTTTCAAGTTTAAAATCAGATTTAGAATTAAATACAAATCAATTTAGAAACAAAGCTCTAAATGTATTACCATTTTTTGAAATTATGAATAATGTAAGAACGCTTAAATCTGATGAAAGTGATTTCATTAAAATTGATCAAAATAATATGTATACACCAGAAAGTATATCAAATTTGATCATTGAATTAAAAGATAGGGTCATCAAACAGGGTTACCAAGCTGAAGACATATGGTTACAATTAGTAGCTGCATTATATTTAGGTAATAAATTCATAGGTTATTTTGGAAGCCCTGGAACCGGCAAAACGACTCTTGCAAATTGTTTTAGAAAAGCTTTTGGACCAGATGAAATATCAAGTGAACTTGTAAAAGTTGGACGTGGCTGGACATCATTTGTAGACTTCATTGGATATGATAACTCCTTTACGGGTGAATTTAAATATAAGAACCATTTCTTCAAACAATTTGAAAAAAAAGAAATTCATAATAATATCTTCCATTCAATACTTTTTGATGAAGCGACATTATCTTCACCAGAATTTTATTTATCTGACTTTATAACTGAAACTGATCAAAAAACTATTTCGGATATAGAAAAAATTAATTTAGATGGGCATTATCTTTATTTGCCTTATGACAATAAAATTGTTCTTACTTTTAATGTTGATGAAACGACTGAACAACTTTCTAACCGGTTTCTCAGTAGAATGCCCGTTATTTATTTAACTTCTAATGATGATTTTGATACCTCGAAAGAAGTAAATTATAAATCATTCCAAGCTATCGATAGAGAAAAAGTTAATTATTTATTACAAGAAGAGCCATCAGATGATCAAAAAACTACATATGAAAAAATATATGATACATATGATAAAAGATACTCTTCCTATTGGAAGAAACTTATAGGTGGTGACCCTAGTACCCGTAAATTAATACAACTTGAACAATTCATGAAAATTTCATCTTATATTGATAATGTAGACCCCAGCGTAGTAGTAGATTTTTTAGAAGAAGTCTTTCTAATGCCATTTATTAAAGGGGACGGAATTGAATATTTAGAAGTTCTTGATGAAATTTTACCAAAAGTTGAGTCGACTAAGGCAAAAAGACGAATAGCTAATATTCTTTCTAAAGGTAAAAAATATAATATTTTTAGTCATATTTGATGAATGAAATTTATTTAGAAAAATTAACTCATCAAAATATTGAACAAAAAATCATTTTGTCTACCGACAAAGACGATCCATTGGCTGTTGATGAATACTCGAATTATCGGTTTATAACATCTAATTTAAGTCCAGATGTTCAAATACATGTTGGGAATTTACTTCTAGAACGTATCATTGAAGAAGACATCCAAATATTTTATTTAAATACTGACAATCAAACTTCTTTTTTTTCACAGTTATTTATGAACCAAATTGGTATTATCAACATTGAAATTTGGAAGAACAACCATCTCTTACAAACGTATTATATTGAAGTAGAAAGTACCAAGTTATCTCAAGAAGAAGTAATGATTTGGATTGAGAAAATACAAGATATTTTTCCTATTTCAAATATTGGTTCTGATTTTTCGCCGATGAGTAATTTAAGAGTAAATTTTACAAATAAAAGTGGATTTTTTAGTTTTTCATCGTTTTCAAAAGAACTATACAATTTTTTGGTAATTCAAAATCAAATCTTAAAGCGGCCAGGGTATTTGAAGAGAAAATTTTCAGTACAAAGCTCTCTAGGGTCTGGAGGAAATATTGATCCATCGAAGCACCATATGTGGTTAAATGGTAAAATAAAATGGAAAAAAACAAAACCAATCTCAAATTCTTTAATTACTAGAAGTGCAATTGCCTTTGAACCGATAAATTATCCAACTAAAGAAAAAATCAGTAATTATAATACAGATATGAACCAGGTTTTGCTCTCAAGATTAATTGATGCACAAAAATTAATTACTGTTTTTTTAGTCAAATGTAAAAAAGTAGACAGCAATAATATTGAAGTTAGGAATATTCAATTTCAAAACAAAAAAAATAAGTTAAATTTAATTGATATAATACAAAAAAACTTACAATTATCTTCAGATTTATTGCAAAATATTATTTATGAATTAAAAAAAATGGGTGTAAAAGTATCCAATAAATCAATAAATTACGATGCTCGATATATTGAATTAACAGGTGCAATTATATCTTTGGATCAATTTTTGCTTCCATTAAGAGATATTAATTCTATTTCTAACTCACTTTTGGCAATTCCTAGCACGGATATGTTATTTGAATATTTCACTTTTGCACTGTTTGTTGAAAATTTACAGGCAATTGGTTTTGAAATAAACGATATAGGAGATGATTATCCCGTCCCTTATTTTATTAGAATGAATAGAGTTAGAGATGATGCAAAAATAACAATATTTTATGACCAAACACTCCCATACATAACAACAACTAAAAATTATCATCCCTTGATTGATAGAAATAGATCACGGTCTTACAAAAGGCCTGACTTCATATTTCATATTAATAAAGATAATTTTGATAGTACTTTTATAGCCGATGCTAAATTTAAAAACTTAAAAAATACAATGCAAAGACATTTCTCAAACAAATTAAATAGTGATAATTTAGTTGGAAAGTATACAACGGGTATTAATCAGATAGGATCACTTGGGTTACCACCATTTTTTATTTTGGGAATTTGTTTATCCGATGACGTAAATACTGATACTCTTTTCAAGTCTGGGATGCATGAAGATATAAATCTGTTTTCTTTAAATTCACCTATAACGCAGTCAGGAGCTTTAGCTATAGGATATAATAGCTATCAAGAGATAAAAAATATATTATCAAATGCAATATCTTTTCATGATATACTTTCAACAAAGTTACCAAAAATAGATGATGATTTAATTAATTTCAGTCGTCCAGAGAAAGATACCACAAACATTACAAGCCAGATATCTAGATATGAAAAAAATGATACTATTAAAAATTGGAACCACTATGCACCAACTGTAAATGTTGAGATGGCCGCAGAAATTAAAGGTATGCTTCTTCGTGGGGACAAACCCCAAGATATTGCTTTTTTCTTTGGCATAAATAATGGACGTATCTCTGAAATAAAAAATGAAACAACATTTAAAGAAATAAAAGCAAAAGACAAAGATTTACCCCCAAGCGGCCCTTATCCTTCAGTAAAAAGTTTGTTAAATTTGGTTAATAATAGATAACTCACAGGCATTGTCAGACAAACTTGACGTCCCATTGGTTGGTACATAACTTTTATAAATGACAGCACATAATCCTTTAATACTTCTGGCAACTCGTTGCTAAGATAAAAGGTACAGCTTTCAGGGAGTAGTAAAGGGTAATGTTTGTCACCGTTTATCTTAGCTTAAGCGAAGATTTTGCTTTTTGGATCGATTGCAACACTACATCAGAACAACAGTAGGTCTGATCTCAGCCGCAGCTTTTTTAAACCTACTCCAAAAATAATTAGAATACTCTTGATCATAATTGAAGCTGCTGTAGGGGTCTTCAAATTCATTATATACCGCACGAATTTGATAAGGTTTCATCTTATTTATTATCTGTGCCAGTTTTACCTCATCATCAATGGATGTGGCCGCGTCATATAGATAATCTAGTTTAGTTGGTCGGTAGTAAGTTGTTTGTTCTGTCATTTAATCTCCATTTGGTTGGTTAATATAAAAATATGTGAATTACTCCCGATCTAGGCAGTCTGATCTTTATACAGATAAAAGTATTTATCTGCTCTTTGGCATGAATAGCCTTTGATCGACCTAGTAAAACGCTCATAGATATCTGCTCGCTTTTGATCAGTCACATTAAACATGAACCAATCACTGCTTACTTGAGCTATAAGTTTATTGGCTGCTGTTAAGAGTTTTCGGTAAAGCGTAAGAGGCTTAGGTGTATTACCTTCAACAGTGAATACTTTGAGGTATTCGATGTCACCCATCCATTCATCAGTATCCTCTTTGTACATGATGAGAGTATTGTTGCCGTATTCTACGACGTAATTGTAACCTTCGTGATAAGCAGATTTCTTCATCTCTTCTCCTCTTTCAAGCAGTTATAATCGCTATCTATTCTAAAACTTAATTTAACATTGATTGGTTATAATGGATGCTATGTTGTTAATACCTTTGGTATTAACTCTTAATCTTTATCAAG
>Ga0209193_1001122_pt1 | contig 14556 bp, 8 predicted proteins | sample COGITO_mtgs_1003_FD_185515 | JGI IMG/M metagenome (GOLD analysis project Ga0209193, IMG submission 185515) | Pelagic marine microbial communities from North Sea - COGITO_mtgs_100330 (SPAdes) (version 2) | ecosystem: Environmental > Aquatic > Marine > Epipelagic ... | reverse complement strand
CGGGTCACGTAGATATGCAGGAGTTAGGAGGCGCACTCGTTAATACGAGAGCCTCCATGCGAAGACTGCTGTGATACCCATGGACGACGGATTCAACGCTTTTCTCGGAGTAGAGTTTGCTAACGGCCTCGGTAGCGGAGAGAGCGGAACCAACCAGTTACCAAACATACCACTAGGCTCAAAGGTAGGCGAAGTAATACCCGGACAATCAACCACATTCTGGGAATATTGGGATGGAAACCTCTCCAATCATTCTTGGCCAAAACACGGATGGGGAGGCAAGACCGCTATCACAGGAGCCGAAACTTATGGTGGTAATGCCGAAGACGGACCAAGGATAACCTTTGGCAACCTAGGAATAATGGCTTGTAGAGTGAGCCATTATTATGCTGCTTACGATAATTCCGGAACCTTTCTAGGATTTGTACCATTAAGTTCCGGTAGCGCACTTGCAGAAGCGTCTTACGCAGGGCAGATGATTGCGACTGTGGTGCAATATTTCCATCATGAGAACTTCATTCTTGATGACCTCGATGTTTCTTCTCTTAGACTATCCGTCAATCCAGCACGAGAGCCCTACAAGTACTACAAAAACAAGACACTGTCCCCAAGCGATTTTTTCTTTTTAGAAAACGAAGTAGCAGTTCAAGGGAAGCAAAGAGCCTATAAGAGTAGATGGGATGCTGACGACGCAAAAAGTGGGAAGTTGAAGATTGGCAAATACACGGGGTTGCCGTTCAAAAATAGAAAATCTAGAAGAGAGAAATACTTGGTCAGAGACTTCGCAGAGACAACTTTCATCGGCAGTCCTAAATCAGGGACTTCCAAAATAAATTATGCAATCACTCCTCAGTGGATTTTCCCTTCATCAAACGGTAGTCTTTCCGCCACCACTTCGGCAAACACCACAAACGATGTCGGCAAAGCAGTGTGGATATACAGATTTCCGAGGCAATTGGACGAAGCGACACAACAGTCGGAAATAGACAGGCTCTATGTCCAAGATGGTATGGATTACAGTATGTCCAACACCAAAAATGCCTACCCATTCCCAGCATTCAAGAAGAACGTGGGGCTTCTGAGCAAGATTTCATTCAGCAAGCAGATAGACGTTTTTGATAATTACTCTGTACTTGGCAGAATGGAATTCCTCGGAACACTACCTGACACAAACCCCCTCACCCCATCCAAAGACAGTTCCTTAGATGCTTCCAACAAGTTACAACTGGTGGATGAAGGGGAAGAAACCATTCGACTCACCCGGAAAGAAATACCAATCATACCGATGATAGGAACAATGAGGTTGAATCATGTTACAGGAATTGATTACTACTTCGATACCACCAGTAGCGGGAGCAATGTAGGAATACGGCTGATGGACCCTGAAACATACACTTACTTATCTAGGCCATCTGTGAACTATGTTTTCTTCCCTCAGAAGAGTTTCTCTAATGTTGGTGACCAGTTTTTAGCAATAGGACAAGCACTCTTACCTTACGATGAAACCAACATCGATTCGAGACTCAGCCAAATACATAATTCTGAAAGGATGGTGCTCGCTTTAGAGAATGTCACTGCTGGCTTAGTGCAACGGGCAATAAAGGGAGGCCAAAGGTCCACTATTGTGGACCCAAATAGACCAGTGGGGTCTCCGGGAGACAAAAAATGGGACTTCCTCGTTCCTAAAGCAACCGTTACGACTTCTGATTTAGTGGCAGGTATAACACCACCCGGATATGTGGCTTTAGACGATTTCGTTAGGATTCATGGTGATGAATCCTTGTCTGCATCTTGGGTAAGTTCACTAGACCTTAGAAGCACAATAGAAGATTCAAAACCATCAGCGACTCCCGGTTTTTACGATATAGAACTACAAGGAATAACATATACCTATCCATATAGTATAGCATTATTCGAGATACAACAGGGGTATATAGGACCTATACTAGAATTAGATGAAGATAATAACTATCTAACTACTAAAGAAGGACACATGCAAATATTCAATGACCCCGGAGAGGAAGCCCCCACCGACGCCTTTTTCCTCTACCACACCCAAACCGGTAAGTGGATTAAACAGAGAGCACGATTCAAGAAGTTTATCGCCGAAAGCACAGGTGACATGGAAGATGACTTGGAAAGAACCGGATTCACCGAAAGCACTGAAAACGTGACAATCGGAGTAACCGGAGACACAGCAACAGTAGATTTATGGCTCGGAAAATATGGGAAGGAATTATTCGTAATACCCGGAAGTTGGTCGCAGTATTTCATACCCGGCTCGGACAGGGTAACTGGTCAGCAGATATTCGATGCTTGGATAGCGTCGGGAGAGTCGTTTGATTTACCAATGATGGACAGCAGTAACTTTGCAGGGCTCGGAAATATTCCTTTCAAAAAGACCTTCGGGGTTGAAGTAATAGACGTCACCCAAAAGTGGGGAGAATTAGGAATGAACCGTTCTAGATATACTGGAGACATGAACTTCCAAGCAGTACAAGCACCGACTGACGTAGGCGCTGAGCAACTCGGTTACGTCGCTTTCGAAGCAACACACAGCGACTTAGGAAACCCACTTGATAAGGTCGGCAAAAAAATAGATTCCACAATCGACACTGCAAAAGATGTCGCCGCAGGCGGGGCCGGCATATTACTAGGAGTTCAAGGGGGCATACTTGTTGGCGCTGGTCTTGGGGCGATTTTCGTAGCGGCTCTAGCAGCACCTCACGCCGTTAGAGAAGCCTCAGACGTAGCAGGAAGGCTGCTGGATATGCGAGACGAAAGAGTCGAAAGTAAGAAACAATTACAATTAGGTTATGATGAGAAACATACAGTATCCTCATAACCACCACCCTCTTGCGAATAAGCGTGTCTGTTAGCGCTGGCTTTGCCGAGAAGGTAATCTTTGACTTTAGACAGGATGCGAAAGACATTTTGACTAAGTACGATATCGACCATCTTAGAGGCACCGATAAAATAAAACCAGTGCTTTCTGTCGCAGAAGAATTCATCTCTTTAATTGACAATAACTATGCCAGTGCCGCACTAACAGAATCTTCAATCAACTCGGAAAAGAGGATGTACCTAAGGACACTAGAACTAGCCGCGATGAAATTACAACGTCAAGAGCAAGCACAGTTAGCCGCTATTTCTGCAATCGCTAACCCAACAAAGGCATCTGATGACGCTGCTTGGTCAAACGTGATTAGCGCCACCGCTAGAGAAATAGAGAGAACAACTTCAATCAACAAGATGATTCTTTCAGCAGACCCTCTTTTTACCAAATCAATTGACGCAAAGTTTTCTGCCATCCTAAACAGCGTTGAGCAAGACTTTGTCGAAGGCAAGAACCCAAACCAAACTCTAAACAGAGTTCTTCGGGACGTCAACAAACTAAACAAGCACATCAAATCCTACGCTGATAAGAAAGCAAGAGCAAATATGAGAAACCCACGTAGGGAAAAAGCACCCAAGAACCAATTACAAGGTTACCTTTCAGGGCAGACAAGTGGAGCAGGAATTAGTGGACTCTTTGGTTCTTCCAGTAGGAACCCCATTAGAGGAAGAAATGTGCCATTGAGAAATCCCGGACCTGCACCTGTCTATTCCAAAGCATACAACACCAAACCACCGGGAATGTCCGGATTTGCTGGAACAATGTCAGCAGACGAAATAAGGGCCAAACACCCACCGGGTACCAATGAAGGCCATATCAACGCTATGCACCATTTTATGTCAGAAGGAATGTCCTTCGAAGAAGCACACAATCTCGCAGAAAAGAGAGGGTTTCCAGCAAAGGGAATGGGAGGCCACAGTCCACCTTTTCGCTGAGCCGGCTAGCAGCCGGCCCATCGGGGGCTGACGAATCTGAATATGATGTGGTTCAACCCGGACCATTTGTCAGAGGAGCAGCGACAGGAGCAATAGTTGGAGTACCGCTGGGGTTGGCGATGATAGGCGTGGTATCAATAGTAGGTTCTATAAAAGGAAAGTTCTTAGGTGGATTAATATGAACTTCACGAAAGCAGATGGCAGCGTTGTATCCATACCCGAAGACCAAATCAACGCAGTAGAACAAAACCCAAACTACACAGTATATTCAGCAATACACAACCCCACAGGAGAGACAGTTATGACAGTACAATACAACCAACAGGAAAGCACAATGGGTGGGGATGATATGAACCACTTAGACGATGACTTCAATGTCGAAGAAGACGATATGAATCAAACTTACGAAGACCCGGACTACGATGTCATGGGAAATCCTAAGCCTTCTAAGGCATTCGATTGGAGAAACCTAAGACTGCAAAGCGCAATACTCGGAGAAGATATTGTTTCTAAAGGGGTGAGCGGATTGGCTGCTGGTCTTTTCAGAATCGCCGATTTTAGAGGTGCATTCAAAGTTGGTAGGAACCAATCAATCAGAGACTCTCCAATTCTTTTCCTAACCACTGCAAAGGATTGGCACCAATATGTTGACAACATAAACACAGTTGACATCGGTGCTGAGTTCGCAGCAGGTGTTTCTTCTGCTCAAAGAGCATCTTGCGCTCTATTCCAAGCAGAGTGGGAAGCAGACCCAGCGCATTCACAATTACAATCCCGCCTTTTACCAGCCGCAGATATTTCTGACGCAGTGGCAAAAGGGCAACTCGCTTATGATTTAATGGTCAGAGGTAGAGAAATACTAGGAAAGAAAGGCTACGGCCAAGACAATCAATCTATAATGTTCCGTTTAGTTTTCGACATTGTAAGGTCAATGCCTATGAAGTCCTACAATTATTATACACTTTACCAACTACACCCCGACGAAGGAGATGAGATATACTCAGAGTTCCAGTCAAGGTACGTTCCTTTGGACACCTATGAAGTTGAGATGGTTAGAGAAATCATGCACGGTCTCCAAACACAGGGAGATTCCTACGCATTCAAACATGTCCGAGATGAGACTTCTGCACTTAACGCAGCCAAGTTGATGAAAGCAGCAGCCGCTTCGTATGAAGTTGGAGACACTCAAACAACAAGAGTTGCTTTACTTTCTCTTACCGAATCCCCATTCAATTACAAACCGAGCAGTTCCAAGGTTTCCTTAACACGTTCAGGAGATTCCGGAATGCCAACCGATTCCAAGGTTAGGTTTGTTGCTATGAAATTAAAAGATAATGACCCAATGTATAAGAGATTATTAGAATCCGGACATGCCCAAGAATTAGGGAAAACCAACCTTGGTGTCTACGCTGTCGGCCTTAGTGATTGGATGTTCCAAGATAAGAACAAACAAGCCCTTGAGACAAGTAAAATAAAAGACCCGATTAAATTAACCACAGGACCATACGACACACAACCAACGTATTTGGCAATAGCGCCCAAAAGTGGCGGTGGCGGCGGTCGTGGCGGAGGAAATAAAAACTTCACCATCATCCCATTCGACGCCGAACTTCTAAAGGCCGCAGGTGGTTCAGGTAAGAGTCAAAAGAAACCACAATCCGTAAAAAAGGCTCTCAGCAACCCGAAAAAGCCGAAGAACGCGGCTAACAAGAGGGGAAAATACTTCTACATCGAACTACACCACAAAAACAAACTAGACATGACGAGAAAGGGTCCCGGTGAGAAAGGCTACAAGTCTCCCGGTGAAACAAGGCACGGAAAAGGTAGCGGAAAGAAACCCGTATCTCATTGGATGAAAGGATTGAACAAAGCACTCGGAGATGCTGGGAAGGCACAACTTTTACAAATCGGGAATTTGAAAAGCACCGGTGAAGAAGCAGTTTACAGGATGAGAGTCCCAACTTCTCACTTCGGTGTAGCCACGCACCCTGAAACAGGATACAAGACACTGGGTCCTAAGAAAGACAAGAAGAACACCGCACTTCTTTCTGCTTGGAAGAAAATCCTTATCGAATATGGAATACCGAAACATTCTCCATCTAAAGACACACACTTCAGATTTATTATCCCTAAAAGCGAAAGAGCAGAGAGCCCTTATTATCAAGGTCTGCGTGCGAGAGCCGGGAAGAAAAACAATTCTCGGTGATTTCCTTGCGCGTTTCTGTACCAAAAGACATGAGGGGCTCTTCCCTACTAAAGGCTCACCAATGGGCTAAGTCTAATTTAGCACGCAGTAACCCCGATGCAGGGGCTCAAGACTACACTATACAATCAGTGGGTGGTACGCCACTCACTTTGAGCGATTTAACTAACGATAGTTATGATGAGGTTCTCTTGATAGGTTCAGTAAAAAGTAACCCATCTAGCAGACATTTACCCAAGACCACTAACTATCCTGCCACTTACCCTGACTATAATTACCCATCTTATACTAGAAGACCTACTAGAGTAGGTAATAGAGTACCTGAATTATTAGCAGAAGATATAGAACCGGCTATGGTAGAAAGATTAGTAGCGCAAAGAGGATACTTCGGTGGACTAAATCTCATCGTCAAACTTCAAAACACCTCTTCTAGAGCAGAGGACTACACATCACCAAAGTTTGCTGCGTTGTTACAGAACATGGCTAACGCCCGTGGAAAGGTGAAAAGCAATCCGGGTAAGGCACTTTACACTAGCCTCAACAACACAAACGGTGGAATCTTAACTGCGGGTGAGGCGACTAGAGCGTTCTTCCAAGAGTATCTCGGAGGAAATTTGGGACCATCTGCACCCAACACAATACAGAACTGGTCGAAGGAAATCAGGAAGTACGGACTTGACGACACTAAGTCATTTGAGAACTTCATGAACGAAGTCCTAGAGCCGTTCTTGGTAATCAGGTCGGCTAACATTGGCCTTTTAAGAGCAATCCGCTTGCCTGAGAACTCCGAGCATTTACTCAAGAAGATAAACAAGAAAGGCAACAAATACGCTATGTTCGAGGACACACCGATTTACAAGAAATTAATGACTTATCTTCCGGTCAAGGCTGAGGACTTCTATGAAGGAATTGACTACGCTATTGTAGCGCATCCCTACTTCGCTTATCCGGAATTAGCCGAAGTAATGACTGACAAGAAACTCTTGGACAACCTTCTCAGCATTCTAGAAGCAGCGCCTCAGTCCTTCATGAAACAGGGAACGGCTAGAAGCGATTTGGAAGTTAGAAGCAATTTGAGGTCAAGCCTATCACGACTGTTGAAGATAGGTGACCAATATCTATACGATGCGATACAAGACGCCCAACTGAATGTTCTAAAGGAATCCAACGACGCCAACCAACAAGCCCTAGAGATATCGTCATTGGAACAACTGATGTCCACAGACCTTGCGGACCCTAGCAAGTTCATCAAGACCCTACCAGCCAAGAAGAACAAGATTATGCTTGTGAACGGCCTTGCTGGATTCCCCACTACCCCACCACCTTACTGGCCTAGACCAATCGCTTACTCGGTGATGGATGTAATCGCTGAGAACTTACAGAAGATTCTCCTAAGCGCAGACCAAGGAGGTGCTCAAGAAGCATTAGCGATTTCACTATCTCATTCACTTGGGGTGCGAAACATACCGACCCCAACATCTCCGAGTGACGAGGTGGTATTCAAAGTTGGAAACACCGACGTTAAGGCAAATCAATTCACAGTTTTCCACGCTTACTATCAGATGGATAACCCCAAGGTCATGGAATATGTGGCCGACCCCAATTTTACCCCAATTGCTAACTTGAAGATAGCCGAAGGTACTGATAGAACAAAACCCGAAAAGGAAGCCAACTTGAGGATTTATGCCTCGTTGATTCTGAAGGTTGAAGGTTGGAGAATTGCCAATAAATTCAAAGAGTTATTCTCAGGAGATAATAGTCAACTCTTGGATGCCTCCCAAAAGGCAGTCCCTCTAATGACTCTTTTCGCAGGAGTCGAGGATTACTCGCAGAATAAATACAAATACACTGTCAATGAAGGTGAGAGAGTGTTCATCCTAGAGTTGTTGAGACGTTCGCTACAAGACCTGAATGTGAAAAGTGGAACCACCAACACGGCTTTCGCTGGTGTTGCCAGTGGGATGACTCCGTCAGAGTTGAAGAAAATCATAAAAGAAATTTGTGAAAACACCGAAGCAAGTGAGAACGAAGTCTTGACTTTCTTAACCTTCAAAGTTAATTACGACGCGTTGAGAACAGCAATACAAACCACAACTATGACTCAGGCAGAAGCGACTGCTTATCAAGGCTCAGTGGATACTGCAACCAATACCGCTTCTTCGGTTTACAAGAACTACATATTAACAAACCCAATCCCTAGTAAAAGAGGAACATCGATAAATTCAACCGATAAGACAATCGTGGATGACCTACTCAAGAAACTTGAAGACGAATTAATGATGGGAGACGTCGGGTTACGATATATATCAAACGAAGTCCAAGAGAGAATCATAGAGCCCGGAGTTAACATGACTCTGAATAAGATACAGGTCACCATAGACGAGAATAGCAAATCCAATTTCGCCGTAATCACCGACATACTGAAAGACATCAATGAAGTTACAGAAGAGACCCTAAGACTCTTAGACTCTTACAAGAGCGTTAGTTTCGGAAAATACCGACCAATTGCCGACTTTGACAACGCAGCCAGTCAGATGCAGAGAGCGACTTTGGCCGATGAGATAGACAAAATTACTGAGTTCGTTAGGGCTATAAACCCCGAATATCAATTACTTAGAATGAAGATAGATGGGGTAATTGACAGGCTTAATGATTTCAATACCGTACTAACCAACGACATAGGCGTATTCCGAGCACAAGGACAAAGACCGTCTACCATAACAAAATCGGGTTATTCAAACACACGCGCCATGAAGAGAGCAGTGGTAAGACTCAAAGACCTGCTTGACGATGTTCGCCTAGTCATTCAACAACCACCAACGTCAACAAGAAAACTTGGAGCAGCAATATCACAAGGCCGATTTAATAAAAGGCTGAACACGTACTTCCAAGATGTAACAGGGCAAGTGGTTCCCACCACGATTCTAGGGCGCAGGGTTCCCGGTATTCAAGGCAGTATCCCCGATAGATATTATCCAAGGGCATACTACGAGTCAATCGACCTGTGTGTTCAAGTAGTTCAAAAATTAAGTCCTGTGCAAAAAGACACGGTCGAAAATTACCAAAACTTTAGAATAAAACTAACTGCTGTTTCACCTGAAAGGATGAGAGACTCGTTGGAAAACCTTGCTAACGCAATAGATTTGAGATTGCCCGAACCACGCCAAATGACGGTCGAAGAATACGCTGGCGCGGTTAGAGATAAGATAAGACCTTATTTCTAGACCCAATAGCCAAATAAGGAAGCCTACCCTGCGGTAAGTGTGTCCGACTCAATCTACTGTTCTCAATGTGGCATTAAAAATAACCCTCACTGTGCAAGATGTGAGACTTGTGGCCACTCAATGCAAGCAGAAGTAAAGGAAAATCCAGTGTATTCAATGAATACAGACATCAAGGAAAAGGCAGTCATTTTCGATATCGACAACACTCTTCTAAATCCCGAACAAAGGTTTCGCGACGCAATCAGGGCGGGGTTGATTGACAAGAAAGGGAAAGCGATTGTTAAAGGCTTGATGAGCAAAGGAAAAGCATACCAAAAGCGAAATGACTTCCTATATTCTGATAAGTCTATGAAGAAAGACAAAGTAATCTATGGGGCTAAAGAATTAGTAAAAGAATTATCTAATAAGGGATATGTAATAATATATCTAACTAATAGACCTGCTACTGTTAATCAGAAAACAATCAAGCAACTAGAATCTAAGGGATTCCCACTATCAATGTCACCAACCGGAGACATTCTCGTTAAGTCTCGTGGTGGAGGAAACTACACTGCTGCGAAATACAAGAAGAACGTGATGATAGATTTACTCGGTAGATACGATATTGAAATGATTTTCGATGACGAAGAAACAGTTCTAGAGGCTGCTAGAGAGGTAGGAATACCGGGAATATATCCCTCAGTTGCCTCTTATTCTAACCCAGTTAAAAAGAACCCTGAGAACAAAACGCCCAATACTACCACAGACCCCAATTTAGATTTGGACTACGACGCCGAACCCGACCCAGTAACAGGCGAGCAGCCAACAGTCATGGACACCGCCGGACAAAGAATATTCGCTAAGAAAGGCGAGAAAGAAGAAGAAGAATCAACACAAACTACATTGTTCGAGTTCAATCCGGGTTCCCTACCGAATCCCTTGCCAAAACCAAAAAGACAGAAGTCAAAGAAGACAGGAAAAGTAAGGAAGGAACTAGCCAAAAAATACCACGACCGTTTACTGGAATCGGACAAGATGCGTGCTGAGTTTCCTGATAGAAGCCAACGGTACGCTGTAACCCTCGACCTAATCGAGAAGCACTATGGCAAGGCTGCTAGAAACAGAATAGCGCCACCAATCAAAGCGAATCCTGCCGACGAGAAGAAACTCAAGAAGGCAAAGAAACTCTACGAGCACATGAACGGCCAACCCGTAGATAAAATAGAGAAGATAAAAGTAGACGTGGGAGATGTTTGGTACAAAGTCGGAGAAGGCGGTTGCTGGTCTATTGGGTACGTCAGTGCCAAAGACGGGAACGCTAAGAACCAAAGGTTCAACCATATTTTCAATGAAGAAACCAATGACGGAAACTTACCAGCCCTCTATGCCACCATGCCTGATAAAGGCAAGCCGATGTTAATCATCATGGGCGGCACTTGGAAAATCAAAACAGATGACTCCGGCGTTGCTTGGATTTATGATTGATACGAAGGCGTTTTAGGCGTCACCCCCCTCAGATGAGTGAGTATAATGCACGGTTCGAGCAGTGTTTTGGGACTTAGTTCACAAACTTGGACGTATGTCGAGGTAGCATCAGGACTTCTCCTACTCGCTACAACGGCTAGAACGGCGGCTAACACTATTGGCAGTCAAGGCATATTTGGCTACGGTAAGAATCAAGCACTAGCAAACTACGGCAAGAAGAACAGCGCTAACTGGGCTTCCTTACAAGCACTGTCACTAGCAATAGTAGCGGTTACAATGTTGAAAAACAATCATAACTCCATAAACCAACTCAAAGAAAGTTTCAAGTTTTCCGAAATAAAGGACCATGTATTCTGAGGTGATTAAATGAGCGAGTTCTATCAATTTTGGAGAGAAGACAATCCCATCTACAAGGACGTTCACAAGGCGACCGGTGTTGGTAAGAACACGTTGAGATTCATAGCGATAGGTGCAGTTGTGTTAATCGCTTCTGACCAAATCGGTAAATGGAGAACTAGGAACGTTCACCCGGAGTATATTCCGTGAAGTGAGGGGATGAAGTGGCCAAATTTCCTTTCCATAGTAATTCTTTCTTCACCGACGAATCAGTGAAGTCACCCGATGTAACAGCAGTTGTCGGTAAGTACAAGAAAAGCGCATTAGAACATATAGAAGCCCATCTGAAACTGATGTTCAAGACTTTAGACCACACCGCTCTCAACTTTAATGAACTTGTTTCACAAACCGTTGATGGGGAGTATAAACTAGTTCTTGTCGGTGCAAATGCAGTGTTTGAGTTCAACGATGGTGACATCATGGGGTTATACAACACAGGCGAACAACTTGATGTAACCAATGGAATCCCGATAGCATACGACGATACTGACCCGAATTGGTTTTCAGCAGAAATAAACACTACCGGAAACGGTGCAAAATTCATGCTGCCAAGTCTAGGAACGGAAGTGATTAAATTACATACCTTCGGAAACCAAACCGATTTAATCAAGAAATGTTTTGTTAATGAAGTCAAGGCTTTCTGTCGACACTTCCACGACAACAATAGTTTCGACCTCAGCGATATGCCCGAAGTATTCTACGAGCAACAGCGCAGCCCCGCTGAAACCCCATCGAGTGTATACAACGAGATAATGGGATTATTGGGTTCCGGAATTACAGCCCCCGCTCCCTTCCCCGATGTTTCTCCAGTCCCTCTAATAGTGTTGAGACATATTCTCCGAAACCCTGACATAAACACAAGCCTACTAAACAATGAGTCAATCGCAAACACAGTAAGAACTGAGTACAATAGTACCTACCACTCTTCTGACGAAGATTCCACAATGGAGATAGTGTCTTCGATATTTGGTAAACTATTCGCCAAGTCTAATAGTCAGGTAGTGAGGTATCTAGGTAGACCAATTGTATTAGCAGATAACAACACTGACCACATACGCGACCATTTCTCTAACACATACGGTGTAGACCCTGACGAGTATAATTATGAGTATAGATTATCTACTGGTATAGTAACTACTAATAATAATACTAATACATATACAATAGAGTTATTCGATACTCTGAACAATAGTCCAATAGGGACTTATCCCGACCTAGTAGAAGTAGACAATGGTAACCATCAAAGAGTTTCTGAAAATCAATTTTCAATGGTACCCAACTACGAAGAAGATGGCACAGGAGACGCTAGAAGGGGTAAGGGGGTCCAATTATCACCACCGGAGTTAGTAAACCAAAGAGTAATCTTAGACGCTTTTTTCTACATGCAAGTCTATACCCACTTGCATAAAAAATACGACACTAACTTTACCACTCCCGAAAAGTGGAATAGCGCCCACGTTAAGTTAAGGTATATATCTGATTTATCTAACACCTCTCACAGGAAACAAGCCATATTAGAGCGACATTCGAATCTGTTTCATCCTAAGAATAATAGGCCAACACCACCCACACCCCCACGACCCAAAGAGTTCCATGGCAAGAAAGAGAAACCCGGACAGCAATTAGTCTCAGTCCTTTCAAACCTGAGGGGGTATTATACACTCTCAATCCTTTCGATTATTAGAAGCAAGAGTGTTGACAAAGAAGTGATGGATAGAGTATATGCTTCCAGCCTTCTAAAGCAAGAAGTGAATTGGTTGATAGGAGCAGTGTCAGATTCCGGAAAAGCCCTTGTAGAGAAACGAGTAGAGAATGACCCACTAACTAGAGTCCAGTATCAAAGTGTGGCACCACCAGCACCTTCGCCAGCAGAACGGGCAGTCCCTCCGCCGGGCCGTCCGCCGGGCCCACAGGCTAGAATCGCAGATGCTCTCGAAACAATCATAGACAGACCACCGGTAATCACGGAATTTGGCTATTCACCAAAAAGAACAGTGTTTTACGAAGTTGAAAGCCCACTGTTCAAAGACATAGTCTCTACTTATTCTGAGGTCTTCAACGAGTTCACAATTATGGTCGCTTACAACAAAGAAAAAGCAAAAGATATCAAAGAAGCAGAACTGGCTAGAAGCATTTGGACAAGCATTGAGAAGAGAAATACCAACATCTTTGACCGGGAGGATATAATACCATTCAGACTTTTTGACATCCTTTTCACAAAAATAGAGGAAAAAGCAAGACAATCTAGCATAGTGGCTAACATATACCCCGATACTTGGGCTGCCACAAACAATGTAACACTACTCAAAACAGACCCAATAATCACAGGACAACCAATCGAGCGGGAGTTCTATCAAGCAAGGTTAAACGAGTTCATAGCACATTTGAGTCGTGTGTTCAAAACCAATCACAGAATACCAGCGATAATAGTGTCTGTCATCGAACAAGCGAAGATTTCTAGCACAAAAGACGTCACTGCTCTAAAGCGAGAGTTCGAAGAGAGATTAGATAGAGACGCTAAATTGAAGAAGTTATCTTCCACCACAGTTAAGTTTCACGCATACGAATTAATGATTTCAATCCTTAGAGCATACATCATGATTGACGTAGCCAAAAGGAACGAGTTTGTTGCTCAGCGAATCGACGAAACACAGCGTCAGCAGATAAGAACAAACCTTGAGGACAACGAGACCGACTACGCTAAGCCACCTAATTACCCGTCACCCTGATGAAACCCCTTTTCAACTCATCACCCTTGCATCAGACGTGTCTGACTACGCGGCAGTATACCGTCACTTCGCTGACTTTGCCGAAGCAACCGTTATCGGAAGAGGAAAAGAGAAAATCACAGAAGACGATATCGACCTGTTTCTTGAGAAGTTTCTTTCTACCGGATTTCACTTTTGGTACGAAGGCATAAAGATTCCACACGCTAACAACGTAGACCCTGAAACTCAAGTCAAAGCCTTCGATATGACGGATAAGACTTTGGCAGAAGCCACAAAAGAATTGAAGCCACTTCTGATGCTAAAGGTTCAAGAAACTTACGGGCAGGTTTCTGATGAACCAAATGAAGGAGGATGGGACCCCACCCCAACTTCGCAAGACGATTTCGCTAGAATGTTCTACATTGAGGGAGGTGGAACTTCTGACGGCTGGGAAGAATTGTCTGAGAAAGAAAAAGTCGACCACCCTGCTTACACTAAAGCACAGTTGAAAACCAAAAGAATCAAGGCATACATCACAAAATATTTCGATAAAGTGATGCCTTTCATGCTCAGGAAAACCATGCACCATCCCATAAGCATGGGGACATATTTCACTAGAAGTGGTGGAAGCGAACTCATCCGTAACGACGAGTTTCGCAAGCCTGTGACATTGGATTCAGAAGAAGACATGCAAGAGTTCCTTTCAATGGAGACATACAGTGGAAACTTC
>Ga0209193_1001120_pt1 | contig 14560 bp, 10 predicted proteins | sample COGITO_mtgs_1003_FD_185515 | JGI IMG/M metagenome (GOLD analysis project Ga0209193, IMG submission 185515) | Pelagic marine microbial communities from North Sea - COGITO_mtgs_100330 (SPAdes) (version 2) | ecosystem: Environmental > Aquatic > Marine > Epipelagic ... | reverse complement strand
TAATTATTATTATTTTCGCAAATCAATTATTATGCTCAAGTGGCGGAATTGGTAGACGCGCTGGATTCAAAATCCAGTTCTTTTAGAGTGTGGGTTCGATTCCCACCTTGAGTACTCAAACTCTTGTTAATCATCTGATTTTCAAGAGTTTTTTTATTTTATACCTGCAATCTTGCCAACTATTTGCCAACCATTTATAAAAAGTGTTTTTTTTTCTAAATGGATCCTCAGGATTAATACTGAAAGCAGCAATCTTTATTGCCTCACTTAAAATCTATTTGCCTGCTATATTTTAATCAATAACTACCAGAGCTAGACAAATAAAAAGAATAAACTAGAGCATCCACTAAAAAAAACCTAAAAAAATCTGAGCTAGCTACTTTAAAAAATCAACACCCTCCTATCTAAATAATATCACTTTCCTTTTGGGGTAGGTCTTCGTGAGATGATATATTACCTGGAGGTTCTAGGGTGTTTTTTTGTACCAAGGTTTTATCAACACATTAAGATTTATTTTTTATATTTAGGTAAACAATTCAAAATCAATATTATGAAAATTAATCAAATTATAGTAACACTTATTTTAGCAACACTATTTATAAGTTGTAAAGACAATGTAAATATTGATGATGTAAAATTTGAAACACCTTTTATCTATTATGACGGAGGACTACTTACAGGAAGTGCTACTACCCTTTATGAGAATGGCAAAATACACAAAATAATAAATTCTAATAAAGGTAAAATTGAAAATCAGACCCATTTTAACCAACAAGGAGATACGATAGCTACTATGTATTATATGAAAGACGGAAGTTTTTTGAAATATGTAGACAAAACAATAAAAAATAATATTGTTGAATTCAATGAGTGTATGGAAATTGATGATGAAAGCGGTATGTGTATTGGTTCACGTAATATTCCTGAATTTGAATACAGGTTGGCTAGACTGCAAGACCTGTGGATAAAGAGAAAAGGCTTACAAGAAAAACTTAAAAATGATGCTTCTGGCACATTGTTTGCTTTTGAAGGAAGTACAAGAATGGGTAGAGTTCTGGGGAAAACTAAAATGTACCTGAAGGGCGGGGTATCTTATCCTTCTTATTATGTTAAGCAACCAGAAGGTCCATTTAATATTGAAGAAATTGGTTTTACAGTTGAGTACGGCCCTTATATGCGAAAGAGTTACAATGAACTAGGGAGAATAAGCTGGGACAAAACGAACAGAAATGACGAATATACTAATTATGGTGCAGTATTTGGGGGTACATATAGTAGCACAGACGAATCATATTCTCAAGGGTTAAATTTTTCCGCTGAAAAATCTTATAACATATCGGATAATCGAGATGACAATTACTATTCTATAACCTTAACTATTAGTAATACATTTAATACGTATCAATCTAAAATGATTTTTTACGATAGAGACGTACCACAACTGGAATATAAAAATGGAATATCTTATGTAAATGATATATGGGATGGTACAAAAATTGAATCTCAGCCTGGCTATAGCTTTCACAATTTTAATTTAGAATGGCATCATTTACACAACGATGAAATAGCAGAAGCATATTCTGAGAAAAAACTCATTGACTATATGTCTAAAAATGATAATAAGGTTTATACTGACACATTAGTGTTAGGTGATTATCATGCTAGTGACGGAAATCTCACCTTTAGTGGCACCAAAAAAAGGCCCATAACCCTAGAAGATGGTAGAACGATCGAAGAAATTCCGAGATATTATATTAAAACATTTTATATGGGTGTAGAAAAATACGCTTCGGTATTTAAAAATTTTAATTCAACTTCCATACCATTTACTTTAACTGATTTTGATAAGCATAAAGGGGAGGTTTATGAAATTGAATATATCAAGAGAAATTGGGTTGAAAGTTATGTTCCAGATGTTAAGGCTTATGAAGGGAAATTCCTTACAAAAATGACCTTAATAGAATAGCTCGTGAAGGTTTACTAACTATAATCCCTCAATAACTCCCTATAACCCTTACTATTAATTTAGTAGGGGTTTTTTTATTACCCCTCTTTTGACCACCTTTTTGACCACCCTAAATCCTTGTTAACCCCTATAGATATTATAGTCTTTAAAAAATTGTCCTTTTTGACCACCCTAGTCAATTCTTGTATTATCTCTTGGCTTATAATATTTAAAAATAGTTTATAAGAAAACCCTCACATTTCTGCAAGGGTTATAGGGAGGTGGAAACAGATGAGTTTTTTATTAATCTTGATATGTCGCTATTACAGATCTATAGCTGCCGCTTAGACTAACTGTTTCTTCGGTGTTGTTATCTAAATAAGTTCCAGAAAAATTACCCTCAATACTCCAAATGGTTTCGTTATTTGATGAACTAATTTGATTAATACTTGTCACATTGTGTGTGCTATTCAAAAACGTTGGTTGATCAAAATCAGAGAGAGTAACGCTCAATGTTAAATTACAATCATTATCTAAGTAATCTCCTTTAATCGGATAGCTACCTACTGATGTACCATTAAAATCGGATGTTAACCAATAATGTGAATTCTCTGCTGAGGGTTTATCCTTTTTTTTATTAAAAGATTTATATATTTATATATATCAAAATATAAATATTATGACTAAAAGTAACGCTAAATCTTATTGGAAAGAAAATATAAGATACGTACTAATTTTAATGTTTTTTTGGTTTTTAGTTTCCTTTGGAGCTGGAATATTATTTAAAGACTTTCTAAATGAATTTAAAATAGGTGGCTTTAAATTAGGGTTTTGGTTTGCTCAACAAGGTTCTATATATGTGTTTGTAATTTTGATATTTATATACGTCTATTTAATGAATAATCTTGATAAAAAATATGGCTATGATGTATAGTTTGTTATTCGAAGGAATTGGGGTACAAAATTGGACTTACATATTAGTTGGTATTACTTTTTCAGTTTATATAGGAATTGCTATTTGGTCAAGAGCTAGCTCAACAAAAGAGTTTTATGTAGCTGGAGGTGGCGTATCTCCTTTAGCAAATGGAATGGCTACAGCTGCCGACTGGATGAGTGCAGCTTCTTTTATTTCTATGGCTGGTATTATATCTTTTGCAGGGTATGATGGTGCTGTTTATTTAATGGGTTGGACGGGTGGATATGTGCTTTTAGCTTTATTATTAGCGCCCTATTTAAGAAAATTTGGAAAATTCACGGTTCCTGATTTTATTGGTGATCGTTATTATTCAAATACAGCAAGATTTGTTGCAGTGGTTTGTGCGCTTCTTGTTTCATTTACATACGTAGCAGGACAAATGAGGGGAGTTGGATTAGTCTTTTCACGCTTTTTAGAAGTTGACATTAACACTGGAGTAATTATAGGGATGATTATTGTTTTGTTTTATGCTGTTTTAGGTGGAATGAAAGGAATTACTTACACTCAAGTAGCTCAATACTGTGTTCTTATTTTTGCATTCATGGTCCCTGCAATTTTTATTTCTATTCAGATGACAGGTAATCCTATTCCACAATTAGGCTTTGGAGGTGAATTAGTAGATGAACCAGGCATTTATTTATTAGATAAATTAGATGGATTAAGCACTGATTTAGGATTTGCCGAATATACAGAAGGCTCAAAGTCATTAATTGATGTATTTGCAATCACATTTGCATTAATGGTTGGTACAGCAGGTTTACCACATGTAATTGTACGTTTTTTTACTGTAAAGCTTGTTAAAGATGCTCGAAAATCAGCTGGAATTGCACTACTACTTATCGCTGTTTTATATACCACGGCACCTGCTGTGGCTGTATTTGCGAGAACTAACATGATTGAAACTGTTTCAAATCAGCCATACAATTCTGTTCCAGATTGGTTTAAAAAATGGGAAGCAACTGGACTTATTGAGTATTTTGATAAAAATAATGATGGATTAATTCAATATGTTGCGGATGAAAAAAATAATGAATTAATTGTAGATAATGATATTATGGTTTTAGCTAATCCAGAAATAGCTAAATTACCTGACTGGGTAATAGCTTTGGTTGCAGCTGGAGCCTTAGCAGCGGCATTATCTACCGCTGCAGGTTTATTATTAGTTATTTCTGCATCTGTATCTCATGATCTAATTAAAAAAATGATTAATCCTAATATTACAGAAAAAGGTGAATTATTAGCAGCACGTTTATCCGCTATTGTTGCAGTATGTGTTGCCGGGTATTTTGGCATAAATCCTCCTGGATTTGTAGCGGCAACAGTTGCTCTCGCTTTTGGACTTGCTGCTGCTTCATTTTTTCCAGCAATTATATTAGGTATTTTTTATAAAAAAATGAATAAAGAAGGTGCTATAACAGGTATGATTATTGGTGTTTTATTAATGCTGTTTTACATGACTAAATTTAAGTTTGGTTGGTTTGGTGGTGGTACAAAAGATGATTGGTGGTTTGGAATTTCACCAGAGGGTTTTGGTAGTATAGCAATGATTTTAAATTTTATTGTCTCCCTTTCTATTATGAAACTTACAAAAGAACCTCCAAAATCAGTTCAAGAAATTGTTGAAAATATTAGAATACCAATAAATGCTGGAAAGGCTACTCACTAAGCCATAACTAAAAAAAATAAATATCCATTACATGAATAATTATCGAATAAATGACTTACAAAAATATAATGACGCTTATAAAAGTTCTATAAATGATCCTGAAAAATTTTGGAACGATATTGCAGAAAAAAATTTTATTTGGAAAAAAAAGTGGGATACTGTTTTAGAATGGGACTTTTCAAAACCTGAAATTAAATGGTTTAAAGGGGCTAAATTAAATATTACAGAAAACTGTATAGACAGACATTTAGAAGTTCGTGGGGATAAAACAGCGATCTTATTTGAACCAAATAATCCTGACGAAGAAACTCAATATATTACTTACAATCAACTTTATAAAAAAGTAAATAAATTTGCAAATGCCCTTAAACAAGAAGGAGTTAAAAAAGGAGATCGAGTGTGTATCTATTTGCCCATGATCCCCGAATTGGCTATTTCTGTTTTGGCATGTGCTAGAATTGGAGCTATACATTCTGTTGTTTTTGCAGGGTTCTCTGCAAATGCATTAGCGACTAGAATTAATGATTCTAAATGTAGTATGATAATTACAGCTGACGGTTCGTTTCGAGGAGCTAAAACTATTGATTTAAAGGGCATAGTTGATGAAGCTTTAGAAAAATGTTATAGTATAAAAAAAGTTATAGTAGCCAAAAGGATAATGTCTGAAATAAATATGAAAAACGGTCGAGATAAATGGCTTGAAACATTGCTTGATGATGCTTCAGATGAATGTGAAGCAGAAATTATGGATGCAGAGGATCCATTATTTATATTGTATACATCAGGGTCAACCGGAATGCCCAAAGGAATGGTTCATACAACAGCCGGTTACATGGTTTATACTGCTTACACATTTAAAAATGCATTTCAGTACAAGGAAAATGATGTGTACTGGTGTACCGCAGATATTGGTTGGATTACCGGACATAGTTATATTATATATGGCCCATTAGCAAATGGAGCTACAACAGTCATGTTTGAAGGAATACCTAGCTATCCAAATTATGGACGTTTTTGGAATATTGTTGAAAAACATAAAATAAATCAATTTTATACAGCCCCTACTGCGATTAGAGCATTAGCGAAACAAGGTTCACATTTTATTGATAATTATGATTTATCTACTATAAATGTCCTTGGTTCAGTTGGTGAACCGATTAATGAAGAAGCATGGCATTGGTATAATGATAACGTTGGAAAAAAGAAAAGTCCTATAATTGACACTTGGTGGCAAACAGAAACTGGGGGTATTATGATTACTTCAATTCCGAATGTAACTCCTACAAAACCAACCTATGCTACATTACCTTTTATTGGGATTCAGGCTTGCTTAATGGATGAGAACAATAATGAATTAGAAGGTAATCAAGTTGAAGGAAAGTTATGCATTAAATTTCCTTGGCCGAGTATTGCTAGAACAATTTGGGGTAATCATAAACGCTATAAAGAAACGTATTTTTCAGCATTTAAAAATAAGTATTTTACAGGTGATGGAGCGCTAAGAGATGATGTTGGTAATTATAGAATTACCGGGCGAGTAGATGATGTTATCATTGTATCTGGTCATAACCTTGGAACTGCTCCAATTGAAGATGCAATTAACGAACATCCTATGGTTGCAGAGTCTGCTATTGTTGGATTTCCTCATGATATAAAAGGAAGTGCTTTATATGGCTATATCACTTTAAAAAATATGGATGAATCCAACCATCATGATAATACTAAAAAAGAGATTAATGAACTAATCAATGTTAGGATTGGTCCAATTGCGAAGTTAGATAAAATTCAATTTTCCAGTGGCTTACCAAAAACACGCTCTGGAAAAATTATGAGAAGAATTTTAAGAAAAATTGCTAGTAATGAAACTAGTGAGTTGGGAGACACAAGTACTTTATTAAATCCAGAAGTAGTTAAAGAAATTATAGATAATAGCTTAATGTGATAGATTATATCATTTTTAAATTACTAACTTCAAGATCAGTTAGGTTTTTCCAATGACCTCTTGGAATATCCTTTTTAGTTAGGTTTGCAATTTTTACACAATCAAGTTTAATGATATCATACTTGAAATGATCAAATATCGTTCTTATAATAGTGTTCCCTGTGTTTTTTATACTTAGTCCAATTTCTTTTTTCGAAGAGTTCTCTACATAGCTAATTTCTTCAACTGAAATTAATTTACCATTTATTTTAAATCCCTCTTTGATTTGTTTTAAATGCTCTGCCTTTAAATTCTTATCAAGTTCAATATAAAATAATCTAGCTACACCTTTTTTAGAGTTTGTAAATTTATTCATAATCAATTCATCATTAGTAAAAAGTAATAAACCAGTTGTATTACGACCTAATCTTCCTATGGGCTTAATTCTTGCATTAGTTGCATTTGAAACTAAGTCCATAACTGTTTTACCCTTGGACTTACTGTCAGTGGTTGAGAATCCTTTTGGTTTATTTAAAAGCACATATGCTTTTTTTTCTGGATAAATGCGTGCCCCATCAAAACGAACTTCATCATCTAAATTAACTTTGTAACCCATTTCAGTAACAACTTTTCCGTTAACTTTAACACTTCCGATCGAAATATGCATGTCAGCATCTCTTCTGGAACAAATACCTGAATTTGAGATAAATTTATTTAAACGAATTTTATTATCCATGATATTTTTTTTCAAAGATATGTAGATATATTAAGGAAGTATTAAATAATTAAATAATAAATAAAATTTATCTAAAAATAAATCAAAGTCTATTAAAACAATACTTAAAACACCCAGCACAATAAGAAATTTCAACAGATTATGAAGAAAGTTATAGTGTTTTTTAGAATTATATTTCCATAAAACAACCATAAATAATAATATTACAGTAATACTAAAATAATAATAATAGTACATCATTCCAATATCAAAACGACTAAGTAAAAAATAAACTATTGAAATAATAAACAAAGAGACTGTAGATAGTAAGTATTTACTTAATTCTTCCCCATAAACAACTGGAATAGTTCTATAATTTAATGTGAAATCTCCTTTAATATTTTCTAAATCCTTTATTATTTCACGCATATAAACAACTAGAAATAGAAATATTGCATAAATGAAAATAATTAACTCAAAGTTTTTGTAATAAATCAATATTATTAGAAATGGAATGACGGATAATAAGGAAGAAACTATATTTCCGACAAAGAGTATTCTTTTTAATTTATGTGAATAAAGCCATATTATAAATATGTATATCGAAAAAAAAAGAACAGCCCTCCAAGATACCAATGAAGAAGTATAAATACACAAAAAATTGAGAATTATATAAAGACTTAATTTGGTTCTTTTTCTAACAACTTTATCAATTTTAGATTTTATTGGTTTATTAATAAGATCTTTTTCATAGTCGTAAAAATTATTAATAATATAGCCAGAAGCTATTGCAATGGATGAAGATAGTATTAAAAGAAATAATTGAAAATCAAATAAAATACTAGAAATTGAGTTGTCCACAGAAATAATAAAAATGGACGTAAAATATTGAGCAATTATTATAATAAAAATATTATACAATCTAATTACTGAAAATAAACTTATAAATTTAAAAAATATATCTTTCATGATATATCAATAGAGTTAATCTCTAGAAATTATAAACAACTTCAATTTTATGCCCAGCAAGATCTTTTTTTGCTTTTTCAATATCTTTAGTAAAACCTAAAATATAGCCTCCACCACCAGAACCACAGAGTTTTAAAAAGTAAGAGTCATTATCAATTCCTTGTTGCCATAAAGAATGGTATTTATTTGGAATCATTGGCTTAAAATTATCGAAAACGACTTTGGATAATTTTTTCGTGTTTTGAAATAAGGAACTTAGATTACCATTTAAAAAATCTTCAACGCAATTGTTTGTGTATTTGATGAATTTATCATTTAACATTTTTCTAAAACCATCTTTTTTCATTTTTTCCATAAAAATATTAATCATAGGCGCAGTAGTACTTACCTCTCCACTGTCTAATAAAAATACAGCTCCTTCTCCAATTCTTTCTTGAGACGGTATACCCGTTACTTTAATATCTTTTTTAGAGTTTATAAGAATTGGGATGCTTAAATAACTGTTTAAAGGGTCTAAACCAGAAGATTTACCATGAAAAAAAGACTCCATAGTGGAAAACACCTCTTTTAATTTTAAAAGCTTTTCTCTTGTTAAATTTTCTAAGACAGTTATTTTATCAATTGCATAATAATCATAAATAGCAGCTACTAACGCTCCACTACTACCAACTCCGTAACCCTCAGGGATAGAAGAATCAAAATACATTCCCAATTTTAAATCACTATGAAATTTATCTAAATTAAAATTTACTAAAGGACTATTTAACTTTTTTAAATAGTCATAGAACTTAAATAACTTAGTGTTTGAATCTTTAGCTAAAGAAGTGTTTATATCAATTATTTTAAGAGCTCCATTGTAAAAGTTATATGGAATAGACAAACCCTTTGAATCTTTTATTATACCATATTCTCCGAACAATAGTATTTTAGAATAAAACAATGGCCCTTTCATAATAATTTTAATTAGCCAAATTTACAATTGTTTAGCACCAAAACCAACACAATCTTTGATATATGAATTATTTTCACAATACATTTTTAATTTGCTTTCGATAAAATCGTAAACTTCATCTGAATATTTATCGGGAAATAAAACATGAACATTTGCCCCAGCATCGAGAGTAAAACAAACAGGAATTTTATTTTTCAATCTAAATTCACGAATACTTTCAATTATTTGTAATGTTTTATGTTTTATAAGAATATAAGATGGATTACTAGTCATCATTAAACCATGTAACATTAAAGCCTCATTCTCAACAATTTTAACAAATTCATTAGTGTCTCCATTTTTTAAAATAGTAGATAACTTATCAATATTTTCTTGTGCAATTTGAAATCTTTTATCAGCAAAAGGGTGATTATTCATAAGATTATGACCTGCAGTACTAGAAACTGTTTTAATTCCTTTATCAACTAGTAATACCGCATCATGATAAGTATTGAAAACATCATCAACTTTATTTGGAAAGTCTATAGAATATAAGTCAGAACTAGTACTAAAAGATGAATGATAACCCCATAAATTAATTCTTCCTTTCAAACTCCTACAAGCGCTGCCAGAACCAAGTCTAGCTAGAAAAGATGCCTTCATGAAAAAATATTCATCTGTAATCTTTGGATTAATAAGTTGTTCAAGTGACATGATACAAAGTGCTAATGCACTTATACCACTTGCAGATGAAGCAATCCCGCTACTGTGAGGAAATGTATTAAATGTGTTTATTTTAAATTTATAGTTTAAAATATAAGGGCAATATTTAATTATTTTATCAAAAAAAGATTGGATTTTAGGTTTGAAATCTTCTTTGAGTTTATCATCATAATAAATATCAAAATCTATTAATTCTGAGCTATTTGTTTTCTTAACAAATTCAAGTTTTGTACTTGTTAAACATTTATTTAATGTAAAACTAATAGAAGTATTTTTAGGTATTTGAACATCTGATTTGCCCCAGTATTTTACTAAAGCAATATTACTTGGGGATTCCCAATGAGAACTACCATTTAATGGAGTTTCACAATTATCATTGTAAATAAAATCTTCTTTTTTCATTTAGCTAATTAATACAAATATAGTAAGTTAAAATTATTATTATTTAGTTAAAGGTCTAACTAAACCTTCTTGAACAACAGATGCAATTAAAGTTCCTGTTCTTGTATAAATATGACCTTGAGCAACACCTCTCGCGTTACCAGAGTTAGGACTTTCAATTGAATAAAGTAGCCAATCATTAAAGTCAAAATCTCTGTAAAACCACATTGCATGATCCAAACTAGCCATTTGAATTTCTGAAAAACTAACCTTTTTCATATGTGGAAGGATTGATGACCATAATAAATTATAATCAGAAATATAAGTTAATATCTGGTGCTTAATTTCAATTGTAAAATTTGGAATATCACCTTTTAATTTAAACCAAACGTCTATTGTTGGGGGAAGATTAGTATTACTAAATAGGTTTAGAATATTAGTTGGTTTAAACTCAATAGGGCGCTCTACACTTAAAAAACTCTTTAGTTTAAAAGGCATGAAATTAGCATTTTTTTCTGCAAGTTCACTCCAACTTTTTAATTCTTCTGGAGGGGTAATTGCTCTTTCCATTTTACGAAAATGTTCAAATCCAAACTCAATTTTATGAAAAGAAGCTGCTAAGATAAAAATAGTTTTTTCACCCTGAACTGCAGTGACTCTTCTTGTAGAGAAACTACCTCCGTCTCTAGTTTCATCTACTAAATATCTGATAGATTTATATAAATCTCCAGGTTCTAAAAAATAAGAGTGTAGAGAATGTAATATTCTGCCATTTTTAATAGTTCGATAGGCTGCATTCAAAGATTGGGCTAAAACTTGCCCACCAAATACATTTAAGCTACCAACTGTTTCACTTTTACCTATAAAAAAATCTTCTTTTTTATCTAAAAGTAAAACTTCTAGTAAATCTTTAACAGTATTCATTAATGAAGTGTTGAATTATAGAGAAAAATTAAAAAGTGCGGGCGGAGAGACTCGAACTCTCACACCTCGCGGCACTAGATCCTAAGTCTAGCGTGTCTACCAATTCCACCACGCCCGCAATTTGGAATGCTAATATAAACAATACTTTGAAATTTAGATGTTTCTTAAATAAAAAGTTTATCATGTTTTGTACTTTTACAATATGAAGGAAATAAAACAATTTATAGGAAACAATAGGGACAGAATATTAAATGAATTATTTGATTTATTAAAGATAAAATCTGTTAGTGCTGACAGTAGTTTTAAACAAGATGTTAAAGATGCTGCTATATTTTTAAAAGATAATTTTAAAAATATAGGATGTGAGAATATTGAAATAATTGAAACTGCTGGACATCCAATTGTTTATGCAGATAAAATAATTAATAAATCTGCCCCAACAATTTTAGTTTATGGTCATTACGATGTCCAACCTGCTGATCCTATAGAATTGTGGGATAACCCACCCTTTGATCCAATTATAAAAAAAACAGACATTCATCCCGAAGGAGCTATTTATGCTAGAGGAGCCTGTGATGATAAAGGTCAAATGTTTATGCACTTAAAAGCATTTGAATACATGAAAAAATTTGATAAATTAAAATGTAATATCAAGTTTATGATCGAAGGTGAAGAGGAAGTTGGAAGTGTAAATTTAGAAAAATTTATAAATGAAAATAAAGAAAAGCTCAGTAATGATGTTATTTTAATTTCAGACACAGGTATGATTGCAAATGATATCCCTTCAATAACAACTGGACTGAGAGGGTTAAGTTATGTAGAAGTTGAAGTTACTGGCCCAAACAGAGACCTTCACTCGGGATTGTATGGCGGAGCTGTGGCTAACCCCATTAATATTTTATCAAAAATGATTTCATCTCTTCACGATGAAAATAACAAAATCACCATACCAGGATTTTATGACAAGGTTCTAGAGATGACTGAAAGCGAAAGAAAAGAGGTTTCTAAAATTCCTTTTTCTAAAGAAGATTATGAATCTGAAATTAATATAAATAGTACCTATGGGGAAAAAGGATATGTAACTAACGAAAGAAATTCATATAGACCTACATTGGACGTAAATGGAATTTGGGGTGGATATATAGGAGAAGGTGCGAAAACAGTAATTGCGAGTAAAGCTTATGCTAAAATTTCAATGAGGCTTGTTCCAAATCAAAAATCCGAAAATATAACAAAATTATTTAGTGATCATTTTAATAAAATTGCTCCTAATGGAGTAAAAGTAAAAGTTACTCCTCATCATGGCGGTGAAGCATACGTGACTCAATCTGATAGCATTGAATATCAAGCAGCAGAAAAAGCATATTTAGAAGCATTTGGATCTAAACCAATAGCTCAAAGAAGTGGTGGTAGTATTCCTATTGTTCCGCTATTTGAAAAAGTCCTTGGAAGTAAATCTATTTTAATGGGCTTTGGCCTTGACTCAGATGCAATTCATTCTCCAAATGAAAAATTTGGGCTATTTAATTTCTTTAAAGGAATTGAAACTATTCCTTTATTTTATAAATACTACTATGATTTATGGATATCAAATAAAAATGAGTGAAAAAATCTGAAAAAGAAATCTCAATAAGTCTAGTTCAAAAATTAGTAAAAGAATACTATGGCATTAAAGGAAATGCTACAAAGTTAAATGGTGAATTAGATCTAAATTTCAAAATTTCTGCAAATAATTCGCAATACTATTTAAAAGTATATAATCATGGTACTGATATTAAATTTGCAAAATTTCAAGAGAAAATATTAAACAAACTAAATAAAGCTTCAGAAAAAAAAATATATCCAAAGCAATTATTAAATAAAAATGGAGATGCAATATCCTTTTTTTATGATGAAAGTGATGAGAAAAGGTTTTTTAGATTAAACTCATGGATAGAAGGTAGATTATGGTCAGAAGTAAATCCAATTACTGACACACTAAGGCTAAAGCTAGGTAAAAATGCTGGAAAATTAACTCAGTCATTATATAATTTAAAGACTATCGACTGTAGTTATAATTCAGATTGGGATCTAGCAAAATCTTTATGGACAGTTAATTATTTGAAATCATTTAAAAATAAAAAAAATAAAAAAGTGATTATGTACTTTCAGGATTGTTTTTTAAATAATCTTGCTTCTTACGAAACTTTAAGAAAATCGTTTATTCATAATGATATTAATGACAATAATATTATCATTACTAAAAAGTCAATTAATCCCGATATAAAGGGAATTATTGATTTTGGTGACACTTTAAAAAGTCATACCATAAATGACTTGGCGGTGACATGTGCTTATGCTATCATGAATTGCCATAATCCATTATCAGCTGCAATTAGTGTAATTCGAGGTTATAATAAAAGTTATAAGTTATTTGATAACGAACTATATCACTTATATAATTTAATTGGAATGAGATTGGTAGTTTCATTAACAAAATCTGCAATAAACAAAACTAAATTTAAAGAAAATAAATATTTATTAATTAGTGAAGACAGTGCATGGGACCTAATACATAAATGGTATAATATTGATGGGGAGTTTGCATATTATAGTTTCAGACAGGCATGTGATTTAACACCTCACCCATATCAGCTTAATTTTAATATATGGGCTGCTAATCAAAAAATAAACATCATAAATCTCTTTCCGTCAATTAAGAAAAATAAATTTTTTGAACTAGATCTTAGTGTAAATAGTGAATGGTTAGGGTTATCTGAGAATTTTAAAGACCTTGTTTTATTTGAAAATAAAATTAACTATTTACAACAACAAAATCCAGATAAAATTATCTCTGGTGGATATTTAGAACCTAGACAATTATATGACACAGAAAATTATAAACGCGAAAGTAATAACGGAATAGAACACAGAACTATTCATTTGGGTGTTGATTTCTGGGTAAATGAAGGGGTTGAAATAACAAACTTGTTTGATGGTGTTGTTGAAACAATTTCAATAGATAAAAATGAAAAAGGTTACGGAGGGTTAATTATTATAAAACATAAAATAAATGATTTTTATTTTTATTCACTATTTGGTCATTTATCACCAAAAAAAATCAATTACAATGAGGGAGATTTTTTAAAAAAAGGTGACTTAATTGGATTTGTTGGAAATAAACTTGAAAATGGAAACTGGGTGCCACACCTACATTTTCAGTTACTGTTGTCAAAACTAAACTATTTTCAGGATTTTCCAGGTGTTAGCTATTATTCAGAAATAGAAGTTTTTAGAAGTTTGTGCCCTGACCCGAATCTCATTTTTAAAAGCAAGAACTTAAAGTCATATGAGAACATAGATTTGAAAAAAATAATTAATTATCGTAAAAGTCATTTGGGTAAAAACTTGAGTCTACAATATGAAAAAC
>Ga0209193_1001113_pt1 | contig 14595 bp, 11 predicted proteins | sample COGITO_mtgs_1003_FD_185515 | JGI IMG/M metagenome (GOLD analysis project Ga0209193, IMG submission 185515) | Pelagic marine microbial communities from North Sea - COGITO_mtgs_100330 (SPAdes) (version 2) | ecosystem: Environmental > Aquatic > Marine > Epipelagic ... | reverse complement strand
AGTGGGCCTTGCTAATATCAAAATTTTAGGTCTTGATAGCAGTACTGTAAATGTAAATGGTGGCGCGGTATCTTTAGGGCATCCATTGGGTGTTAGTGGTGTTCGAATATTAATAACACTGTTAAATGTACTGCAACAAAACGACGCAAAATTAGGAGCAGCAGCAATTTGTAATGGTGGTGGTGGCGCCTCTGCAATGGTAATTGAAAGAGCCTAATTCACGATTTATTCTATGAAATACGGTATTTGCAATCTTAGTATAGTGCCTCTTAGGGCAGAAGCTGTAGACAGCAGCGAACTAGTGACCCAGGTATTGTATGGAGAACTCTTTAAAGTATTAGAATCTAGGAAAAAATGGAGTAGAATACGCTTAGCCTTTGATGGTTATGAGGCCTGGATAGATAACAAACAATTTCTATTTATAGAAGAGGACAATTACAAGCATTTATCCAAACAGACCCCTGTTGTCTCTGAAGATTTGGTAGATATGGTTACCACAAAGGATAAGCAAATATTATCTATAGTTTTAGGTAGTTCGTTAAACGGCTTGGATTTTTTAAACCATGATTTTGAAGGCAGTAGTGTACAAGAAAATTTTGCCAAAGAAAATTTAATAAATACAGCACTTTTATATCTAAACACGCCTTATTTATGGGGCGGAAAAACTCCTTTTGGTATAGATTGTAGTGGGTTTACACAAATGGTGTACAAAATAAATGGCTACCCTCTCAAACGTGATGCAAGTCAACAAGTTGAACAAGGAGAGGCTCTTAGTTTTATTGAAGAAAGCGAACCTGGAGATTTAGCATTTTTTGATAACCCCGAAGGAGATATAACTCATGTAGGCATAATAATGAAAGACAATTATATTATTCATGCACACGGTAAAGTACGCATAGACAGGTTAGATCATACAGGTATTTTTAATATGCAAACAAATCTGCATACTCATAAATTAAGGGTGATTAAGCGCATTATATAAACTAATTTAAGAGTACTTACTATCTTAATATAAAAAATCCCGCCATGATATAGCGGGATTTTTTAAGTGGAATGAAGATGTATTCTAATTCTCTAACTCAGAGAGTTTAGATTTCATTTCAGATTCTTTTGCGTCCATGCCTAAAAGGCCGTATATCTCTTTTAGTTTTGCAACAAGTTGAGCATTATCACTTCTATAATTGTAGGCTACCTCTAAATAAGGTAATGCTTCATTATAGAGCCCATCTCTTTTAATCTCCAAGGCATTATATTTTTTAGAATCTGCTCTAGACATCCCTAAAGAATTCATTTCTTTCATTATTTTCATCTCATCTCTAAGTATCAAAGCACCAAGGTTTACAAGTGCAGAAACAAAATCTGGCTTTAGTTCGATTGCTTTTTTGTAAAACTCCCTGGCCTTGTTAGGATTTCCGGACGACGCGGCAACAGCACCAATATTAAAATACGGCTCAGGGTCTGTAGGATCATATGCTAAGACTTGCTCCATCAACTCGTCATAACGAGCTATATTTCCCATTTCATAAACCATACTTGCTTCTGCTTTAACAAGACTTATATCTTCTGGATTTTCTTCTCTTGCCTCACGCATTAAACCTATTGCCTTATCATACTCTCCTTTGCTTGTGTACATTAGAACAACTCTTCTTAGTATATTGCCTTTAACTGATTCAGACATACGCTCACCTGGTTTGGTATATTTTCCAGATAGTAACTCAGTGTTTCTGTCTTGTTCTGATGCAAAAGTTACTGTTTTATTATCTTCAATACGAAGTGCAGTATACTCCTTCTTAATTCCAGTATACCCCATATCTAAAAGTTGTGTGTAGTAGTCAAGAGCTTTATCGAAATCTTTTGCATTTTGTGCATTTGCAGCAGCAAAATACAAATCTGAGGTATCTTTCTTTACCAGATAACTCAACTGTAATTTTTCACTCGCCAAAGCAAAATTCTTTGCATTCTGATCTTTTACAGCACTGTTTACTAAAGCAACTCTTATTTTAGTCGCACCATTTTCTATAAGCTCTTCAAACTCATTATTAGTATCTAACTCCTGTGCTTTCATGAAAGCAGCGGCAGCCTCTTTCATTTGCTCAAATCCAGATTTTCCAGCCTGTGCAAGCGCAACTTTACCTTTAGCTATATAGTAATCTATTTTTGTTTCAAGGTCTGCTTCAATTAATTTAGTGGCTGCAGTATCAAGCCACATTTGTGCCACATCAATATCTCCCTTTGTAAATGCCTTTTGAGCTTTTTTAATTTCTTTTTTTTGACCAAAGGACGCTACCGCAACTAAAAGTGCGCCTGCCAATAGTAATGATTTTTTCATCTTAAAATAATTAGAATCAGAAATGTGTCTTTTTATATTTCTGAAATATTAATAGTTATAAATTATTCTTCTTCAGTACTTGTTTGCTCAGCAGTTGCCTCTGCACCAGTTAGATCAACAGGTGTGTTTTGCGAATCTGCATCTTGTAATGATTCATCAAGCTCTGGATCATCATCATCTTTCATCACCTTAGCTACAGCTGCAATAGAGTCATCTTCACGAACTTTAATTAAACGCACCCCTTGGGTTGCACGTCCCATCACTCGAAGACTATCCACGGCCATTCTAATCGCGATACCAGATTTATTAATAATCATTAAATCATCGCTATCAATAACATTTTTAATAGCAACAAGTTTTCCGGTTTTATCTGTAACACTGATTGTTTTCACTCCTTTTCCACCACGGTTTGTGATGCGGTAATCCTCAATGCTAGATCTTTTACCGTATCCGTTTTCTGAAACAACTAAAATCTCTGAAGCGGTATCATTAATGGCAATCATACCAACAACTTCATCTGCATCATCTGCTAGTCTAATACCACGAACTCCAGAGGCATTTCTACCCATAGGTCTTGTTTTCTCTTCTTCAAATCTTATGGCTTTACCACTCTTAACAGCAAGCATTACTTGACTGTCTCCAGTTGTAAGTTTTGCCTCCAAAAGCTCATCACCATCTTTAATTGTTATGGCATTAATACCATTGGTTCTTGGTCTAGAGTATTGCTCTAGTGGTGTCTTTTTAACTTGACCTTTTTTGGTGGCCATAATAACGTATCTACTATTTACGTATTCTTCGTCTTTAAGGTCTTGTGTGCAAATAAATGCCATTACCTTATCATCTGGCTCAATGTTAATCAAGTTTTGGATAGCACGTCCTTTAGATGTTTTGCTTCCCTCAGGAATTTCAAAAACACGCATCCAGAAACATTTTCCTTTTTGTGTGAAGAACAACATATATTGGTGGTTTGTACCCACAAATAAGTGTTCTAAGAAATCTTCATTTCTAGTAGCAGAAGCTTTTTGGCCTACTCCTCCTCTATTTTGTGTTTTATACTCTACCAATGAGGTACGCTTAATATAACCTGCATGAGAAATAGTCAATACCACTTGCTCATCTGGAATTAGATCTGTAATACTTACATCTCCTCCAGCATACTCAATTACAGAACGACGCTCATCTCCATATTTTGTTTGAATTTCTTGTAATTCTTCTTTGATGATAGTCATTCTACGCTCTTTGTTGGCAAGAATATCTTGATAGTCTTCTATGGTTTTCATGAGTTCCTCGTACTCTGTACGAAGTTTGTCTTGCTCTAGACCCGTTAATTGGCGTAAACGCATCTCAACAATTGCCTTGGCCTGGATATCTGTAAGTTCAAAGGCTTTAATTAAAGCAGCTTTTGCAGCATCTGCATTTGAAGATGCGCGAATAAGGCGTATTACCTCATCTATATTATCAGAGGCAATAATTAATCCCTCTAATATATGGGCTCTTTCGTTGGCTTTTTTAAGAAGGTATTCTGTTCTTCTTACAACAACTTCATGACGGTGCTCTACAAAATAATGAATCAAATCTTTAAGATTCAGCATTTGTGGTCTTCCTTTTACAAGGGCAATGTTATTAACACTAAAACTTGATTGAAGCGCTGTATACTTAAATAAGGTGTTTAGTACAATATTTGGAATTGCATCTCTCTTAAGTATATAAACAATACGCATCCCATTTCTGTCAGACTCATCACGAATGTTTGAGATCCCTTCAATTTTTTTATCATTTATAAGATCGGCAGTTTTTTTAATCATGTCTGCCTTATTGACTTGATACGGAATCTCATTAACGATGATACATTCTCTTCCGCCAACTTCTTCAAAACTAGATTTGGCTCTCATTACAATACGCCCACGACCAGTATGAAATGCATCCTTTACTCCATCATAGCCGTATATAACACCACCTGTTGGAAAATCTGGCGCTTTTACATATTCCATGAGCCCATCTATATCAATTTCTGGGTTGTCTATGTAAGCTTGTATACCATCAACAACCTCTGTGAGGTTATGTGGTGGCATGTTAGTTGCCATACCCACAGCAATACCAGATGCTCCGTTTATTAATAGTCCAGGAATTCTAGTTGGAAGCACCGTAGGTTCTTTTAAGGTGTCATCAAAGTTTAGTTGATGGTCTACTGTGTCTTTATCAATATCTGCCAGCATATCCTCACTAATGCGCTGCATTCTTGCTTCTGTGTAACGCATTGCGGCAGGACTATCTCCATCTACAGAGCCAAAATTACCTTGACCATCTACAAGTAAATACCGTAGGCTCCACTCTTGTGCCATACGCACCATAGCGTCATAAACAGAGGTATCTCCATGGGGGTGATACTTACCTAGAACTTCTCCAACAATTCTTGCAGATTTTTTATGGGCACCTGTTGCTCGAATACCTAGTTCATGCATTCCAAACAAAACGCGTCTGTGAACAGGTTTCATACCATCTCGCACATCTGGCAGAGCACGTGACACAATTACAGACATCGAATAATCGATGTAAGCCGATTTCATTTCATCTTCAATGTTGATAGGAATCAATTTTTCACCTTCAGCCATAGTTGTTTTATATTATATTTATGTTTTTTTCTACTAGAGAAGCAAGATACGGTATTTCCTCATTTTTTACCTACAAAAACAAGGGTCTTATTCACGTTTTTATTAACAAAAAAAGACCCCTTAATGGTTAATAACTATAGGGGGTAGCAAGCACATAATAAGGGTGCATTATGTTAAAAATAAAACACTTGACAGAAACAGGAATGGTTTTTGTAATAATGACAGTAATTTTTAGTAATTTTATACGAAAGAGAATGTAACCTATGGATGATAATTTTTCCCCAAGAGTAAAAGATGTTATTGCATTTAGTAAAGAAGAAGCGCTTCGATTGGGCCATGATTTTATTGGCACCGAACACCTAATACTAGGGCTTTTACGAGATGGAGATGGCAAAGCCGTTACCATATTAAATACCCTGGATGTAGACCTCAACTACCTAAGACGTAAAGTTGAAATACTAAGCCCAGCAAACCCAGAAACAGGAATTGTAGGCAATGATAAGAAAAACTTGCATCTAACTCGGCAAGCCGAGCGCGCTTTAAAGACTACATTTTTGGAAGCAAAACTGTTCCAAAGCAGCTCTATTAATACCGCACATTTACTTTTATGTATTCTAAGAAATGAAAACGACCCTACCACCAAACTACTTGAAAAAATGAAAGTAGATTATCATAGCGTGAAAGAGCAGTTCAAATCATTGCTTGCTAATGACGATGACTTTATAGACATACCTTCTGCAGAGGATTCCTTTGCAGGTGATGACAAGCAAGACAAAGAAGAACCTAGTAAAGAAAATTTATTTGGGAATGCAGGGGTCAAAACAAATAAGAAATCTAAAACACCTGTATTAGATAATTTTGGTAGAGATCTTACCGAAATGGCAGATTTAGGAAAACTCGATCCAGTAGTGGGACGTGATGCTGAAATACAGCGAGTGTCACAAATTCTTAGCAGACGTAAAAAAAATAATCCGTTATTAATTGGAGAACCTGGTGTTGGTAAATCTGCCATTGCAGAAGGTCTAGCACTGCGTATTGTTCAGCGTAAAGTCTCTCGAATTTTATATGACAAACGTGTAGTAACTTTAGACTTAGCAAGTCTAGTTGCAGGAACAAAGTATCGAGGACAGTTTGAAGAGCGAATGAAAGCCCTGATGAATGAACTTGAAAAAAACAAAGACATTATTCTATTTATTGATGAGATACATACTATTGTGGGTGCCGGTGGTGCTACTGGCTCACTGGATGCCAGTAATATGTTTAAGCCAGCTCTAGCAAGAGGAGAAATCCAATGTGTGGGAGCCACAACACTAGATGAGTACAGACAGTACATAGAAAAAGATGGAGCCTTAGAGAGAAGATTTCAGAAAGTGTTAGTAGAACCTACCTCTGTGGAAGAAACTATTGAAATTCTAGAAAATATTAAAGAAAAATACGAAGCACATCATAATGTTAGTTACACCAAAGAAGCACTAGATGCTTGTGTGAAACTAACAAACAGATACATGACAGATAGGTTTTTACCAGACAAGGCCATAGATGCTTTAGATGAGGCAGGATCTCGTGTTCATATCATTAATATTAACGTGCCAAAGAAAATATTAGAGCTAGAGCAAAAACTTGAAGAGGTAAGAGAACTTAAAAACTCTGTTGTTAAAAAACAAAAATACGAAGAGGCAGCCAAGTTAAGAGATGATGAAAAAAATCTTGAAAAAGAATTAATTAACCAGCAAGAAATTTGGGAAAATGATTCTAAACTGCATCGCGAAACTGTAGACCAGGATAATGTAGCAGAGGTTGTATCTATGATGTCTGGAGTACCCGTTAACAGGATTGCGCAAACAGAAATTAACAAACTCGCAGAATTACCAGAACTTATCAAAGGAAAGGTAATTGGTCAAAACGATGCTGTTAATAAAGTGGTGAAGGCTATACAGCGCAACCGTGCAGGACTTAAAGACCCAAACAAGCCTATTGGTTCATTTATTTTTCTTGGCCAAACAGGGGTTGGTAAAACACAATTAGCCAAAGTTTTGGCTAAAGAATTGTTTGACAATGAAAATTCGTTGATTCGAATAGACATGAGTGAGTACATGGAAAAATTTGCCATTTCAAGACTTGTGGGAGCTCCTCCTGGATATGTTGGTTATGAAGAAGGTGGACAGCTTACAGAAAAGATAAGACGCAAGCCTTATGCTGTAGTGTTACTAGATGAGATAGAAAAAGCACATCCAGATGTCTTCAATATGTTATTACAAGTACTGGATGATGGTCATTTAACAGATAGTTTAGGACGTAAAATAGATTTTAGAAATACCATTATTATCATGACCTCCAACATTGGAGCGCGTAAATTGAAAGATTTTGGTCAAGGAGTCGGTTTTGGTACTGCAGCACAAACAAGCCAGGCAGATGCTAATGCCAAGGGAGTTATTGAGAATGCATTGAAAAAAACATTCGCCCCAGAATTTTTAAATCGTGTAGATGATGTGATGATATTCAACAACCTAAATCGTGATGATATTCATAAAATCATTGACATTGAGTTGGAAATATTATTTTCACGTATTAAAGCACTAGGATATGACCTAACACTAACCAAAAAAGCAAAAGATTATATTGCAGACAAAGGCTTTGATTCAGACTATGGAGCCAGACCCTTAAAGCGTGCAATTCAAAAATATATTGAAGATGCCTTGGCGGAAGAAATAATTAACAGCAACCTTAAAGAGGGAGATGCCATTACCATGGATTTGGACGAAAAGAAAAATGAACTTAGTATTAAAATTAAAAAACAGAAAAAGAAAACTACAGAATCTTAGATAAGATGTGAAAAGTAAATAGCAAAAACGTCCCTTATTTAAATAAGGGACGTTTTTTTATGTCTTAAATCTACAAGCTACACAAGAGATAGTAAAGAGAACTTTTAAAAAAAGTTAAAAAAGCAGTTCGCTATCTACACTAAAGCTTTGAAGAAAGGCAATACTTGCATGGATATCATCTGCCATAATTCTGTCCTGCTCTAAAAAAGGTACCACCTGCCTATAATTTTCTATAAAAGACATTACAAAGGGTGATGATTTTTTATCCCTAAGGGCTAGGCCTTGAGAAGCGTTCATGAGCTCAATTGCCAATATGGTTTCTATATTATCAATAATACGCAAACATTTAGTGGCTGCATTAGCTCCCATACTAACATGGTCCTCTTGCCCGTTTGAAGAAACTATAGAATCTATGGAAGCTGGAGTAGCTAGTTGTTTGTTTTGACTTACAATACTTGCTGCTGTGTATTGAGGAATCATAAAACCGCTGTTTAGGCCCGGGTTACTAACCAAAAAAGCAGGTAAATCACGTAAACCAGATATTAGCTGGTAGGTTCTTCTCTCTGAAATACTTCCTAGTTCACTCATTGCAATGGCCATATAATCTAAGGCAAGAGCTAGTGGCTGGCCGTGAAAGTTTCCACCAGAGATAATTAGATCTTCTTCTATGAAAACATTAGGGTTATCTGTAACTGCGTTAATCTCTGTTTTAAATGTTTGATGTACAAATTCAAGAGTGTCTTTGGTTGCGCCATGCACCTGGGGTATACACCTAAAAGAATAGGGATCTTGTACATTTGTTTTTTCGGCAGCTCCAAGTTCACTGTCTTGCAAAATATCGTTGATTCGTGCTGCAGTTTCTAACTGTCCTTTGTGAGGGCGTACTTTATGCACAAGCGCATTAAATGGGCTCATGTTACAATCAAAGGCATCTATAGAAACAGCACTAATAAGATCAGCCAGGTATGAATATTTATAACTCTTTAGCAGCATATAAACTCCGTAAGCGCTCATAAACTGTGTTCCGTTTAAAAGGGCCAATCCTTCTTTAGCTGACAGTGTTATTGGGCTCCAGCTATGCTCTTGCATAATACTTGAAGTGGGAACTATTGTATCTTCTAGCCAAACATCACCTTTCCCTAAAAGCGGTAAAGACATGTGCGCAAGTGGAGATAAATCTCCTGAGGCGCCAAGACTCCCTTGTGTATAAACAACAGGAATTATATTGGCATTGTACATTGCCACTAATCTAGCAACAGTTATTAACTGCACCCCACTGTAGCCATAACTTAAAGATTGTATCTTAAGCAATAACATCAACTTCACAATAGTCTTAGGCACATACTCTCCCGTACCACAGGCATGAGAAGTAACCAAGTTTTCTTGAAGCTTTGATAAATTCTCTGAAGATATTTTCACGTTACACAAAGATCCAAAACCAGTGTTTATACCATAAATAGGAGTCTCGTTATTTTTTATTTTTTTAGAAAGAAACGCAAATGAGTTATTTATACTATCTGTAGCCTCTTTAGAAAGAGCTAATTGTTTTTGATTATCAACGATATCTTTAATGACAGAAAGCTCGAGAGGGGAGCTGTTTATATAATGTATTTCAGACATGAATTTAAAATTGTTTAAACAAAAGTACAACATAAGTTATTGTATAGCTAACAGAAATTTAGGTATTGATTAGAATGCTGTTTTATTATATTTTCTTGCCCTATCGCAATAAAGAGAAAAAAGTGTAGTACCCTATCATTTATTATTTTTAAGCAATACTCATAAAAATTTGGTAAGCCCACCACCCTAGCGTTATATTTGTTTCTTATAATCTAAAACAACAATTAATATAGTGTTTATCACACCATTTTATTCGCTAGATAAAAACAACATATAATGAAAGACACAGCTCTATCTGCAATCCACGCAGCCCTTGGCGCAAAAATGGTTCCCTTTGCAGGGTATAACATGCCCGTTTCTTATCAAGGAATTAACATAGAACATCAAACCGTAAGAGAAAACGTAGGTGTATTTGATGTAAGCCACATGGGAGAATTTTTTATTACAGGACCCAATGCACTTAGCTTAATACAAAGGGTATGTAGCAATGACGCCTCCAAACTAGAAGATGGTGAGGCCCAGTACAGTTGTTTTCCTAATGAGGATGGCGGTGTGGTAGACGATCTTATTGTGTATAGAATAGCTGCAGATAAATGGCTATTGGTTGTAAACGCATCAAATATAGATAAAGATTGGGCTTGGATTAACGCGCACAACACCATGGAAGCTTCGCTTGAAAACAGCAGTGATCACTATTCACTTTTGGCCATACAAGGTCCAAAAGCAATACAGGCAATGCAAAGCCTTACACAAGAAAATTTAAGCGCCATTAAATTCTACACCTTTAAAATAAACACCTTTGCAGGTGTTGAAAATGTAATTATTAGCGCAACGGGCTATACAGGTAGCGGTGGTTTTGAGATTTATTGCAAAAACACCCAGGTGGAAAAAATATGGACAAAAGTTTTGGAAGCTGGCGCAGATTGGGGCATCCAACCCATAGGGCTTGCAGCCCGAGACACCCTAAGACTTGAAATGGGCTATTGCCTTTATGGAAATGATATTGATGACACAACCTCACCTCTAGAGGCAGGCCTTGGTTGGATTACAAAATTCAATAAAGATTTTATAAACAGTGACTCCCTTAAAAAACAAAAAGAACTTGGAATATCAAAAACATTGGTTGGTTTCGAGCTTACACAGCGCGGTATACCTAGACAGGGATATGCTATTGTAGATGCTCAAGGCAACACTATTGGCAGGGTAACTAGCGGTACTATGTCTCCATCTATGGGCAAGGGTATTGGTTTAGGATATGTACCTATTGCATTAAAAGAAGTTGGATCTCAAATACACATTCAAATACGTAATAAAATAGTACCTGCAATGGTTGCGAAATTACCATTTTACAAAAAATAAATTAGTATCACCACCTTTGTTGCTTATTGGCAACAAAGTTAGGATGTAGGTAAATTAAAACTTGATGCAAAAACAAAAACACAGGATATTAATTTTAGGAGCAAGCGGTTATGTTGGCAATGCTATCTATAGAGAGCTGTGCACTTATTTTGAGACCTACGGCACCTATTATTGCGCCCATGAATTGTATGATAACAACAAGGCTTTTTATTGTTATGATATAGCCACTGATACTATTGAAAAAATAGTACAAAAAATTAAGCCAACCCATATTATATCTGCCCTTCGCGGAAATTTTAAAGCACAATACCACGCGCATAAACAGGTTTGTAAATATATTAGCAGTGAACCAGGGTGTAGGCTTCTATATTTATCTTCTGTAAATGTATTTGATGGTCTCTCTAGTTTACCAAGCTATGAAGAGACTCGCCCCACGGCAGTAAGCGAATACGGAAAATTTAAAGTTTCTCTAGAAAAATTACTCTTTGAAAAAATTAAAAATCAGGTAAGTATTTTAAGACTACCAATGGTGCTTGGTGCGTATAGCCCAAGAATTCTACAAGTAAGACAAGCCATCAAACACCAAGCTGTTTTTGATGTCTACCCAAATCTTATTATAAGTGTAACGACTGCCAATACCATAGCACAACAAATACATTACATTATAAATAAAGAGCTAACAGGTATTTTTCATTTGGCAAGTAATGATCTTGTGCATCATCAAGATTTATTTATAGAGATTTGTGAGAAAATAAGCAATAAGAAACCTATCTTTAAAAGTATTTACAACAGTAATGATGATCAATACTTAGCTATTTTACCAAAGTACAATATCCTGCCTGCAAATTATCAAACCACCGTGGCACAGGTCATTGAAAATTCTACCCTAGAGGATCTTATTACACTTAAAAACCAATAAACAGAATGATAAAATATACCCAAGCACAAATTACAGAAAAACTAGCTCAGTTTGAAGGCTGGCAGTATGTTGAAGGAGGCCTATTTGCAAGTTTTGAATTTGAGAATTTTAAAGAAGCTTTCTCTGCTATGACACGCATCTCTTATGAAGCAGAACGCCTTAATCATCACCCAGAGTGGACAAACGTTTACAACACCTTAGAGATTTTCTTATCTACACATGATGCAGATGGGGTTACAGAAAAAGACTTTGAACTAGCCGCTATTATAGATTTGCTTATTGGCTAGTAATGCAAATTACAACACACAAATACTACAAAGTTTTTAAACCCTATGGAGTAGTAAGTCAATTCACTAGCAATGATAGGCATGCTAAAAACAAAACTTTTTTAGGCTCTTTAGGTGATTTCCCACAAGGCACAATGGCTATTGGCAGACTAGATGAGCCTAGTGAGGGCCTACTACTACTGACCACCAATGGAGCGTATAGCTATCATGTAAATAACAGTGGGATTGAAAAAGAATATTATGCGCAAGTAGATGGTGTAATAACCGCTTCTGAAATTTTAAAACTACAAGAAGGTGTTTATATAACGGTAGATGACAAACCATACCTAACTAGCAAATGCAAAGTTAAAATACTTTCAAGCACTCCTACCCTGCCAAAACGTGCGAAAAAAATAAGAGATAATCGCCACGGTCCAACCTCTTGGATTTCTATTACCATTGCCCAAGGAAAATTTAGGCAAGTACGTAAAATGACTTCAGCAGTTGGGTTTCCAACACTACGCCTTGTAAGAGTTAGAATCGGGAAGTATACTATAGCCGCTATGCAACCTGCAGAAATAGCTCAAATAGTTGTGGAGTTTTAGAGATTCAAAATATTAATCTTGGTAGACAATAATTGTAGCTTTTCTTCCCGTTAGTAAATTCCACTCATTTTTAGAAATTAAGGTTCCATTTTCATCATAAACATGCAACTCTGCAGTGTTTGGCCCACTTTCACCTTGATTTAAAGCTTGAAATTCTATGATATTTTCTCCTGGTGTGAGGGTAAGATCAAAGCCTCTAAAACTAGAATCCAAAGAGATATCACTTTGTACAATATCATCATTTACATACACCCGTATCCTATCTCCGTCCACACTTTGATGATCTCTGTACACAACATTTACAAAACCACTCTTGGTTTTAATCTCACCCAACACCTGGTCCCTATCAAAGGCAGCAGTGGCTGGTTTATCTTTAACAAAAGCATTAGGAGTCATGTCGGTTTTGGTTGTTATAAAACCATCATCTGTTGACATATCCATAGGCTCTGGATCATCTGTACCAAGAGTAGTACTAGTATTATTTTTTATCTCAAAACGGTTTTGTTGGTTTGTTAATCCAGGTATTGGAGATTTGGGCACTTCTAAACCTGCAGGATCACTCACTACCCTATCAATTGGTTCAAAACCAACTTTTTTGGTGGTATTATCAAACTGCGCACTAAGCGAAAAACTCAATAAAAACAGTAATACACATACATATAATTTCATACACACTTTTTTTCTAAGCCATAGATAATAGCTTCACTAAAAAACTAATAAAAAACAGTATACCAAATAGCTATTTACAAATATACACCAATGGGCTATAAAGTGATAAAACTTTTAAAAATAGAAACCCAGGTATCTTTCAAAAAACAGGTATCTTTCAAAAAAGAAGCTATTATGCTCATTAATATATAGACGCAGATAACAAACAAAAGTTTCATAAAAAATATAACTTATTTTGTAACAAAAACAAAAGCTCTTACGTATAAGTACATAGTTAACTTAGATTTTTGTTAAAACAGACCTCAGATATAATTCTATTTCTGAAGCAAGTAGGCAACAAATAGAAAAATATACCCTTAAAATTCATTAACCTAAAACACATTTGATCCAATGAGACAACTCAAAATTACAAAGCAGGTTACCAATAGAGAAACCAAATCTTTGAACAGTTACTTGCAAGATGTAAGTAAAATTGATATGATAACCGCAGAGGAAGAGGTTGAGTTAGCACAACGTATACGTGAGGGAGATCAAAGCGCCTTAGATAAATTAACAAAAGCAAACCTTCGTTTTGTTATCTCGGTAGCAAAGCAATACCAAAATCAAGGCTTAACACTTAGTGACCTTATTAATGAAGGTAATGTAGGTCTTGTTAAAGCTGCGCAGCGTTTTGATGAAACTAGAGGGTTTAAATTTATATCATATGCTGTTTGGTGGATTAGACAATCTATACTTCAAGCCATTGCAGAACAATCTCGTGTGGTACGTTTACCCCTAAATAAAATTGGTGATATTAACAAAATACGTAAGGCATCTATACACCTAGAACAAGTGCACCAACGTGTTCCTTCTGCATCAGAGATTGCAAAAGAGTTAGATATGACCGTAAGTAGTGTAAAACAGTCTTTAAAAAATTCATCTAGAAGTTTATCAATGGATGCGCCTTTCCAAGAAGGTGAAAATGACAACAACCTGTATGATGTAATTAGCTCTGGTGAAACACCAAATCCAGACAAGGCGCTTATTCATGAGTCTTTAAAAATCGAAATTGATAGAGCACTAGACACACTTGCTCCTCGTGAGGCAGATGTGGTAAAATTAAATTTTGGGTTAAGCGGGCAACCAGCTATGACACTTCAAGAAATTGGAGATACCTTTGAGCTGAGTCGTGAACGTGTGCGTCAAATTCGTGAAAAAGCAATTCGTCGCTTACGTCAAGAAAGTAAAAGTCATATCCTGAAAAAATATCTAGGATAGATAGGTGTAATACATGATACTTAAAAAGAGCAATTACCACTGTTAATTGCTCTTTTTTTGTCTAGTTTTTAAGAATTTAAATAGTTACACAAACGCAGCAATCTTGGGTATTGAATACTTACAATCTCATTGTTTTT
>Ga0209193_1001109_pt1 | contig 14632 bp, 13 predicted proteins | sample COGITO_mtgs_1003_FD_185515 | JGI IMG/M metagenome (GOLD analysis project Ga0209193, IMG submission 185515) | Pelagic marine microbial communities from North Sea - COGITO_mtgs_100330 (SPAdes) (version 2) | ecosystem: Environmental > Aquatic > Marine > Epipelagic ... | reverse complement strand
TGATCCACCCTCAATTTTAAAAAAAATTTTTTTTCTTTCTCTTAATAAATATTTAAACCCTTTTCGTAACACTGCACTTGACGCAACTATAGAACGTTTATCTATATCCCTAAAACCTAAATTTCCTACCGTTTTTGAATATTTTAATTTACCAGACTTATCAGAAATCATAAAAAAAAAATTATTTTTATATATTTTAATATGAATTATTAAAAACTTGTTAGTCATTATTAATTAGTTATCAACTTGCTTTTTTTAAACCAAAAAATAAACCTAAAGAACTCAACTCTCTCACTAAAATTCTTGAAACTTTAAAATTTCTATAAATACTTCTTGATCGACCACTAACAACACAATAATTTTTTATTTGACTTTTATATTTTATTCGTGATAATTTAAAATAACTATACATTATAATTTGTTTAATATTGCTCTTGTTTTCAAACAACAATAATAACTTCAACAGACGGTGAAATAGTTCTTTTTTTAAAAATAATCTTCTTTTATTCTTATCATTAATAAGTTTTCAATATTTCATATTTAAATTAAACTAAATTAATTTTACGTTTAAAATGCTTAACATTTATAGAATTAAATTTAACAACAAATTGCAATATAAATCAATCTACATAATTAATATAAGTATCATTATTGATTATAATATTTAATTTTATTAAAAGTTTTACTACCAGATATTTAATAACTAATTGATCTCTCGACGTTTTATGAATAAAAGGTGATCTCATTAACGTATAATTTGTAGTAAAACTTTTAATAAAATTAAAACTTATTTTAAAATTCAAAACCATATTTTGTAATAAAAGTAAAATATAAGTCACACAAGAGTTTAAAAGAAAATTGTTTGCAACTTTAAAATTAATAAAATACTTGATATTTATTAAATATTTACTTAAATATGTTTTAAAAGGTAATAAATTAAATAAATAAAAGAACCGGTTATTATATATTTGAATAATATTCGAAATTTTTTGTGAATTAAAGAGAAATAACCTAACCAAAATAAGTGTCTGTTTTAAAAGCATATAAAATAATAATTTATTGTTTATCTAATTTTCGAATACCATATTTAGATCTTGCTTTAATTCTATCATAAACTCTTTTTAAGTCAAATTTACCACGAACAACTCGATATTTAACACCAGGTAAATCTTTAACACGCCCACCGCGAATTAACACTGTGGAATAACGTTGTAGGCTATGTTTTTCACCGGGTATATGTGCGTGTGTTGTTTTTTTTTGAGCAACAATTACAACTTTTACTACTTTTCGCGTGGCAGAATTTGGTTTTTTTGGTGTAGTTAAAAATACTTTTAAACATGTTCCTTTTTTTTGCGGACTTCCCGCTAAAATTAAACGTCTATTTTTTTTTTTTTTTTGAATTTTAGCTTTCTTAATTAATAATTGCACTTTTCCTAACATTTAAAGAAAAAGGATTCGAACCTTTGTGTATTATTTTTTACAAATAACTATTTTAGCAAGACATATTTATTTATTACCCACTACAGGACTTGAACCTATAATTTTGTTGTGAAAGAACAACGTTTTTCTAGTTAAACTAAGGGGGCTATTGTAACAGGTAATACATTTTTTATCATTTAAATTTTTTTGTTGATTTTGATACAATAACTTGTTCATAATATTCTTTTTTTTTGTTTAAACATTCACCAGCTTGTTTGAAAAGAATAATAGAAAATTCTGAAAATATTTTTAAAATTAAACAAGACTCTTTTCGTGATTGAATTACTTTAACAAATCAAAAAATAGCTCGATTATACTGAAAATAGGTAGTAAGTAAATAAGGTACAACGAAAGTTTCTAATTCATTAAACTTATATCGTCTAAAAAATTTTAATCCTATTTTTGGTCGTATTTTATCAATTATTTCAAAGAATAAAAATATTGGAGAGTAATTCAATTTTTTTTTTATTAAAAAAAAAAGTACATAAAGGAATGATTCTGATAAACCGGGTTTTATTAATAAAAATAACTGTTTGATAAATTTTGATAATACTATTGATCTAAAAATGCCTTCTACTTTTTGTATTTTTAACTTCATTAAATACCCTTATATAATATTTTAAACAATAATTTATTAAAAAATCAAATAGTGTAAAAATAAATCATATTGATAATAATCGGATAATCTATAAGATTTGTTGCTGATCTAATTAATCCCGATGTAATCATATTTTTTTTTTTTGCTTCAACAAACATTAATTCGTTAGTTTCACCGCTTAAAAAAAAAACAACTGTTGGAGTTTTTTCTTGAACTTTTAAGTGTTTAAATGCGTGTATACCTAATTTAAAAAAATTAGTAAACAAACCATCTTGCCAATTTTGGAGTATTAATCTCTGGTCTTCTTTTTCTTCAGCTCATTGAATATTTTTTAATTCGTTTATTTTTAGAATACGTATTTTACACTTTTTCCTTTCCACTTTTTTTAATTTATTTAAATATACTTTTTGTCATCATTTTAGTTTCTTTTTTTTTATTTTAAACTTTCTGTATTTTTTTTTTTTTTTTTTTTTTTTTTTTTTTTTTTTTTTTTTTTTTTTTTTTTCGTTTTAATTTAGATACTCGTTTTTCCCAAAAAATATTTTGAAATGTTTTTAAATCATATTTAGACTTAGGATAATACAAATGTAGTTTATTCTTATAGCAAAGCCTTCGATCTTGTTCTTTATAACGAATTAAATATTTCACTAAACGTCTTCTTCCTATTTTATTTTTAATCTTTCGTTTTCTTGCCTCTTTAATCAATTCTTTAATCTCTTCCTTTTTTAATTGTTTTTGTTTTTTTTCTTTTCATTTTGGTACTCATCACTGAAGATACTGTATCTTTCGCACCATTTCAATTTTTTTATTATGTAATAATTTATTATAACTATCTAATAGCTTTGAATACATAAATTTAGCAGTAACTAATATCATTTTTGTTTCTTGTTTTAAAAATGAAAAAAAAAATAATATTATATGTCTTAATAATAATCGCAGTTTTTTTAATTCACTAAAACAACCCAAATTCGCACATAATAAAAAGAAAAAATTATTATTATTTATTAACGTATTAATCTCCCCACCAAACAGAATTCAATATTTTATAAGTTTTGTCTTGACTATTAATTTTTTTCAATACATTTAATATTTATACTTTATCTAATTAATTAGTTTAATTAAGCTTAAAATTTCTATACTCTTGTGAAAGTTCTAAACCTTCATAACATATAAGTTTTTGACTGTCATCATAATAAGACCCAACAAAACCAGTAATAGGAAAATCTTTTCTTAATGGATAACCTTTAAATGCATAATCTGTTAAAATACGACGTAAGTCCCGATTTTCAAAAAAAAATAAACCAAAAAAATCAAAAACTTCACGTTCAGATCAACCAACACTTTTATATAACGAAATTAATGATACTAAATTATCAGTATTTGATACTCGTGAACGAACTCGAAAACGTGTATTAAATCTCACACTCAATAAATTATAAATCAACATAAACCTACGTTCTCCTTTTAAATAATCATAACAAATAACGTCAATCATAAGCTTACTTTGGCTTAAAGTATTTTTACATAATAAAAAAATCGTTGGGTATATATTCTTAATTAAAACATCAAATTCTAATTCAAAACCTGCAGTAAAACTAACTGTTTTCACATTAAAACCTAAAAGATTTAAAAAATAAGTTATGACTGTTTTTTTTAATATATATCAAGTTGTTAATTTATTAGAAAAAGGAAAACTCTTACATATCTTCATTTAAATACACAGTAAATTTTACGTTATAAAATAATTATTACAACTCTTAAAATATCAGTTTTTAACATATAACCAACACCATCTTTTTTAGGGAATTTTATAACTTTAACTTATAATATAACTAATAATTTAAAAAATAAATATAAATAAAATAACAAAATACTATTAAAAAAATTGTAATACTTTAATTTAAATACATAAAATTATGTAAAGCATCAAAATAAGACTCATTAACAAAAGGCATATTAACTGAAATAATTCACTTTTATTTTTAATTTGACCACTTCTTATACACGAACCAATAACATTCGCAATACCCTGCGCTAAAAGAATTTCAAAAACACCTTTGTCTAATAATTTATAAACATTGGTATAAGCAAAATCTAAAACCCAAAACCCAATATAATAATTATAACAATAATCTAAATATCAACGATTATATAAAAATCAAATGATTTTAAAAAAATAATTAGCTATTGCTAATTGTCATTCATCACATAAGAAAAAAATAAATTGTAAAAGTCAAACACAAAATTGTAAACAAAACACTCTAATTATTATTACATAAGAACCAAATTTGCTATATTTAAGGTAAAAGTAAAAAACCTTAATATATAAGAAAAAAGACCAAAAAATACCCTTAAATCAAAATATAATATCTAAAAAACAACAACGAAGTAAATATATAAAAAAACCACCGTTTTCAAAAATAAAAAATAACCGATAACAAACTAATAATCGAGTAGATAGATCATAAAATTTTTTTGATATTATTTCTGAAATATCAAATAAACAACATTCTATATTAAAAATTAAAACTTTTATTTTAAATATAAACATAGATAAAATAATTTTTTTGTAAATTAAACAGCAGTTTAAAATTTTTGATAAAAATTTTTTTATTGTTTGTCCAATATTTAACGAACTTACTTTTGAGCGTACCAAAATATTTATTTGTCGGACTTCTTTTTTTAAGGCTTTTACTTTTCATATGAACAAAATAATACGATATAAAGGCATTTTTTTTCATTTTTTATTAACTCAAGCGAGCCGTTTGAATCATTTAATTAGTTCAAATTCACAAAAATAAAGTAAAGTACGACAGTAAAAAATATTTCAATTCATTACCAACCACCTCAGTCATCCATTTAAAATTAATAAAAATGGTTTTAATTTTTTGTGTAATACGATTATAATTAATAGTATACTTACTGATAATCGTAATCTTTGTATTACAAAAATTTTGAATATTAATACTTTTAGTTTTTTATTTAATAAGATTAATTTAAATCATATAAATCTTAATAATACCCTCAATTTAACTTTTATAACTGTTAATAAGGTTCTTAATAACCTTCTTACGGGTAAATATTGTAATAATTTGAAGATTTTAAACACTCGGCATTTAAGTAATTTGAATATTCCAAACACTCGTTTTAGTACTTTAATTAGCAAACAAAAATAATATACAAATTGTTCTATAATACAAATAAAGACATAGGCCGTATTTGGCTTAAATAAATGAGAACCATAATCTAAAACATACTTTGTATAAATAGAATCAATTAAGTATTTTTTTAGATTATAAAAAAAATCTAAACACAAAAAGAATCCACAACTACTAAAAATTAGTGGTAAGTGTTTATAAAAACCTATATATTCTAACTCGAAACTATTTTGATTTATACTATCAATAAAAATAGTAGATCCCCAATAAGATGATCCTATACCTACGAATGCATCTTGTAAAAAATAACCAGAAAAAATACTACCTATTGTTAATATGAATAAGACAAACATCATAATTTTAGGTGACTCATAACTTCGTTGAAAAGCATATAATTTTCCAGCTTCAGTTTCTTTTCAAAAAGTTAAGTATAACATTCTAAAGCTATAGTATGCAGTTAAACCTGCAGAGATACTTCCTAATCAATAAGAAAATACGCTACTTATTGTATATTTAGAATATGTGAATTCTAAGATTAAATCTTTGGAAAAAAAACCTGATAAAAACGGAAAGCCCGATAATGCACAACACCCGACAAACATAAAAATATAGCTTATTGGTAAAATATTCACTAAACTTCCAAGATTTCTCATATCTTGTTCACCTAGCATAGCGTGAATAACAGAACCAGCACCTAAAAATAATAAAGCTTTAAAAAATGCATGATTAACTAAATGAAAAATACTTATATCATAATTAGATAAACCACAAATAAAAGACATATAACCTAATTGCGACATTGTAGAATATGCAATTGATTTTTTAATATCTTCTTGCATAACAGCCATAGTAGCCGCAACAAAAGATGTTAATCCACCAATAATAGCAATAAAAAACAATACTGCAGGTGCATACTCAAAAATAAAAGAAGTTCGAATAATTAAAAAAATACCAGCAGTTACAAGAGTAGCTGCGTGAATTAAAGCAGATACTGGACTTGGTCCTTCCATCGCATCTGCAAGTCATGTATGTAAACCTAATTGTGCGGATTTACCTATTGAACCAATAAACAATAAAAAACAAACTACATCTAAGTAATTTATTTGTTGACCTCAAATTGAAATAGTAACCCCGTTAAAATACGGTACAAGAACCGAAATAATTGAAAAATCCACAGATCGAAAATTTTTAATTATTAATAATATACCAAATAGCAAACCGACATCGCCTAATCGATTTCAAAGTAAAGCTTTTAACGCCGCTTTATTTGCTTGTATTCTAGTATTTCAAAAACTGATTAATAAGTAAGAACATAAGCCAATACCTTCTCAACCAAAAAATAACAGAATAAAGTTATCCGCCGTCACTAATACACACATAAAAAATGTAAATAATGATAAATATGAAATAAACTTAATGATCTCTGGATCATTTTTCATATAGCCTATAGAATATACATGAACAATACCTGAAATACAAATAACCATAACAAGCATAGATACTGCTAAAGTATCAAAAACAAAACCTCAATTTACTACAAAACTACCGCAATCCATTCACACGCCTAACTTTAAATAATGTACTTGACCTAACACGCAAACTAACCAAAAAGCTTTTAAAGCAAAAAGAACAAAAATAATATACATATGCAATGAAAATATTACGGTTTTGTAGCTACCAAGAAAAAGAGTGCCTAGATAAAGAAAAAAGAAATTCATTAAAGGATAAATTATTATATATAACATTATATCACTAATAAAAACTACTAAACTATTTATAATCGAATGTAACATAATTTTAGAATTGCTTTATATAAATAAAAATTATGTTTCTACTTTTTTTTATTTTCTATCTTAATAATAATTTAACTTTTGTTAAAAGCTTATTAAGTTTACGCATATTTTTACACGATCCTTTTGGTGAAATTTCAAAAAAATTAAAAGCCTATTTGTTTTAAAAATATACAATCTTTTTAGCTTTTAATTTTACTTCTTGATTTCTATTAGTAAAGTTCAATCCAAATAAATTAAGGAATAAACACCTTTCGTATAAAAATGTAACGTCATATAAAAACAAAAATATTTAATTTTTTAATCTTCGGAAATTCACAGGTAGAAAAAATTGCTAATTTAGATAATAAAATAATATTTTGATATTCTTTATTCGAAACTATTCACATATTTAGCTTTTTCTATTATTTTTGTTACGGATAATAAAGTGGTGTCTAACACTATATCAGGATTGAACCCTAATAAAAATATAAGTATTAATAAAGGAAACAAAATAAAAAATTCCATATGTGATAAATCTTTTACTACTTTAAGCTCTTTATTTATAGTACCAAATGCAATTCTCTCAAAAAGAAAAATTGTAAAAATAATACTTAAAACAATACTAAATAATGAAAACAATGTTACTGTAAAATTAACATCAATCAAACCCGAAAAAAGAACTAATTCACCAACAAAATTAGATGTACCAGGAAATCCCACATTAGCAATACTAAAAATTAATAATTGTATTGAAAGGTTAGGCATTAATGACACAATACCACCATAATATGAAATAATTCTCGTTTGTAAACGTAAGTATAAATTACCTATAATAAAAAAACAACCTGCGGAAACAATGCCGTGTGCAATCATAACTAAAATTGCACCATTTACTCCGTTAATATTATCTGCAAAAATACCTATTATAACTAAATTCATATGAGAGATAGAAGAATAAGCAATAATACGTTTTAAATCTAATTGAGTCATAGCAACAAAAGAAGAATAAAAAATACTTAATATACCAACCGTATGTACTAAAGGTTGATAATATATCGTAGCTTCGCCAAGTAATAAAAGAGTAACCCTTATATAACCATAACCACCTAATTTTAAAAGTATACCCGCTAAAATAACTGACCCAGAACTTGGACTTTCTACATGAGCTTCAGGTAACCAAATATGAAAAGGGATTGTTGGAATTTTAACAGAAAAAGCTATAAAACTACAAAATCATAAAATTTTTTGTTTCTCGTAACTCATACAAATCATAGATAAGACTGTAAAATTTAAAGTCCCAACATCTGAATTTAAAATCAATAATAAAAAAAACAGAAAAATAGAACCAAACAATGTATAGATTAAAAAAAAGAACGCAGCTTTTATACGTCGATCTCGTGAGCCTCAAATACCAATAACAAAAAACATTGGCATTAAAACACTTTCGAAATATACAAAAAATGAAACTAGATCTAGTGCTCCAAATGTTAGTAATAAAAATAATTCTAATAATAAAAAGTAAAAACAAAAAAAATGACTATTTTTCATATTTTCTTTCATAATATTTAATAAGCACAACGGAAGTAATAAAGTTGTTAGTAAAATAAAAAATATAGATATACCATCTATACCTAAAAATGTAGGACATCAAAAAAATTCAAAACCTATAGGTAAATTAAATACACCTAAAAACTGATAACCAGAATTAAATCTATCAAATTTAATTCAAAAAGAAATTGACCAAAACGAGATTCAAATAGATATTAATAATATAAAACGTTTTATATTTTGACTATGTTTTTTATTCATAATCTTTAAAACTTTTAACTCTTTTACAAAATTTTTCTTACTTATGGATTGATAAACTTTATCTAAATATAGAAACATTAAATCGATTTGGATTCAAACCAAAAAGTTAACTTTTATCAAAGAAATATTTTATCTATTAAATTATCGATTTCAATTAATTTCTTTAATAAGTATTACTTAATAAATACATACCATTTATAGAATAATAATGTAAAAAGGGTCAAATTCAACTATAAAGTAAAGAATAACATATTAAAAAAACTGATAAACAACGTAATAATAAATATAATCGATAATCACCATTAAATAAAAAATAACCATCAATATCAGAACTCATCTCTGTATTGTGATCTAATGAATTAGAAAAAAAAATAAACCGAAGCAAATTTAAATAATAATAACTACTTATTATATTTATAAATAACACTACAAATAAATAAAAGTCTTGATGAATATGAGCAATAGCTACATATAAATTAAATTTACCAATAAAACCAGCTATAGGTGGTAAACCTGACATACAAAAAAATATAATTATTGCGTGAACAGAAATTTCAAAATCGTAATAACAAAGTGCCCGCATCTCATTTATATAAATAATACTTCTAAAATTCCGTAAATGTCTCATATTTAAGACAATAGTAAAAAAGCCCAAATTCATACTTGCATATAATAATAAATACCCTAAAGATGATATAAAACCAGGTATATCGCAAGACAAAATACCTGTTAAAATTAACCCAACTTGATTTATAGACGTGTATGCGATAAATCTTTTAATTTTTGTTTGTGCATATGCACCAAATGACCCAATGAAAATTGAACCACTAGCAATATAAGAAATAATTGGACGTAAACAGCAAGTTTCTCCGCTTAAAGTATTAAAAAAAACTCTGAAAAAAAACAATAAAATACTTACTTTTACAACAATTGCAAAATAGGCCGTTATGGGACTTCACACCCCCTCGTACACGTCTGCAACTCAAATATGAACAGGAAAACAGGATAGTTTAAAAAAAATATTAAACAAAACACAAATTAAAATTACTTGTAATTCAAACAATGAGCAAAATTCGTTAGAAAAACTTATAAATAATTGAACAGATAAAAAATCTAAAGATCCTACTAAAGCATATAATCAACTCACACCAAATAAAGAAATACCTGAAGATGCACCCCCTAAACAAAAATACTTTAAAGAAGCTTCTAAACAACAATAACTAGAATTAAACATTGAAGCTAACACATATAACGTTAAACCTAAACCTTCTAACGAAAGATAAACAGCAAAAAAATCATAACAAGATGATAAGAAAAAAATAAATAACACAGAAAATCCTAAAATTAAAGGAAATTCATTTATACAAGATAATTTTTTAGTACAGGTTACCTTATATTCAGAAATTAATAATAATAATATAATTAATAATAATACAACAGCCTTTGAATAATAAACATAAAAAGATGTGATTCAATTAAAATTAAAAGCTATTTTTGTATTACAAAAACTATTGGGTCACATAGTATAAATATTTTCACCATTAATTAAAACAACTATAAAAATACCTATAAAAATGGCTCGAATTCTAAAATATTGAAAACTTGGTTGAACTGTGTCATTATAAAAATTTGTTAAAATTCATAAAATGACAAATATTAATAAACATTCAGGTACAATATCAAATAATGTAATTGAATTAACATAAATAGTATCTTGAACAAAACCCGACTCAATTAACACTTCATTATTTAAAGAAAAAATTGTTCTAAATAACATAATTATAAAAATTAAATGGTTAACGATCACATTCACCAAAAACTAAATCTAGAGTCCCAATAATAGTAACGACATCGGCAATTAAATACTCCTTAACTAAATAATTAATTGCCTGTAAATGCATAAAACCTGGGGATCTGATTTTACAACGATATGGATTTTTTAAACCGTTAGAGACTAAATAAATCCCAAACTCACCTTTCGGAGCTTCAACACCTATATAGTTCTCACCTATACTAATTGATTGACTTCCACTATATATTTTAAAAAAATGGATTAATGATTCCATAGATGTTTTCATTTTAATCTTCGTTGGAGGTAAGACTTTATAATTTTCGACTCGAACTTTTCCTGTTGGAAAATTATTAATAGTTTCTAAAATTAATTTATTACTTTGCCGTATCTCTTCTACTCTTAACAAATACCGATCATAACTATCACCATTTACTCCATAAGGTACTTCAAAACTTAAACCCTGATAAATTTCATAAGGATTACTTTTTCGTAAATCTCACATAACACCAACACATCTTAATAATACACCACTAAACCCAAAGCTTATTGCTTTATTTGCGGATACTGTTCCAATGTTAATTAATCTTTGTTGTCATATTCGATTTCGAGTTAATAATTCTTCTAATTCATTTATTCGAAAACTATTTTTAGAAATAAATAAAAAAATTTCATCTAATAAATAATCTGGAATATCTTTAGATACACCACCTGGGCGAATATAACTAGCATGCATACGCGTTCCTGATACTCTTTCATAAAATAGCATTAATTTTTCACGTTCTTCAAAACCTCATAAAAAGGGTGTTAATGCACCTACATCTAAAGCGTGTGTCGTTAAAGACATTATATGATTCAAAATTCGTGTTATTTCACAAAATAAAACCCTAATAAATTGAGCTCTTTTAGGTACTGTTAAAAATAAAATTTTTTCTACGATTAATGCATAAGCGTGTTCTTGGCACGCCATTGATACATAATCAAGTCGGTCAAAATAAGGTAAGGCTTGCATAAACGTTTTATATTCAATTAATTTTTCAGTACCTCTATGCAATAATCCTATATGAGGATCACAAAAAACAATACGTTCTCCAATAATTTCTAAACTTAAACGAAGTACTCCATGAGCCGCAGGGTGTTGTGGACCAAAATTTGCTGACATTACTTTAATATATTTTACTTGAAGATTTTTCATAAAATACTGATTTTTATCTTAATAAATTTATACATGTAAGTCGGTGAGGTATTAAACTTAAATCTATCTTTAAATAAAACAAAAGAATTAGAAAACTTCTAAATTCTTTGAGAGTACTGGGATTCGAACCCAGAACATCCAGGTTAAAAGCCCGTCACTCTTCCATTGAGTTATACCCTCTTGTATGTTTCTGAATTTAAACATAGGTCATAGGTGGATTCGAACCACCGTTTAATAAATTTGCAGTTTACCGCATTAAACCACTATGCTATATAACCTATTAAATCTAATAGAATAAAATAATAATTTAACTTAATAAGAAAGATATAGTTTCTTTAATATTAATAAGCTAATCATTCTCTTTTGTTTTGCTATTAAAAATTCATATAAAATAGGCTTTCTAAGTAAAATACCCACACCTACTCTATAATTCATTTCAAAAAAATTAATAATATTTGTATGCTTCTTTCCCCATCAGAGTTGGAAAATTCTTAAACTTTTTTTGCGTGACAAAGATTTTCGTCTTTTAAACGCAAAAGTAAATCATCGTTTTCGGCGTCATCGTATACGGTCAATTCGATGATTAGTCTGCCATAAAAAAATCTTACCACGCGTTTTAAATAAAAATCGAAAAATATCTCCAATTTTTACTAAATAATGCTTATGTTTACAATTACCATTTACACAAATTAACTTTAAACCAATTAAATAATTAGCCAACACAACTTTTCCAATTAATCGCAACCTAATAATTAAAATATTTAAGCGTAACTCTAAATAATATAAAAAATTTGAAAATCTAACACCAAAAGCAAATTTACCTTTAACAACACCGTGCAAACGATGTTTTATTTTACTTCCATATAAAGACGAAAATTGACGAATTATTAAACGACGTTGTTCAAACAATCATTTAAATCGAATAAATACCTTCAATTTTTTTCTACCTAAAAAAAGCCTTCGAAACTTACGCCAAAATCTATTTTTTTTTTTTTGTCGTCTTTTTGATCTATAATGTAATCTTAAAAAATGCTCAAGTCTAATACTTTTAAACACGCTCTAATATTTTAAAACAGCACTGAAAAACTTAACAATTTAGAGGCAATAGGATTCGAACCTATGTTATGAAAAAATACATATTAGTTTAGAAAACCATTTCTTTAAACCACTCGGACACACCTCTCTTCAGTTAATAAGCATACGAATATCAATTAAGACCAATCAAGAGCACCTCGCTTTCATTCATAAATTAAACCTAACACAAGTATAAATACAAAAAATAAAATCAAAAACAAACTAGTAATTGTTAAAGTACCTATATTAACTACACAAACTAATAAAAAAGAAATTTCTACCTCAAAAATCATATAAAGAATACCAACAATAAAATATTGTACTTTAAAAGATTCTCTAGAAATACCTCCTGTCGTTTCAAAACCGCATTCATAAGCAGAAGCCTTTTCTAAGCTTATATTTTTAGGTGATAGTAAAATAGATATACTAATTAATAAACTCATTATTACACAACAAATAAAACCATTCACATAAATAAAACTAAAGTAATCATGTCAATAATTATGTATTCTATTGGCATCGAATTCTTGAAATCAATTAACGTCTACTATCAAATTCTCTTCTAGTAAATTAATAGGAACTAAAATTAAACTACTTATTTCAAAACAAAATTGAGCGATAAATATTAGAATATAATAAGTAACTGTTTGAATGCGTCAAAAGACTAAGTAAAAATTAAAAAAACGACGACTACGTAAATTAATAAAACTGAAATATATACACAAAATAGAAAAATATTTTTTCATCATTGAAAAACTAAAAACGTTGTATATATTTTAAATGTTCAAAACGTCTCATAAGTTAAAACAATATAGTTTTGATGTAATAAATAATGGGGGGATGGCACTATAAATTACATCAAATCAGCATAATATTTTTATAAATTTAATCTTATCAATTACTAAGGACCCTACCTCTTGCTGGACTTGAACCAGCACCCAATTGAGACTAGTACCTAAAACTAACGCGTCTACCTATTCCGCCAAAGAGGCATGTATACCTTTTAAAAAAGTCTTGGCTTCTTATCTTAATAAACAAACCTTTAAACCTACTTATAATATTAAATTAATAATATAAAGTATCCAATTAATAAAATACAACTACGATAAAAAAAGACTTTCTGATAACATAAACTAAGCCTTATTTATATAAATTAAAAAAAAAATTTCATCACGAGGGCTTACGTTATTAGACTGCCTTTCGACTGAGTATTTAGAGTCCCAAGCTTATTATATAAAATAATAAACCAGAATAGTTACTAATATTCATTGTCAAGTGACGACACTTTGATATAATAGATTTGAACACATAAGCAAGCGCCTCCCCCCACTAACGTAAAGACATTACGGAACATCTTTAAAACAGACGTACAGGTATAACAATACTATCATCATCATAAATAAGTTTACTTCTTTATTACTCATTGCCGGGTTAGGAGGCCCGTGCCTATTGATCCTTATAACCAGTTTTGAATAAATGGAAGCATTAACTGTAGTGCTTGGAACTTTAATAACATGACTAACTTTATAAGGGCAGTACACAAAACGTACGTCTTTAAGCAAGCGCCTCTCCCCGCAAACGTAAAGACATTACGGAACATCTTTAAAACAGACGTACAGGTATAACAATAATATCATCATCATAAATAAGTTTACTTCTTTATTACTCATTGCCGGGTTAGGAGGCCCGTGCCTATTGATCCTTATAACCAGTTTTGAATAAATGGAAGCATTAACTGTAGTGCTTGGAACTTTAATA
>Ga0209193_1001102_pt1 | contig 14676 bp, 6 predicted proteins | sample COGITO_mtgs_1003_FD_185515 | JGI IMG/M metagenome (GOLD analysis project Ga0209193, IMG submission 185515) | Pelagic marine microbial communities from North Sea - COGITO_mtgs_100330 (SPAdes) (version 2) | ecosystem: Environmental > Aquatic > Marine > Epipelagic ... | reverse complement strand
TAACAATAACTACAAGTAATACTGATATTAAAATAGGTGATAGTCTTATAAATAATACAACAAAAGCTGTTTATGGTATAATAACTGAACTAATAGGAAGTTCTCCTTATACGCAATTTAAAGCAGATATAACAGCAATTCTTCCTCAATCAACTTTACTTTTATTTTGCGATATAACTGATATATCAAATGTAGGAGAATATTTAAGAGGAGAATATCAAGACTTTACTCAAGTTGTTGAAGTTGATTTAACAGCTTTACCTGTTTGTGAAATATATACTAAAACAAAAATTAACGAATTTTTATATTCTGCTACAACTAATAATCCTGATACAAAGTTTGCTTATACTTTACCTAATACTTTAGGTTGGTATTCGTATAAAGTTGTTGTTAAACAACAAGAGCAAGATTATTACAACTGTTATTTACCTGGGTTTTTAAATGGATATCCTGATCACGGTGGTACATCACCTTATCCCACAAATGAAAATAATAAAACAGCTCATGTTATTTTACTTAATGACAACATAAATAAAATACCTAGAGATTTAAACGAAACATCTGATCAACAAAAGCAATTTAGAAGCTCAGTAAGATTATATGGTAGGGTAAATAATACAGCAACAGATAATGTTCAATTTTTTCCAGTAAGCACAAGTGGTACTCAAATACTACCATTAAACATGACAGCTGATACAATTGCTACAGCTGTAGATTTAAACATGGGCTTTACTGAACTGTCGAATGCTGGTAGAGATAATTTTTATCAATTAGATACAAATCCTTTAATAAGTAGATTAGCTTCTTCTAATGCAGGTACAACTAATATAGGTGTTTTAACAGCAAATTTAACTACACCTTTTCTTTCTATTGTTGAAACAGAACCTGTTGAAAGCTTATTACAATTATTTTATGAAACATCTACAGCTGGTTTAATAGCTGATTTAAATGCTGACATAAATACTGGGTTTGATGGAGTAGCTGCTTTATCTGCTTTAAGCTATTCACATAATGAAGGTATGGCTGCTAATACAGATATAACTGCTATTTTTTATCCACAAAACAATCAAGGTAGTAATTTTTCTAACACGAATATAAGTGCTGTTAGCATGACAGTTACCGATGCTACTAATACGACTAGAGCTACAGGAAACTTAGTTGATGGTTTTACAGGTGATTTTAAACTAATAACATCTGGAACAGGTTATAAATTACAAACAGCTGTTGATACATTTATTTATTCTAACGCTGGATATGAAACTAATGGTGATTCAAAAGAAGTTTATACCTTTACATTTACATGGACAACTGTAGGAGGTGATACTAGTTCTACTGTAGCAACTGGATCACTAACTAATTTAGCTCCAGTTTTTGTAGCTGGTTCTAGTTTACCAAACGTTACGGTTAGTGCTGGTGATGCAACTGGTGTAACTAGAAATGGATATAATGGCTCAGCAACAAATAGCGCTGCTCAATTAAAATATAGTATAGTTTCACAATCTCCTGGTTCATATTTTTCAGTTGACTCGACAACAGGTGTTGTAACTAAATTAACCTCTACGCCTATAGGTGTTTATACTTTAAATTTAAAAATAGAAGACGCAATTGTAAGTGGCGTTGCGCAAAGTAATTCTTTAAGTGTAACCAAACCACAAATTATAACTGTAGGTGCTGTAGCTGTTAATAACGGCGTTATATCTGGCTGTAAATCTCTTGGTAGTCCTAATTTAGCTGCCACAGCACAAATAACTGCTCCGTTTGATGGAACAACTGTTGTTGGTGTTTGGTATTTATCAAACAACGTGTTGGCTTCTAGTGCTTTTCCAGTAACGCCTTCAACAAATACAAGTGAATCAAACTTTTTTCATAGACTAGGTTCAGCTGCATTGAGCACAGGAACACTGGTTATTTCTTGTAACATGCAACAAAGCTTTACAAATAATCAAGGTGGTTTAATGAGTTTTGTAAATTCAGGTATAATATGGAAGGTATGGCATAGAGATCCTAGTGTAACTAGTAGTTGGGCTATGATAGAAGATGTTAACAATGACAATATGGGTGCTCCAGGAGTAACTTCATTTATATCAAATTCTTCTTTTGGAACAACTAAACACGCGCAAACTGTGTTTGCTTTTGATGAGCCAGGTGAATATGCTATAGCGGCAACCGATGCAAATACCGGTCAAGCTGCTGTTGCAGCTGATGCTATGTGCGCTTGGGTAAACACTAATGATTTATACTACAGTACGTGCGTTGTAGAAAATGGATCTGATGTAACAGATGGTGGTAGTCCTAAAAACTACAGATATGATGTTTCAGGAGCTCAAACTGCTTACAACTGTGCAACTGGTAATACACAAAGATATGCACCAATGCCTTATGCTCAGTATGTAGATTTACTTTATACTACATCTTCATTAAACAGTCCTTGGACACATAGTCAAGCTGAATATTATAGTTTTAAAACATCAGCAGCAGGATCAGAACCGCTTACAAGTATAAGAGTTTCGGCTAAGTTTGGAACAAATGGTATAAAAATAAGTCCTGCCTTAATACCTGATGCTTGTAATGATCAATATGCAAGAGCTTGTGCTTCTGGTAATATAACTTGTGCTCACCCTGTATATGGTGGTGAAGGCTGGTAGTAATAATAACAAAAAATAAGTGATAATAAAATAACATGGGTGCTACTTTAGAACTAAAATATTTTAACTCATACTGGTTGAAGAAGATGTCAAACGTTGTAGATGCTAATCCACAACCAACAGCGCCTTATGCAACTGTACCTCAAGCTTATGCTAATGACAATACAAACGATTGGTTTATTGAAGAAGCTAGAATAAGAGGAGGTTATAATAATACCATAACTGATTTAGGTGTCAAAGCTCATATAGTTGAAGACAATCCTAACAATCAAAATAGGTTTAATACAATTATATATTCAGGGGTTTTTAATTCTAGAACAGGTATTAACCAAACAAATGAATTTTCAGTAGGTGAAGACATAACTAGAGGTGTAGATCCGGCACATGGTAAAATAATGAAATTATATGCAGAAGATACTAATCTAATTATATTTCAAGAAGACAAAGTTAATAGAGCTTTGATAGATAAAGATGCTATATACACAGCAGAAGGTCAAGCTTTAACAGCGTCAGGAAGAATGGTTATTGGTCAAATAGTACCTTACAAAGGTAATTATGGTATAGCTACAGATCCTTTTAGTTTTGCTGTTTATGGTTACAGAAAATACTTTACAGATAGAAAAAGAGGTTGTGTGTTGAGATTAACAACAGGTGGTGAAATTGTAGAAATATCAGGTTATGGTATGCATGATTTTTTTAGAGATCAGCTCACACAAGATGGTATAACTAGAATAGTAGGTGGTTGGGACAACCATACTAAAAATTATATACTGTCTATACAAACAGCTTCAGGTTATAAAACAACTTCGTTTGATGAAGGTGTACAGGGTTGGACTAGTTTCTTTAGTTTTAAACCAAGCTTTATGTTTAGTTTAACATCTACTTTCTTTTCTACAAACGCTGGTAAGTTATATAGTCATTATGGCAGTAGTGCATATGGTCGTTTTTATGATGCACCTAACAATATATTTCCATCTGATGTAACAGTTGTTTTAAACTCTTCACCATCTACGGTAAAAGTATTTAAAACAGTTAATTATGAAGGTAATAATGACTGGACTGTTAGCAGTATAGTTGCTAGTTCTGGTGACATAGCTTTAGTACCAATATCTAAATACAGTTTACCAAGCAACTTAACTGACTTAGAAAGCGAAATGTTTTCTAATAAATTTAAAAGAAAAGAAAATAAATACTTTGCTAACATTATAAATAATTCTCCAGCAACAAAAGGTGAAATACTTTGGGGACCAAGTGTAACAGGTATTAAAGGATTTTTTAGCACATTTAAGTTTAACTTAGATAACAGTATAAACCAAAAAAGAGAATTATTTGCAGTATCTTCTGACACTGTAGAATCATCATATTAACAATATAAATTATGGGATTATTTAAATCAATTGGCGGTATAGTTGGTGGTTTTGCTAAAAAAGCAGCTGCTAAACGAAACCAGAGAAGATATGCTGCTGATAGAAAAAAGGCTACAGCTGAAATGGCTAGTCTTGAAAAAGGAAGACAAAAGGTAATTAATCCTTACGATAACTTTGCTAATTTAAGTTCATTAGCTAAAGATCTTAGTGGTAATTTAAGCAATCCATATGCTAACCTTAGTGTTTCAACCGCTTCTGCTGAAATGCAAATAGAAGAAGCAGATATTGCTTTAGCAAATACTTTAGATACATTAAGAGCTACAGGTGCTAGTGCTGGTGGTGCAACTGCTTTAGCTCAAGCTGCTTTACAAAGTAAAAAAGGTGTTGCCGCAAGTATAGAAATGCAAGAAGCTCAAAACGAAAAACTAAGAGCTGGAGGCGAAGAAAGATTACAAGCTGCACAAAATAGAGAGGGAGTAAGAGTACAAAACGTAAATATACAAGAAGGTAGAAGAATGCAAACTGCAGATGCTCAAGGCAGAACATTTGAATTTAACGCTCAAGAAAGAAGAGACGTAAGTAAAATGAATTTCTTAAGACAAAGTTATAATACGGCTAAAAGAGGTGAATACGGATCTTCTATGCAAAAAGCAAATGCTATAGGTGATATAGCTAGTAGTGTAGGTGGTTTGGTAGATTCTGGAGTTGCTGGAGGAGCAATTAGAGGGTCAGTTGGTAAATTTGCAAGTAAATTTCAATCGCCTTCTAGTGGTGGCGGCGGTGGTGTAAACCCAGTAACTATAAACATTACCAAATAAACCGGAATAAAATTTAAACATGGGACTAAAAGAACAATTAATAAAAAACAAAGAAGACAACGAAGAGGTTAAGTTTTATATCTCTGAGTATCAGTCTTCATTATCTTATAGATTAGGTGAAAATGATACTCCATCGCAAGATGTTGATTGGAGTAGTTTTTTTGATCCATATATAAAGTTGTATTCAGATTTAAAACTAAAGCTTGATAACGGATCATCTGAAAGTCCTATTAGAGATAGAAAAATGACTGATGATATTTTACAAAGTGTTAATACTATACAACAAAGTATGGAAAACATTGCTTCTAACACAGAGGTTTGGAATAATATGGTTCAAATATCTGGTATAATGGGTGGTTTAGATATGATGGGCACACCAGTAAGTAGGTTTATAGCGCTTAGCATATTAAACGATGACTTAAAAGGTAAGATAGATCTTGAAGCTGTAGATGGAAATATAAATAATTTAGCTTGGCTTATATATGATGAAAACGGTATTTTTGTAGAAAGACTTTTAGTTAATAAAATTAATACATTGTCAGAAACTCAAGACATGTTTATAACTATTCCAGATACAACAAAAGAAAATCAAGAGTTTAAACAAACTAACCCTGAAATATTTGAGCAAAAACCTAAAAAAAATCCTTCAGACCCAGGTGTTTTAACAGGTGGTGTTACAGAAACGTATAGAGTTAAAGATGAAACAGGTCAAGTAAAGTTAAAAGCTAAAGATCTATCTGGTAACATGGTTCAAGATTTTTATGAAATAGACAAGGAAACTATAGGTAAAAGTTTAGCATTTACTTTAACTATGGATAAAATATCTGCAGGTTTACTCGGTGCTTATCAAAGTTCAGATCAAGTAATAGCTTTTAATAATAACGTATTGTCTGAGGTAACCAATTTTTATTTAAGACCAGGTATTGCATTAAAAGAAAATCAAAAAGATAAGTTTCAAAAAGATTATCAAAAATGGTATTTAGAAAAAGAAATAGGTAAAGAGTTTCCAAGTGGAGAACCTAGGTTAAAAACTCCTGAAGTATCAGAAGAAGTTACTGAAGAACAAATGCCGGGTGGCCAAGAAGAAGTACAAGTAGAAGAACAAATTCAATCTTAAATATTATCTATGGGCTGTGAACAATATAAATCAACAGACTATTCCGCTGAAGCTATAGCTTGCCGAGAAAAAGAATTATCTTCTGAAAAAAAATTAGATAAATTAAAAAAAGATATTAAAACTCAACAAAGTGCGGCTGATTTTACATCTCAAACTCTTAAACGTAATCCTTTAACTGGTGAAGTTATACAAGATGAATTTTCTAGTTTTAAAATAAAAGAAATAAATAAAAATATAAAAGGAGGAAATAAAGATGTTTTAGAAGCTAATGCTTTAGTAGATAGTTTAAAACCTGTTACAGTAGATGAATGGAATTCAGAAACTGAAAGATTAAAAAACCTAAACGGTGGAAATAACATATCAGCTTCAAGTTTTGAAGCTATATTAAACAGAGCAGGAAAACCATCGCAAGCACAATTTGATTTTGTTGAAGGAAGAGAAGAATTTTTTAATTCAAATGACTCTTTAGTTTCAGATTTATACAAAATGCAAGCTGGCCCAATGATTAACGGTCCTAGAGCTGTTGATAATAAAAAAGATCAAAAATTAGCTAAAACAGCAAATGGTAGAAATTATCTAAAAATTTCTGAAGACATGAGTTTTTATTCTAAAGCAAAACGAAATAGAATAAAAAACAATCAAGACTTAACTCAAGCTGAAAAAGATGCTCAACTACAAGCTATTGATCAAGAGTTTATAGATGCCTTACCTGAAGGCGTTTCAACAGAGTTTAAAAACAACCAAGTAATACTATCTGAATTATTCACTAATGATAACAAAGACAGTTGGAGCGGTTTTAAAATGAAAAACCCAGATGGAACCATTGATGAAGATTACCAAGAAACAATTTTACCAACAAATGATCTTAAAGCAGCTGTAATAGATCTGTTAAGTGATGATAAAGCTGCTAGAAGAAAACTTGGAAATGACACATTTGATATTCAATCAAAAGAAAATTTAATTACCGCTGCAAAAACTGTGGTTTTAAAAAATCAATATGATAAAAAAGCCGCTGAGTTTGCGAAAGCTAATGAGTTACTTTATAAGTATAAAGATTTAAAAAATGTTCCGGATTCTGTAATAAAACAATTTAATTCAATTAGAAAAAAGGCAGCAGACGAAACAAGTAAAGTTTCCATAGAATTAGCTTTTAACGAAGAAGATAAAGTATTTAAAAACAACTTTAAAATGACTGATGATTTTAAAGCTTGGAGAGATAAGCATGTTGATGGAAGTGTTAGTGGAGACATAAAAGATTTTGTTGGAACTCTTGGGCAAGGACTTTTGTCTTTAGCTGCAAAAGTTACTGGTGGTACTAGTGTTTGGGTGTCTAGAATAGGTGTTGACACTCTTGGTGCTTTAGGTTTTGATGACGACGGAAGAATGGATGCTAAACAAGATTATTTAGAAGATATTTTTACTGCTTATGCTGAAAAAAACTATTTAGGTGTAAGTGATAAAGATTCTAGTATTACTGAAGGTTTTAAAGAAGACATGACTGTTGGGCAAAAGTTATTAAAAGCTAAAAGTAATATTAATTTTAGAACTGGAACTAAAACTATAGCTAATTTACTTCCGTTTACACTTGGTGTAGTTAACTCAACAAGAAAAGGAGATTTAAAAGGTTTAAAAAATCATTACTCTTTACTAAAAGGTATGGGTGCGAGTAAAAATTTAGTCAATAATATTAGGATGGGTGCTTTTGCATACAAAGCAACTATAATGGATAATTATATGGAGGCTAAAGACTTAGGTTTAAATAGAGAGCAATCTCAAGCTTATGCAAACGGTATGTCTTTAGTAACAGCTAGTGTTCAAGCGATAATGCCAGATATAAATATGTTTAATACCGCTGGTGGTAATGCTATAAAAAAAGGTTTTGTTGACAATTTAAAAAGAGCAGCTACATCACAAGGTAGAAAACAAGTTGTAAAACAACTTTGGAATAATTCTTTAGGTGAAATTTTAGAAGAAGAAGCTGAGCTTTTTGGTTCAGACTTAATTAAACATACTGTAGGCTTAAGCAATGAAATGCAATTTTTTAATCTAAACACTCAAGTAGAAACTGTTTTTGGCACGCTTATGTTAACAGGTGCTACATCTGCCGCAACTGCAAGTTCTACCGCTGCTAATACTAGAAAAAATATATACAACCAGTATAGATCAGATTCTGCAGGTATGCTACAAGCTTTAAAAGACTCTAAGTCTATGGCTGTGACTCAGTTGCAAACAGCAAAACAAAATGGCAATAAAAAAGCTATAGCAAGAGCAGAATTACAATTAGAGCAAATAAATCAGTCAGCAACTTATGGTATGGATTTAATAAAAGCTATAAATGTTGCTCCAGACATAATGAACGATAATCAGTTGGAGTTGCTAACTAAAAAAGAAGCATTAATAAGACAAAAATTAAACCTAAGATCTAACTCAACTCTAAAGACTGGTATTGATGCTGAAATAGCTGCTATTGACGCACAAATAGAGGGTTCTGCCATTACAGAAAACAAAAAAGTTATAAAAGAAAGAACAGATGCTAACGTTAAAAAATTAGCCGCTGAAAATAATATTGGTTTTACACAAGCTAAAGACTCTGCAGAGGCTCTTTCTTTAATAAAAGAAAACAATAAAAGAATAAAAGAAGAAAATAGAAATAGAGACAGAAATGATCAAATACCTTTAATTAATGAAAGTGATGCTAATGGTAACGGTTTTATAATTCAAAATGCAGATGGCTCTCAAGATATTATAATAAATGAAGATGTTGCTGGTGATAATGAAGCTATAACAACAGCTCAGCACGAGTTTTTTCATGGAGCTCTTTTTAAAACCTTACAAAACAATCCAGGCGCAATAGATAACATGGCTCAAGGTTTAAGAGATCAAATAGATAAAATGGAAGCTACAGGTGTTAGTTTTAATAATTCTTTTATTCAGCAAAAATTAGATGCTTATAAAAACGATCCTAAAAGTATCAAAAGTGAAGAGCTTTTAACTATTTTTTCAGAAGGTATGACAGAAGGTTATATAAAGTTTGAAGAAGGAAATATGACAAAATTTGGTGATGTAGTTAGAAGAGCATTATCATCTATGGGTGTTAAAGCAAAATTTAATAACGGTAAAGATGTTTACAACTTTATTAAAGATTTTAACAAAGGAGTAGAAAAAGGCAAGTTTAGTAAAGGCATGAAAAGCACTATAAAAGAAGGTGCTGAAGTTAATATTAAAACAGATGAAAAAGTCGATCTTACTAAAGAAAGTGTATTCAAACCTAACCCATCAAATGAGCAGAAAATAGAGTTGATGTACAGCGGTGAAGGCCGTATGCAACAAAAAGCTTTAAATATAGCTAAAGAATATATACCTAAAATACAAGGTCTTATAAACTCTACAGATAATAATGTTTTTGGTACTGATCAAAAATTTAACGATATAAGAGATTTAGCAATGAGTCCTGACGTTCCTAATAGTGTTTATAATACTGTTATGAATTACAATCCTGACTCAGGAATTAGCTTAGATGAAACAATAGGAAGAGCTTTAAATCCAGAATCAATAACAAAAGTATCTTCAAAAGCCTCTAAGTCTGGAGATATAAAAAGCGAATTAGACACGTTTGTTCAATCTCAAGATGGAAATACTAAGTATAGTTCTAAAAAAGATTTTCAAACATCTGAAGACTTTGGACTAGCGTTTGATAAAATTGAAAATTCTAATTTATTAGATGGTTTAATTAGACAAGGTGTTAGTGAAGCTTATTTGGATATGAATCCTGATTTTGTTCAAAACGCTAAACAAAGAATTGGAGATAAATTTGCAAAAGAATTTGATCCAACTAAAAATGAAAGTTTATTTGGTTGGTTAACTGGTAAAAACAAAAGTGGTCAATCAATAATTAATTTAGCAAAAGGAGATATTCAAAACAAAAACAAAAAAAATATCGACACAACATCTATTGACGCAAGCACTAGACAAATAGCTGATACATCGACTGAAACAAATCAAGAAGTAGATAGTACAAAAAAACTTAATCCTGATTCTGTATTACCTAGTGGTGATAATACAACAGAGTTTTTAACAGATACTAAAAAAGAACTTTCTAAACTTTCTACAGCTGAATTATCTGATATAAGATATAGCACTTCACAGTCTGTAGCACAAAAAGCTTTTGCTAAAGTATTTGGTATACCTGCATCTAGAATATTTAACAAAAAAGATAACTTAAGAAAAGGAGAAGCTAAAGAAATACAAAGGTTTATACTTAAAAACGCATCGAAATTAATGAAGTTATTGCCAGAGGGTAATGCTCCAGTAAGAGTTGTTACTTCTAAAACTGGTGATAAAAAGATAAAAAGAGGTGGTGAAAGTGTAGCTTTACCTAGAAAATTGCAAAATCTTTTTTATAATCAATCTAAAACTGCAAATGGTAAACCAATAAAAGTTGATAGCGAAAGTGGTAAACAAAGTTTACAATACAAGAAAAATACTACTATAAATCAAACTCAATTTTTAGAAGCGTTTGGTATTAAAGATGGTAAGATAGATCCTGATTTTGTACCAAGAAGTGGTGAGGCACAAGCTATAAAAGGTTTAATGGAAATTGTAGCTAGAAATGTAACTAATTTAGCTGCTAGACAAGAGTTAGATACTAGAAAAGATATAGCTGAATCTAAAAAAATAGAATTAATAAATAAGATTGGTGAAGGTAAGTCTAGGGTTATGCGTAGTGAAAATGTAAAATTTGACCCACTTACAACCGCTGACATACAGTATTTAAAGAACCAAGATAGAGAACAGCTTTTAGATTTTCAAACAGCAACTGATATTGACTTAGGTAGTATAGAAAAACAATATGGTATATTTAGAGAATCTACAGAGTATGTTTCAGAATCTGATGGAAAAACAAAAAAAGAATCTAGAGTAAGAGACACTAAAGAGTTTAAAGACATGCGTAAAGCTTGGATAAACGGTTTAGTTGGAGAAATAGATATATCTTTTATTACTCAACCTGGTATGATTTCTAAAGGTAAAAGAGGTTTATTTCCAAATAAAGCAGATGTTTTTAAAGATTTAGGTATAAAAGTTATTAAAAATAAAAACGGTAATCCTGATTATAAAAAAATGACGGCTAAAGCTGTAGAGCTTGGTATATTTAAAAAAGAAGGTTTAAAAGCACCAAGTAAAATAGATTATAGTACAGGTGTTTTATCAGATCCTAAAAAATTTAAAGCGTATACAAAAACACAAGCTTTTAAAGATAATGAAGCTCTAAAACTACCTTATTTAAAAAGCATTGCAGAGTTGATGGAAAAGAATATGATTGAAAACCCTTCTAGTATAGGTATGTGGGCCGCTTTCATGAGAGAAAGTGATTCTAATTCTTCTTCATTAGTTAGAAGGTCTGCGCCTATTAGATTTTTATCTAAAATAGCTGGTAAACTAGTAGAAGAACATAGTATGCCAGTAAACAATGCAGCTAAATATTTATTTTACTCTGCGTTACAAGGAAAGACTGATTATAATTTTGGTTTTATAGAGCAACATTATTTTCAAGGAGCTTTAAGAGATACTGATGATAAAAAAATGAAATACAGTAAAGCTCAAGGTAAAAAAGATTTAAAAGCTGGAAACAAATTAAAAGCTGGTTTTTTTAATTATATTGCAAAAATGCCTTCAGCGTTTTTTACAATGAAAAATATCACTACTTGGGCTAGATATAATAATAAAAACGTTAACTCTATAAATGGTGGTATAGATTTTAACACTTATGAAATGATTGACACTGGTCTTACTGTTTCAGAAGAAATGAAAAAGTATAAAGAACTAGCTCAAAATGCTACTGATATAGCTGCTTCTAACATAAAAGCCGACAATGTTATAACTAAGGGACAAGAAGTAGTTTCTAAACAATCAAAATCTGTTAAAATAACACCTGAACAATTAAACGCTGATGTAAATAATATAATTCAAGATACAAAAGGTATTGATGCTAGAAAAAGATTTTCTGATATTGTTGCTAAAAGACGTGGTGCAAAAGTAATTAACTTTAAATTAATATCTTCAGGTGCACAAGACTTTCAAGGTTTAATGTACGATCTTTATGGCAAAGGTAAAAAAGGTGAGCAACAACAAAAATGGGTTCAAGATAATTTAGTAAAGCCATACCAAAAAGGTATTAGTGATATAGATAAGTATAGACAAGCTCTTAAAAATGATTATGCAACTTTACTTAAGAAGTTTCCTAATGTGTCTAAGAAGCTAAGTAAGACAATACCAGGCACAGAATTTACGTATGATCAAGCTATTAGAGTTGGTTTATGGACACAAGCTGGTTATGAAATACCTGGTTTATCTAAACGTGATATTAAAAAACTTAATAGTGTTGTAAATAAAGATCCTGAGATTAATTTATTTAACGAAGCTGCTTTATTAATAAGCAAGCAAGATAAATGGGTTGAGCCTAGTGCTTATTGGGATTCTGAAAGCTTAATATCTGATTTAAACAGTTTAACAAACAAAGTTGGTAGAAAACAATTTTTAGCTGAATTCATTCAAAACGCTGATGTAATATTTTCTAAAGAAAACTTAAATAAAATGGAAGTTGCTTTAGGTACAAACTGGAGAGAAGCAATGGAAGACTCGTTGTATCGTATGAAAAATGGTACTAACAGACCTTCCGGTACTAATAAGTTAACTAATCAGTTTAATAACTGGGTAAACAACTCTATTGGTGCTATAATGTTTTTTAACAGAAAATCTGCGTTATTACAAACTATATCTTCTGTTAACTTTTTAAACTGGTCAGATAATAATCCTTTTAAAGCTGCTTTAGCATTTGGTAATCAACCTCAATACTGGTCAGATTTTGCTACATTGTGGAACTCACCTAAGCTAAAACAAAGAAGATCAGGGTTAAGAAAAGATGTTAATGAAGCTGAACTAGCTAATGCTGCTAAAGGTGCTTTAAACAAGCCACAAGCAATATTAAGTTATTTACTTAAAATAGGTTTTACACCAACACAGCTTGCGGATAGTTTTGCTATTGCATCAGGTGGTGCTACGTTTTACAGAAACAGATTAAATACTTATAAAAAACAAGGTATGTCTGAAACTGAAGCCGCTGATAAAGCTTTTGAAGATTTTTCTGCAACATCAGATGTTTCTCAGCAATCTGCTGATCCTATGTTAATATCTCAACAACAAGCTAGTACTTTAGGTAGATTATTATTAGCGTTTCAAAATACACCTGCTCAGGTTACTAGAATATTTAATAAATCTGCTAGAGATTTTATTAATGGTAGAGGTGATCAAAAAACAAATGTATCTAAAATGCTTTATTATGGTGCTGTTCAAGGTATGATATTTGCTACATTACAAAATGCGTTATTCGCTGCTATACCTGGGTTTGATGATGAAGATGATGAAGAAAAAAGAAAACAAACTTTAGATAAAAAAGAAGAAAGAATACTTAACAGTATGGTTGACACTATGCTTAGAGGTTCAGGTATATATGGAGCTATAGTAGCTACTATGAAAAATACTATAATGACATACTTTAAAGAAGAGAAAAAAGATGCATTTGGTAAAGATCATAGAAATACTTTACTTGAAGCTTTAAACTTAAGTCCACCTGTAGGTTCTAAGCTTAGAAAAATTAATAATGCTATAAAAGCTAAAGACTATAATGAAGAAGTTATAAAAGAACAAGGTTGGGATATAACACTAAAAGGTAAAGTAAATCTTAGTCCTTCGTATCAAGTTGTAGCATCACTTGCTGAAGCAATAACTAACTTACCACTTGAAAGAGCTGTTGTAGAAATAGATGCTATTGTAGAAACATTAGATGCTAGAAACACTACATTTCAAAGAATAGCACTTGCTTTAGGTTATAGAACATGGGATGTTGGTACTAAAAATGAAGAAAGAGATCTTGTAAAAATAGAATCTAAACAAGCTAAAGAAGCTGCTAGAAAACAAAAGGTTATAGATGACAGAGCTGAAAGAAAAAGATTAAAAGAAATTGAAAAGTATAAAGGTAAAACTAAAGAAGAAATAAAACAAATAAAACGTAGAGACTCTATAGTTGATACTAATAAATCTGATCAAGTAAAATCTTTAATTAACTTAGGTTTAACTAAAAAACAAATCAAAGAACTTAAGTACGAAGATGATAGAGTTAATAAAATAATTGAACTAACAAATAAATAATTATGGCATTTTATATGAAGTCACCACCATTTAACAATGGTAAGAAAAAATCTAGATTTGGTGGAACACCTGATTCTACAGATGAGCAAAAAAGAAGAGAAGAAGCTACAGATCAGCTATTTAATGAAGGTAAAATTACAGAAACAAATAATAAAGCTTATAGAAAAATAAATAAAAGAGTTAGAAAAAACAAAAGAAAAGAAATTAGATCAATTAAAAAATCATGAAACTATGGATAAAAAAATTGTAGGATTAGCAGGAACATTGTTGTTAGGTGTGACAGGTTGGTTAATATCAACTGTATATGTTATATCTATAGACACTCAGTTGATTAAAGAAAAAATGGATAAAGTTTACGCAGATGAATGCCCATATTGTGTTCATTCTGCTCACTCGTCAATATCTGAACACCCTTTGTTGTCACCAACTATTAAACATGCACATCAACATGTTGGTAAAGAAATAGTTAAAATTAATGATTAAAAATGAAATTATGGAAAATTGCCCTTTATGTAACGGCCTTT
>Ga0209193_1001088_pt1 | contig 14782 bp, 30 predicted proteins | sample COGITO_mtgs_1003_FD_185515 | JGI IMG/M metagenome (GOLD analysis project Ga0209193, IMG submission 185515) | Pelagic marine microbial communities from North Sea - COGITO_mtgs_100330 (SPAdes) (version 2) | ecosystem: Environmental > Aquatic > Marine > Epipelagic ... | reverse complement strand
ACAACATCTCCTGTAGTTTCAAGTGTGAATGATGTTAGTTCCCCAACAGCAGTTCCACCAGCAGTAACTACGCCTTCTTTTCCGTGATGTGTTGCCATTTTTTATCCTTGTTTGATTTAGTTTGTTTAGTTTCTTTTTCTTGCTTATAGCCTAAAGTTAAAAAATGTTCAAGATTAGATTCATTAATAATAATCTCTGAATTACCTTTATATAATTTAATATCCTTAGCCATAAGTCCTTTTATTATCTTTCGTCTTCCTCGTCAATATCTTCTTCATCTTCTTCAAAATCTTCATCATCTAAATCTTCTTCCCACTCTTGACTTTCATCTTCTTGGTTTTCTTTTAATTCAGCTAATAAGTCTTTTACTTCTTCACATAACATAGACTCTTTATCGTGTAATTTTTCTATTTGGTCTATTTTCTTTTCTATTCTATTTATAATTTTAGTTGTCATATTATCTCCTATGGTGTTCCAGCTTGATATTCGTACATACACCTAATAGTCATTCTTATTCCACCAACAGGAAATAAAGAACCCTCGTCAGTTTCTACTTGTATAACTTCCGTATCAAGTGCGTTACTATTTCTTGTAATATCAGTTTCTAATGCAGTTTCAATAGCTGTAATTAATTCATTTCTTTTAGTGTCTATATTGGCCTCTGCACCTTTAACAAATCCTAGTATAACAAAATCAATCGTACCATGCCTAGTTTTAGCACCACTTCCTAATTCAGAGTCATCTCTGTTTTCTTCTGATGTTTGCACTATTACTGCTGGATATTGTTTATCTGATAATTCGTCTAATAAAAAAGGTTGTCTAGTTGCTTTTATAATATCTGGGCTAGATATAGCAGATATAACTGACAATAAATTAGATGCTATGTTTTCTCTTACACTCATATTCTAAACTTTCTTAATTCTTTTTCTACAAATCTGTTGAATTGCTTACTTATAATCTTTTCTGTTCTATTGTTAAAGCCAAAAAATTCTCTTTTATTTTTTCCTAATACCTGATTAAATACTGCTCTTTGCCTCATCTGTGAATTTGTAAAATTTACTGAAACTTTATGCTTTCCTGTTTTTTTTACTGAACCTGATGGAGTTAAACTACCTAACATTCGACCAGAATAAAATAAATCTACATTTGTTGATTTACCCTCTCTATTTAATTTTTTTAAGTAACCAGAACTATAAGGTGCAAAAGGCCTATCATTAAAATCTATACCTTTTTGTGTTTTAGTTCTAATTATATCTACTAATTGGAATCCAGCTTGTTTAACACCTTTATCAATAACTCTTGATAATACTGATTGGAATTTTTTAAATTTTTGAGATACTTGTTTTTGATTAGATGTAATCTTTAATGTTACAGCCATTATCTAGTCAATCTTCTAAATCCATGTAAAGGTTCTCTCTCGTTAGATACGATAGTTCCATCTGCATCTACATCATATTCTACACCATCTTCTAATATCATTCTCCATTCGATATTGTATTGGCTCATGTAATATTCTTGCATTCTTTCAAATCTATCTTTTTCTGTTTCTGGTCTAAATTTAGTTAATGCTGGTAAATAGAATCTTCCAAGAAATAAATAAACACCAGCCCGTTCAAACTGATCTAGATTAACTTTTGTATTAACCATTTCAGCAGTATTCAAAACTGTAATATCTGTGAATATATTTGTTTTATATACAGGCCACCATTCTACTCTTAATGCTCTAAAAATATCGTTAGTAGTTTGTGCTAGAAAATTAGTTGTTTCTGTAGCTGTTGTAGATATACCAAAATCAAAAGCATCTGGTTGGTATTTTAAAACATCTGATGTAGTAATAACATCTGCACCCGTATAATTAGCCATAATTTACTTCCAAATTAGATAAATTATTAAAATAGCTAAAGGGATTGAATACATTGGATTATTTTTAGATTTAATCCAAACCCATTTTGACCATTTCTTTAATTTAAATTTAATTAATTGATTCATCTTTTTTCTTTCTTGCTTTTCTTTTCTTCGGTTTAAGAGGTACTACTTTTGTTTCATTTTCAAAAGTTTGATCTACTTCTTTAATATTTTCTTTTACATCATCTGACGCAACTTTAAAACCTCTAAAATCATACATAGATTTATTAGTTTCGTAGTCTAACTGACTTCTAGTAATTGTTTTGTTACCTCTTTTTAAAGTAACCATCTTCTCATTTGATAATACTAATTTAACCATTTTATTCTCCTAAGTTAGTTGCGAGGGCAGTTGCCCACCCTCACAAAGTATCCAATTATTATTGGATTGATGAATCACTATGGAACTCAACACCATATGAATCATGGATTTCTCCAACACCATATACTGAAGTAGCCACAATCTCGTCTGCTCTAAGAGAAGCATCTCTTTGAGTTTCGATTTTAACATCTTCCATCATAGCTATAGCTAATGCGTCTTTATGGAACGCACCACCTTTGTAATCTCCAGCAGTTCCTGTGTTTGCTATATTTGAAGTTTCAAATACAGGCATACCAGCTAATCTACCAACAAAGCCTGATCTTAGTGCTTCGTTTGCTAAATCATTTGCATTTGCGTTTGCAAAAGTATTAGTCAAACCAGCTTTTAGATCATAAGCGATTTTAGGGTGTAACACTACTGCACACTCATCTACGTTAAGAGCATTTGCTCTTAAAGTTGATAGTGCTTGGAAGATTATAGCAGATGAAATAACTGCTGAACCATCTCCAATTACACTTGAAAAGCCATCAAACAATGCAGTTAAATCTGCGTCTTGTTTTCTTGCTAGTGCTTCTCCAAACAATTTACCAATATCTCCAGCAACATTTCTTGGTGCTGAATTTCTTGCTAAGTCAGTTAGAGTAGTCATAACACCAACCTCTGATGCAGTAATAGTTACTGAACTAGGGTTGATTGCTGTGTTAGATAAATCAGTTGCTTCTGCTACTGCTGATGCTGATACATTTGCATAAACAGGAACTTCAACTGCTTTTCCACCACCCGTGATAGCATAGTTTTTAACTAAGTTTCTCATGATGGATTTTTCAGAAGCTACGAATTGTGCTTCTGCTACTATCTCTGTGTATAGTTCCGATAGTGTAGAACTTGTGCTTTCGTTTGCCATGTTATTACCTATTAAGTTTATTTATTGTTTAAATTAATCTCAACAGCACCTGAATCTCGTTTCTTCCTATATTCTGCATAGGCTTTACGATCTTCTGGTTTTGTTAAGTCTAAGTCCTGTAGATTAAAAGGTTTAACAGTTTTACCACCAATAGCACTCTGGCTTCCTGAACCTGACAATGACCCTTGACGGAAATGTGGGTTGCTATCTAAAAACTCCTTAACTCGATCTTCGATTGTAAGAAGCTCTCCACTTGAGTTATATCGTACATTAGAATTATTATCAACTACTTCTATTCTACCATCATCATTGTACTTAACTTCGTTTTTTAACAAAGCTACTACTTGCTGTGCGTTGATAGATTTTTCTTTGTTAGCAATAGATAAAATAGAATTATCAACTTTTTCTTTTTTGATCTGATCTTTTACCTTTTGTAACTCTGAATCTTTTTCAGATAATCGTTCTTGCATGATCTTTTCAATATCAGCTTTAGATTTAGCTTCTTTTAATTGTTGTTCTTTTAAAAGTTCAGCTTTTTGGCTTTCTTCTTCTTGAAGTTTTTTCTCATACTTATTCTTTTCTGCTTCAAGTCTTGATTTGATAATGTTGTCTAATTGTTCTTGAGTGAAAGTATTTTGTTTTGTTTCTTCTACTTTTACTTCTTCTTTAGTTTCAGTTGCCACTTCTGGTGCAACGTTTGTTTGTTCTTCGGACATTGTTTTCTCCTAGTTATATTATTAGTTCGCCTTTACTGTCATACCAATCAGGATTGACATAAGACCATTGATGCCGACAATTATAACCACCTCGAACTATTAAAGGGTTTCCAGATTTTTTACCTTTCCAACTCCTACTTGTCCAAAGTGCATTGACTTCATCAACTGTGAAAAGTCCACTTTTCCTCTTGTTATATACTCCATTAATTATATTTCTGCAATGATCTCTAGTGGTAGGTATTACATCTCCATAATATTTAACAAATGTTAAACCAGCATCTTGTGATTTGTTAAAGTTTAATGTTGCATCAAAATCCCTTAGTGAATCGTTAAGTATTTGACCAGCATATCTTTTCATGTTTTCTCCAGCCCTATCTCTTGCAAACTTAGATTGTAGAGTTTGTATAGACTTATCAACTACTGCTTGTTTAGACTCATCAAACTTATTCTCGTTTATATAATTAACTAATCTTTGAATTTCAGGGTCATCTGAACTAGCATAAATACCATTGATTGTTTGTCTTAGTTCTTTTTCTAATACTGCAAACTCGCTACCAACTAATGTATTTTGATAAACCTTTTCTGATAATCGTCTTGTAAATGTATTAGATACATCTTTAAACTGCGTAAAGTATTGTTGCTTTAGATTTTTAACTAATGCTAAATCGCCTTTAGTAAGTTCTTGAAACTCTATTGGTATATTACCAATTCTTTTAAATGCTTTTTCTATTCGTTTAGCTTGTTTATTAAAACCCTCTCTAACAACTGTATCTGACCATTTAAGATATTCTCTTTCCAAGATAGCTTTTATTTGTGGTCTAATAGCAATAGCTGATTGTAGTTCAATTAACTTACCATCTGTTAAAGGTAATCCACTAGCAAGAGATACTACTTCTCGTTCTATTCTATCTAATGTTGTGATTAGTGATTTATAATATTCTGCCTCTGCAAGTTCTATTTGCTTGATTCGGTATAGAGTTGTTTTTTGGATTATATCTGCCATTTAATTGCTCTTATCAAAAATTCGTCAAAAACGCAAAAACTGTTTTAGTGTCGCATCTATTATGAAACACCCGAAACCATCAATCGTCTATTAGTTAGTAAAATGTTTATAAACTAAAAAAATGGAAAAGTGAACATGATATACTGTGTAAATAAATAAATAAAAAAAAGGAGAGTTAAAATGAGTAAAGAAAAAATAGAGTCAACCCTATTAGGAATAATAACTATTGGTGGTGGGTGTTCATGGTATCAAGGCACAGAGGAAATTGAGTTAGCTTTCAAATGTGCTAAAATGTGTAAATTAGATTGGAAACATTTATTTCAATTTAAAAAGAAACATGAATTTCCTGTTAATATTTTTGATCTTACTAAAGCTAAAAAAGGTTGGAAACAACATTTAAATGGTCGTGTTTATTGTGATGAAACAAAAAAAGAACTGCCATTAATAAAAACTTTGTGGGTAGCTGTATAATAAAATAATTAATTAGGCGATCAGAAATGGTCGCCTTTTTTATATCTGCTCTTGTTCTACTTCTTGATCTTCTTGTGCTGGTTCGTCTTGAGTGAATTGACCTACTTCTGCTTGTGCATCTATCTCGTCAAAGATTTCGTTTAGTTTATTATCATCATCTACTACTGCTCTAGCAATTTCTTTGTCAACTTCTTTTGCAAATGTTGGAGAACCAATATCAAGTGCTTTAGCTTGTTGGAAGTACATAAGATCACTTGCGTAATCTCTAATGTTAAATGAATCTGGGTAATTAATCTCTCCATCAAAATTAGCATTTTGGAACATAGCATATAGTTTAAATAATTGTTCTTCTGCTATTTGTAAGTTGTCAGCTTTTTCTGATAGTCTAGCGTTAAGTAATTCAAATTCTGTTTGTAAAGCTACACCAGATGTTATTCCTGTCTTTTGAGTTCTAACAGCACCCGTATGTGCAATTCTATTTATAGAATTTACTTTGCTATTTATAGAGTCCATAATTGCAGTTAAGTTTTGTCCAGATGGTTGAAGTAAATATGGTTTTAAGTTTGGTTCTAATTCGTCAGGCATTTCTATAACTGCACCAGCACCAGCACTTGCATTTACACTTGGAGTTTTAACTAATGATGGGTGGTTAGTTAATCTAATTAATTGTTCCATTTCAGAGTATTCGTTATAGATAGATTTTTGTAGATCAGCTATGTCAGTTAAATCTGATTGACCAATTCCTCTTTTGTGAGATTTAGAATTGTACAAAATAACTGCTGGTATTTTACCAATCGTGTTAGGTGCAGAATCTATTAATTTAGGTTCTTCTCTATTAGCCATGTAAATAGTATCTATTCTATCAGGATACCAAAGACGCATATAAGTTCCACCCTCTCTATCTACTTCTTCTCTAATTTTTAAATAGTTAAGTTCGTACTTACCATTTAGTTGTCTTTCAAAATTCCAATCTAAAACATTCTCTGGTGTAACGATTGATAAGTATGGTCTAATGTCTTGTTCTAGTTCTTCTGCTTGAGTGTTTGTATTTACATTTGGTTTATCTAAAATCATAAAACAATGACCATAAATAGACGCATAATTTTGACCTTGTTTAATTACAGAGTTTAAATTGTTACCCTCTAAATCAGCATCTTTTAAGAATGATTCTAAACTTGCTTCATCTTGCATAGAACCAAAATCTCTACTCGGTCTTACTCTAAAAAGGAATGATGAATAAATTTGAATAATATTTTTACAATGATTATCGCATGGAGTGTTTGCAAGTCTTTGATTGAACTCGTTATCTAATTCTAAATTATATCTGTTTAGGTATTGGCCTATCATATAGTCATAACCACCATTGTATGATCTAATGTAATACTCCCAATTATTAATTGTTTCAGAATAGTCTTTGTGGGTGTCTAATGCTTGATCTCTAGTGTATGCCATAAATTACTTCATTGTCCATCTTGTTGGAGCGTTAAATCTTGCCTGTGTAGTCAATGGTTTTAAGTAATCAATCATATAACCAAGTGCGTCATTCATATGATCGAATCCATCTTCCTTATCAGGAATATTTGTATTCTCCTTGTATATTTGTCTTTGTAAACCTTTTATCAGTGTTTTGCAAGATTGTGAAACAAAAATGTGCCTCTCTCCATTAGAATCTTTGAGCCTACTATTCACAGCATTGACTCTATCTCGTATTGCTGGGTGTTTGTGTTTTACCTTAACTTTAAATCCAGCATTTTGTAAAATAGATAAATCAGTTCTACCACCAGCAGAAGTCTTACGTTGTTTAGAGGCTGGGTCAGGATATATAAATATTTGCATTTTAGTTCCATATCTATCTCTAAGTTCTTGCACCATTTCATCAGTATTACTTCCATAAATAATAACCTCATCTACAAAATAAACTTTATCTTTTTCTATTTGCCCTACACAAGCTGACATTGGGTCAACGTTAAAGTCCATTCCTATATGTAAAGGCTTTTCCCAATCTATCTGTCGTTTAACAACATTATCTACAGGGTGGAAATTAAAATAAACTGCACCCGAATAGTTTTCAAATGTACCCTCAAACTCTTGTCTAAAAGTCCTTATATCAATATCTTGTTTAGCTTGTTCTATTTCCTCTGGCGATACTATACCACCTTGTATTGTGGTGTATTGATAAGACTCCCAATCGTTATCTTGTTTACCTTTAAGATATAATTCATAAGACCAATTACCATAACCCTTTGGTGTACCACAAAATAGTACATGGCCTAATCTATCTGATATACTAGCTCTCAAGACCTCGTACCAAGTTCGCTTATCTATATCTGCAAATTCATCTAAGATTAAAAAGTCTAATCCTGTACCTCTTAATGAGTCATAGTTATCTGCACCCTTTAATGATATTTGACTATTAGTTTTTCTAATAGTTATTGTCATAGTAGTTTCGTTAATATCCTCAATCCAATTAAACTGATTAAGCATTTCTTTTAAAGTTCCCCAAACGATCTCTTTGGCCATTTTAAATGTAGGTGCTACATACCAAATCTTTCTATTTGGCTGACAAGCATATTTCATCATTTCAGTTACAGCTAAATAAGTTTTACCAAATCTACGACCTGATATTAAGACTCTGAATCTAGCTTCTGAACTACTTACTTTAAGCTGGGGTTTTGTCAGGGATATTTTCATTACAAAAATAAGTAATATATAATTTATCCTTATTTATTTTTTCTTCCTGTCTTTTTGCATATTCAATAGTTAATTGACTTCCACCAATAACACACTCTGACCATGTATTAAATTGTTTATCGATTGTCATAGTAGTATTGCAATATCCTGTAATTGCTGAACAGATACTAAAAGCCAATATAAATTTCATTAGCTCAATGGGTTTTTAGATGCTTCTTTTAACTCTTGTATCTCTAGCTTTAAAACTTCTATTTCTTTTTGTAATATTTTAATAGCAGAATTGTCATGTGAGTGATCGTTGTTATGACCATGTGTTTCTAATTCTTTTTGGATTAAAGCTATCTCCTTATTAATATCTAATATTGCAAATCCATTAGTTTCAATGCCTGTAGTATCAGGTGCAGTTGCGTTCTTTAATTGTTCTATACTAGATTCCATGTTCGCAAATTTAGTAAATCCAGCACCAATAGATGCAATAAGACCTAACACCACTACTATGTTTGTTAGATTGTCTTGTATTTTTTTAACCATTTTTTAACTCCTGTAATTCTAAAAGTAATAGTCTTTTCTTTGACTTAATTTCATTTAGCTTTTTTATCTTAACTTCCATTATATCATTAGCAGTATATTTTACTAAATCAACATCTGCATATATAGACCTATTATCAAATATCTCTATTTGTTTCAAATAAATATCTTTTGGCTTGTAAAACTCCACATTGTTATAGGCTGTTAGTGAGGCTTGATCGCTTTGCATAGCATCTAGTTTTATTATGTTTTTAATAGTCAAGTTTTTAGCACTATCTTTAATCTGGGCATCTACTTTGGCCATAATCTTATCTATCTTTGGCTTTTTAGATTTCTTACTTGTTACCTTTGTTTTAACTTCCTTTTTAGGTGCTTCTTCTTTAGCTTCCTTTGGTGCTTCCTCTATAACTTCTTCCTCTTTAGTTTCTTCTGCGATCTGCTCTGGTTCTTCCTCAATTATTTCTTCTGGCATCTCCTCTTTAGCCTCTTTGATTATTTCTTCTGTAATCATTTCTTCTTCTGGTTTTTCTTCTATAATTTCTTCTACAGCTTGTGGCATTTCTTCTATTATCTCTGGCTCTTTTTCAGGCATAGTTATCATCTCAATAAATTCTTTAATCTCTATTTCTTCTTCCATTGGTGGTGCTTGTACTATTTTAAATTCTTCTTCAAACTTAAATTCTTGTTTTATTTCTACCTTTTTAAATATCTCCTCTTGTAGTTCCTCAAATACATTTTCTATTTCTGCAATAAGTTCATTAGATATAACTTCGTTATCATAAGTCATAGTAACAACAATATTATCTACATTTGCACCACCTAGATTAGAGGGTGCGTTAGCATCAGTTCCAGCAATATTAAGATTACCTAGATTAGAGTCTTGGCCATTGTATGTAAGTGAATCTGTAAAGTTAGCACCATTTATATTAGTTACATCAGTTCTAATCTTTGTACTTGTAGCTAATATATTACCATCAGAGTCTTTTATTTTTAATGTAATCGTAAATGTGTCAGCATTACCACTACCACCCCAACAACCAGCTACACCACATTCTCCATTCTGTACTTCAACTGTACTATTTAATGTAATACCATTATCTAACATAGCTTGTGTTATGGTATCTGTAGTTAAATTAAACTGTTGTTCTATTGAGCCACTATCTCCAAACTCTAAATCGTAATTACTTGTAACACCATTAAGAGTACAGCAATCGTTTAAGACTTGAACATCTCCATTGGTAGTCCAGCCATTAGCATTTCCTGTTTCAAAGTTGCCATTTGTGATTAGGTTATTTGTCGTTATTTCTTCGGCTGAAATTGTAAGGATTGACATCATCAACAAAACGATTGATACGATATACTGCATATGCCATTACTCCTATAAATACTATTAACCAAATCATTTAGTGTGTAATTCTAATTTTTTAGCTTCTTCTTTGTTAATTTTTTTATCAATTTTTTCTCTTTTCTTAATTCGTTTTACATAAGTTTCGTAATCTGGTCTTTCATGGTCATACTTATTCCATATAGCCAAAGCATCTTTTCCAATCTTTCCATCTACAGGACATGGTGTACCAGCGTTTATCATAGCTTCAAAGACTCGTTCATCTTGGCAAAGTAAAGCAACAGAGCCTACTTTCATTCCAAAGTCATATAATACTTTTGCTAATTTAATTCTTTCACAGTTCATATCTCTATTAGTTTTGCCACCAGAGAATCCTGTTCCAAATGTCTGAATACCTACTGACACTCCTGTTGCACAAACATCTTGAGATTGAGCAGAGAATGATGGTGCAGATGCTGTAGGTGGTGCAGATTTAACATTAGAATGATTAGTAGAAGTAGATGTAGTATTTGATGATGACCCTGATTGGTAAGTTGTACTAGATGATGAAGTATAGCCACCCTCGATTGCAGTATTTGAGCCTGATGTATTAGTTTGTGTACTGTCAGGATATGCTGGTGGAATTAAGCATAATAAACAGAATAGAATAATCAATATCCCTGTAAAATAATAATTCATACTTAACCTCATTTAGCAACTTTACCTTTGTTAATACCTTTTTTAATTACATACTGTTGAGTACCATTTGCACCATGCTCTACTTCTTTTTTTAGGTTCTTAAATATACTCATTTCTTTTAACTTCTTTTCTGCGTGTTTTTTGAAAGATTCTAAAACTTTAGTATCTCTCATTTTTTCTTCTTCTTCTTGGGTGCATCAGATACAAATCTATCAAACAGATAACCCATAAAATCATCTACCATTCCAAATACTTTATAAATTATATTATCAATCATACCTTGAATCCTTTTTGCCATGCTCTGATACTCCAATAAGCTGGAGATAGAGTCTTTTGGCCTCTTACCTTTTTAAGAACTCCACCCATACGAGCCATGAATGATCTTTTTCTTGCTGGAATATGTTTCTTGATTGACATTTCCTTAGAGCCAAAATTAACCTTTTTAACTCTGCCAGAACTCTTGTCTTTTACGAATACTTTAAACTTCTTAACATCTCCCCTTGATGGTTTGTTAAGTTTTACAGTTTTATTTTTATATTTAGCCATGTGGCATAAATATCACACATGGTTTAATTTATCGAGTAATTTATACCAAGCTATTTTATATTTAACATCTTGAGTCTTATTATAAAGATTTGCAAGACGATCTAATTCTTCTGTTATCTTTTGAAGTATCTTTTTCTCCATTCGTGGCAAACGTAAGTATCTTTAACACCTTTAGCACCCCAACGACCACAGAATGATCTTTTGTTAGAGTATAATCCACAATCTCCACAACTAGCACCCTTGAGTGCTTTAGTAAATGATTGAGGTAAAGAATAATCTATTACCTCGCCATTTGGATAAAAGTTAGGCCTTTTAGTTTCCATGCTCTACTAACTTTCTTAAATCTTTAGCGATCTGTAAAGCCTTATTTAATTTTCTTAAAGCTACATCTCTCTGAATTTTTGCTTGATCACATTCTGATCTTGCTTGATCTCTTTGTTGTCTTAATTTTAAAAATGTATTCTCTCCAATTTCATTTACCTTGTCCACGATATTTCCCTTTTCCTTGTTGTCTTCGTTTATGTTTATTTAATGTACTTGTTATTGGTCGTCTTCCAATAGAAGTTCCTTTTTCAGTTTTAGTGTATTCAATTGTTGCACCAAATAGATTACCTTTTTTTTTAGCCATTTACCTCGTCAGCTTTAGCATCAATGATTAATGGTAGTGGTTCAACAACAGATGTAGTGTGCACTTTGTCCACCATATTTAGTTCGTTCTTAGATAACCAGATAAGAAGTTTCTCGTTACCTTTTAAGGCTTTCTCCCATAGCTTCTTTCTAAGACTAGCTTTACCAATGTTTTTGTTTTCTGCTACTAGATCGGCATATCGTCTTTGTAAAGTTCTAGCAGATATTCCTACAACTGAACCTATTTCTTCTTGTGTACAGCCTATCTGACTAAGTTTTGCAATAACATCTTTGTCTAGTTCTTTCTTAGGTCGTCCTATAGATTGTGTCTTAATTGTGTTTTTTGCCTTTATTTTGTCGTTTTTCATAATGTGTTTATTTTAGTAATTTTGTCAGCAAAGTCCATAGTTTAGGGTTTTGTTTAAATATCTTAGTAAAGCCATTTCCTATCTCTATTGCCATTGGTTCTTCACTCATAGACTTAAATTTTATTTTAGAATGATGTGCAATAAGATGAAATATCTCGTGAATTATTGTGTTAAAGAGTCTTTTGCCTTTTATTCTACTATCCAACACAATTATTTTCTTCTCGGTTTCGTAATATCCATCAAGATTTTTAAGTGGTCTAAAATGCACCTTAATTTTCTTTCTGCCATATAAAATGTGTTCTAAATGTGGCATTAATGTTTTTTAGAATTATCACTTTCTAATAATGCCTTATAATAACTTAGTTGCATCTTTAACCTTTTATTTTCAATAGATAAATTAATCAACCTTTTTCTAACATACTTAAAAATTCTTAGTAAACCAATCATTGATAATCTTTAATAGGCTCATCTTTCCATTTGTGTTTAAGGTATTTTTTTTGGCCTTTTTGCAGAATATTATACTCTCCCCAATCTCCAATAGTCTTATACCCATTATTCACAACCTTATTTTTGCTAGACTTACTATTTAGTATATGTGTATTAGTATTGTTATTTAGTACTTGTTGAGGTAGGTGGTTAGTAGGTGGTTGGTCGCTGTCCACATATTGATATTTGTCATAATTAACAAGCCTTATTAGAGTAACTTTTCGGCTAGGGTGGTTTCCATTGGGTTGAAGCTGGTTGGTTCTAGTGGTAATCATCTTCCTACGCACAAGCCGTAGTATAAAAGACCTCATCTCGGTATATGTCATGCCAAATCTTTTAGCTGTAACTCTTAATGGCATAATCATTTCTCCTCTACGAACAAATATCTCATTTTCTAAAAACCTTAATTTTTTTTCTTGGTGTGATGCAGATGATATAAAATATATCCAACAACTTGCTTGTAGTAGATTTTTAAATACAGGATTTCTCCATATATCTCTATAAACTAAAAAATAACCAGATCGTTTAGCCATTTTTACTCTCTTTCTCGATTAACTCGATTAATTGTTTTTTTGTATATCTCTTTAACAGAGTTCTAATTATATTTGTGGTCTTTTTTTGTTTCTCATAAACTCTAGCACGATTACTAGATATTACTTCAAAATGTTCATCTCTCATTTCAGCCATTGTTCTCTCCATTGTTATAGTTAAAAAAATTATTTGCTTCTTGTATATTCTCAATCTCCTTTAAAGTTCTTTGTAACATTTCGTGTTCAGTTCCATACATGGCCTCAAATTGTCTTTTGGTGTTATGAATACTAAAAGCACCAACATGGTGGCTTGGACACAGAGGTATAACTTCATAGTGATTTGCTCTATTACCAAATCCAAGATTTCCTTTACCATCTCCACGATTTCTTATGTGATGACAAATTGCTGGTTGCTGACAAATTAAACAACCCAAACTAGCAACTATTTCTAGGTGTTTTTTCTCTTTAGCAGTTGCTACTTTTTTTTTAGACATCAGACTCCACAAAGGCCTTCACAAGCATTTTCAAACATATCAAGTTGGTTATCTTCTTTACTAAATTCAACTTCGTCTAAAGGCTTACATGATCTGTGAGTATAGTTTTTAATATTTTTTTTTCTGCTAATTGTTCTAATTTCTTTATCAAATTTTACTGCATCAGCAAATTCACTTGGTCTTTCTTTTTTCATAAAATCCCAATACTTATCATCATGGAACGGACAACAAATACAAGCTGATTTTTCAGGTAAAGGAAACTTATTTTTATTTAACCAATTAACACAATCTTGCCTAGACATATTCATTTCGATTAATGGGTGTCTATTTAAAATATAAGGGTCTCTAGCTGGTTTCATTCTACCTATTTCATCTTTTGAAATTCCTATCCATTGTTCAACATATTTATCTTTAGGAAATCTTTTATTAAAACCAACATTACAAAGTTCTCTAATCTTTTTCTTTATAGGCTGAATTTTGTACTGATTCGTGCATTGGCGTAAAATCATTCCTTTTTTTCCTGTAATAGTTTCTTGAGTATAAAAAGGTGCTACCACAAAATCTGTAGTTCCTCTTGCTTTCAACATATCATCTTTAATGTTTCCAAATTTAACTACATAGATAGGAAAAGGTAAAACTTTTTTCAAAAATTCTAAATAAGCATAACAAGATTTCGACTCATAACCCGTATCTGCGAAGATTCCGACATCTGGTTTAGGTAATTCTCCTGTTCTTGTCATAAGAGCCATTGTAGAACTTTGAACTCCAGCACCTAAACTTAATACTGTTAGACATTTTTCTCTATTTTTATCCATTATTTTATTCTCCATACGATTGCTTGTTTTCCATATTTAGTTTTTCTAGTCTTACCAGAATTTTCTATTAAGTTTAATTCTTGCAACTCATGGACTCTACCACAAACAGAACTTAAAGGCATATCTAACTCATCTGATATTTCATAATTAGTTAGTGCGTTAAGTTTTATAAGATCATAAACTTGTTCTCTTTTAGTTTTAATCTTAGGCTTTATTGTGGCTAGTGCTTCTTGGCTAGTCTTGGTGTAATTACAAGACTCATAATCAGTATCAAATATATCTAACTGTTTCTGCATCTCTTTTCCTCTCTAAAGTGGCTGACCCAAATAAGAGAGAGGTATTCAGATCAGCCGAAC
>Ga0209193_1001081_pt1 | contig 14846 bp, 24 predicted proteins | sample COGITO_mtgs_1003_FD_185515 | JGI IMG/M metagenome (GOLD analysis project Ga0209193, IMG submission 185515) | Pelagic marine microbial communities from North Sea - COGITO_mtgs_100330 (SPAdes) (version 2) | ecosystem: Environmental > Aquatic > Marine > Epipelagic ... | reverse complement strand
CATTTCATTCACCCTCTCAAAGACAAGGTAGACACAATAGATTAATACTACCCAAAAGTGCATTAAAAAGATTGAAAGTTGATCGTAAATTGACTAGAGAAGTAAGGAAAGAAAAAAAAGGTGGTATGATTTAACATGTATAAAAAATTTCTATTAATAAATTCATTGGGTAAAGAAGTGTTAAAAGCTGCTAAATCTTATTATAGAGGTGGTGGTAAAACCATTAAACAAATGATGGAAGCACAACCCAGTAAAAACATTAAAGCACAGTCAAGAGACGCTGCAAAAGGTGATATAAAATACTTTATAAAAAGTAAAATTAAAAAACCTAAAGGTAGGAAGTAATGCCTGGTGGACTTAAAAAGAAATCACTAAGAACTGAATTAGATTTAACTCCAAAACAAAAAATGTTTGTTGAAATCTATGTGCAAGATTGGGGTAACATAACACAAGCTGAAGCTCTTAAACGTGCAGGCTATGTTTGTACTAATGAAAAAGATTATGGATCTGTTGCATCAAGAATGTTATCTAGAAAGCATAGTCCACATATAGCTAAATACTTTGATAAATTATTTGAAAGAGAAGTTAAAAAATACGAGAGTGACAACCTAAGACGTTACAAAAGATTAGAAAGAATTGCCAACAGCGCTGAAAAAGAAAAACAGTACGCAGCAGCAATTAATGCAGAATATAGATCTGGCCAATTAGCTGGAGCATATGTAGATCGTAAAGAAGTAACTGTTAGTGGTTTGGAGGGTATGTCACGTGAGCAACTTGAAAAAAAGCTCGAGGAATTATCAAACAAAATCGATGGGCACAACGCCAAAACGATTGTTGTTGAATCCGAAGACGTTGCAGAAATTGAACAAGGCTAGTTGGTCTGATTGGTTAGATGTATTTAATCAAGTACATAATTCTACCATCACCACTTCAATTGGTAAAATTAAGGTAGAGATTGATGACTAAAAGAAAACGACAACAATCAAAAATACTTAACTTTGATTTTAAAAATCTCGGAAACATTATTGATGATTATCCATTTGTTGAGATAGAGTGGTTGGATATCGAAGGTGATGCTGGTTGGTCTAGCACAAAAGATTTAAGCAAAGAACAACTACCTGTATGTGTATCAAAGGGTTACTTACTTAGTCAGAAGAATGGGATAACTAGAATATTTAGTGATTACATTAAGTCAAAAGATAAACCAACGTTTGACAATATTGGTGCAACAACTATTATTCCAACAGCAGTAATCAAATCAATTAGGAAAATTAAAATATAAATTACTTACTTAATCATGTCTAATAAAAACGGGGAAACTAGGCTATGGCAGAAAGTAAAAAAAGGACTGACTGATTGCTTCTTAACTCGCATAGAATCTAGCACTATCAATGGTATTCCAGATGTTCACGTAGTCATGGGCAACGAAGTTTTTTGGATAGAAATGAAATCAGATTCATTAAGTTATCCCAAGCTAAATAAGTGGCAGATTGTATGGATCAACAGGTATATAAACGCAGGAGGCAAAGTAATTATCTTGAAAGAGACCCTCTTGCAGAAGTCTCTTAAACTGTACAGACCGGTGTCCGTGTTTACTGATGCTCGTTCACTGATCCCGTTTGCCTCGTTCTCGTTCCCGTTACAATGGCCACTGGTCCAGCGCAGGATGCTCCAGGAGCTGGGATCTCCTCCTCAGGCAGCGTAATCCTCGTTCTCGTTTCCTGGCCACCGTTTCTTTCCTCTTTGTTTACGGTGGCCTGGTGACGGGACCTGCAGCTCAGGATGCTGGATCTCGTTTCTCGTTCTCGTTCTATGGATGAACCTCGTTCTCGTTCACTGGCTACTGGTGCACCCCCCGCAGCGTGAGCTTCAGGGGGTGCTGGGATCTCCTTCGGTAGAAACTTTTGCTTGACTGGTATCCCATGATGTCGTATGGTCAGACTAAACAAAGGAGAAACAATGGCAATAGATTTCGATGCCCTCGATCTCGTTCGAGGAGAGAACAAAGCTCGTTCCTACAACAAGAGAGTAGATGAGCTCCAGCAGCAGGTGACTCTGCTCAGGGAGCTGGCAACTCAGATGGTAAAAGAACTTCCCGTGGAAAAGAAATGGTCTTTTGAAGAAAGATTAAAAAAAATAAAAGAAAGGCCTTGACAGGTATCCCATCGTGTCTTATATGTAACTCGTTAACCAAAGGAGAACTACATGAGCAAAGAGAAAGAAAAAGAGAAACCTGCTAAACAAGAAGACAAACCTGAAGAAGGCAAAGTATACGCACTGACCGGTGGCCCGGGCACGCGCTGCATCGCCAACGGTAACACCTGGAAAGACTCGGAGGTTAAAGATGACTGATGAAGTGAAAGAATGGTTTCTTATGCCAACCATCACCGAATGCCTCGTGGAGTATCAGATGCAAGAGCTAGGATTAATATCAGACATTGCCCAACACGGATGCAGCGGAGGCGTTGCTGGTATTATATATTACGATGAAACAACTGCGTTTCACCAACAACATGAGGAAGAGATCTGGCAACTGGTCCATGATCACGCAGATGCAGCTGGTCTACAAAGTGGTGAATTCCTTCAGCATATATCCAAAGATCCAGGCTCGTTAAAGCATTTAGTCAATGATCTCGTCTGGTGGGCTGTCGAAGTTAGAGCTCAGGAGGTCCTGGATAATCCTTCACCTGCAGCTGGAGCTTCCACATGACATTAGTTGTCGTTTGGCTGTGCCTTTTGTTTATGTTTCCCGGTTTCACATTAGCGGGCACTGGGATCCTGATGCTCTCGCTCGTTGGTATACTATGATGTCCTACCTCGTCTCGTTTCTAGAGTTGCACCCCCCTGCGCAGAAGCTACTGCTGGATCACAGGACTGGCGCTGGGAAATGCTTTCGTAAAGCTCGGTCTCGTTTGAAGTAATGGATAACATCTGTGTTGGATTACTATGGAGTTCACCCCCCTGCGCAGAAGCTACTGCTGGTAAAAAACTTGGGTTTCTACTTTAGAATAATTCTAAAAGATAATTGTTGCAAAGGTATATAAGATACGATAAGACATTAGGATTAAACAACAAAGGAGAAAAGTTATGGGACTAGATCAACACGCACACCTTCGTGGTCATAAAGTAAATTGGGATAAATACTATGATGATGACCGAGAAGAACAATCAAAAGTTTTCGTGTGGAGAAAACACGCAAGACTTCAACAGTTCATGGCAAAGAAGTGGGACGAACAAAACCAAAACCATGAGCATGACGGAATGCTTTCACATTTAGGATTTAATTCTGATTGTGACGCACCTGTATATATAACTCAAGAGGTCGCCAAAGAGTTAGCCGAACAAATTCAAGAGGGCTTTAAAGATTACAAAGCTGAAGACGGATTTTTTTGGGGACAACAGTTTCAAGAGGATAGTGTCAAAGATTACAAGGAACAAGACATCAAGTTCTTGAAATTCTGTGAACAAGCGATCAACGATAAAAAGGTCGTTGAATATTGGTGTAGTTGGTAATGGCTAAAGATGAATTTACCAAGCTAATGAAAAAAGGCGAGGTGGACGATAGTTATAATATGCGAGGCGACAATGTCGCCTCGTCTCGTTCTCGTGAGGACAATGTTTTCCATACTATTAAAATTCATATCAAGGGGGGTTGCGTGGTTGAGGTGGATAATTTACCCGAATTATTTGATTATGAAATTATAGACCATGATGTGAGTGAGGAATAAATGCTAGTTTTACTATTGATAGACCTAATAAACTTAATTAAAAAAAAGATAAATAACTTGTTGCATAAGATTTCATAAGATGTATTAATTAGAGGTATTTATAAAAATACATAACTTAACAAAGAGGTAAAAATGCAAACAGCAAAAAAGCTAAAGCAAGACGAAAAGAAAATAGTCGTGGCTTATGCAACACTAAAGCTAAAAGCAAATAGACTTAACAAAGAGTTAGATAGTATGAAAGAACACATTGTTAATCTATTTGAGAGAACAAACCAAAATCTAGTTATTGTTCAAGACGAACATGGAAATAGTTTTGGTATTCAAAAGATTAACAGAGTTAGAAAATCTTTTGATAAAGATAAATTTAAATTATCACATTTAGATTTATACAATGCACACCAAAAGCAAGTTGCTTATTGTGAGTATAAGGCTATTGGCGAGGTATCAAATGCCCAATAATGATTTGATTAACATAGCTAATGTATTGAGTGAAAAGTTAAACTCTAATGCACCTACTTCACTAGCTGACATGGTGGTGGACAATGGACAGAAAAAACAACTCAACTATGAGATCATGTTTCAACTGTTAATGGGCGAGTGTGAGAAGCATATACTTGAGAACGTTGGCAACCCAACGATTGACGAGTTCAAGGACAATATACTTAAGAAGTTCAGCACACTTGTTCAAGCAATACACAACACAGAATAATAAACACTAAACAATGGCGCGTTATACTACGCGCCATTGGTGTATCTAGCCTGTACCTATTACAAGGCTCATATCATTTATAAAAATCGTTTTTAAAATTGCAGGTACAGGAGTTCGCGTTCTGGGGCTAGGTTTTCTGTGGCGAAAGGGTTTACAAAGTAGGATATACAAATATACTAGGGTCCCAAACGAGATGAAAATAGAAAACCTAACTGAAGAAGAATTAAAAGATATAATTCTCAAAAAACAATTAGAGTGGATCAAGCTCTGCCAGGATAATTTTTTAGTTTTTGCTGAGTCTGTTTGGCAAGATTTTATTTATCGTAAAACAAAGGACCCAAAGAAGTACGGGCACCATCAAATTATTGCTGAATCATTCCAAGATATTGCAGACGGAGACGCAAAGAGGCTCGTGATCAACATGCCACCACGTCATACTAAATCTGAATTTGCATCTTATTTATTCCCTGCTTGGTATATTGGAAAGTATCCAAAGAAAAAAATTATGCAAGTTTCCCACAATGCTGAACTTGCTTCTAGATTTGGTTCTAAGGTTCGTAACTTAATGAACACCAAGGAGTATAAAGAAATTTTTGGAAGTGTTACACTTCGAGAAGACAGTAAAGCAAAAGGCAGGTGGGAAACCAATCATGGTGGAGAATACTTTGCAGCGGGTGTTGGCGGATCTATCACAGGTCGAGGGGCCGATTTGCTTATCATTGACGATCCACATACGGAACAAGATTCCTTGTCCGACACAGCGATGGAACGTGCTTACGAATGGTACAGTTCAGGACCCAGACAGCGTTTACAACCAGGAGGAAGAATCTTAGTTGTAATGACTCGTTGGGCTACCGATGATCTTACAGGAAGGTTGGTTAAGGCACAAAGTGGTACCAAAGCAGATCAATGGAAAGTAATTTCTTTTCCTGCGATCATGCCTGATGATAAACCGGTATGGCCTGAGTATTGGAACAAAGAAGATTTAGATTCTGTGAAAGCCTCAATCTCTACAAAAAACTGGAACGCACAGTATATGCAGGACCCAACTTCAGAAGAGGGTGCAATTATAAAAAGGGAATGGTGGCAGGATTATAATAATGAGCAACTTCCAAAATTACTACATGTGATACAATCTTATGATACTGCATTTTCTAAAAAAGAAACTGCTGACTATTCTGCTATTACCACCTGGGGGGTATTTGAACCTGTAGAAGGTTATGAAAAAGCAATTATATTATTAGATGCTCAAAAGGGACGGTATGATTTTCCAGATTTAAAAAATGTTGCATTAGAGCAATACCATTACTGGGAACCGGAAACCGTGATCATTGAAGCTAAAGCTAGTGGTACACCATTAATTCATGAACTAAGACGTGCAGGTATACCTGTTGTTGATTATGTTCCAGCTAGAGGACGAGACAAGCACACTAGAATAAATAGCTGTGCACCTGTATTTGAGTCTGGTATGGTATTTGCACCTTTAGACGAACACTGGGCACAGGAAGTAATTGAGGAATGTGCAGCGTTTCCTAACGGACAATATGATGACTATGTTGATTCTATGACCCAAGCTGTGTTAAGATATCGACAAGGTGGATTTGTTTCAACATATTCTGATGATTGGGATGATGACCACATTAAAGTAGAAAAAGAATATAAATATTATTAGGAGAATTCTATGGGAGACAAGCCAAAATTAAAAAAAGGTGTTTATCAAAACCCTAACTCAGAAAGATCAAAAGAATCTATCGATAGATACGTAAGAGGTATGCGTGATAAAAAATACGGTGGCAAAAGAATTAATACAGATAGAATTAGAAAATTTAAAACCGGTATGACTCCAGGAGGCACAGATTTAGAAAAAGCAAAAGAAGCTACAAAATTAATTAGAGATAAAAAAGCTCAGAAAAGAATGAAAAATTCAAGACCAGGAAAAAAAGGATCTTCAATTACAGACATATTTAAAAGTTATGGTAAGTATGATGGTAAGCCAATTGAACTTAAAGGCGGAGGAATGTCTGAGGGTCAAAAAAAATTAGCTGGAAAAGCTCCACCACCAAACAAAATTGATGAAAAAGATTTCGCTGTTCTAAGAGCAGAAAAAGCAAAAGGCAGAGGTATGGGTTTACAAGATGAATCTGTTAAACCTGGTAAAGTAAAACCAGTTAAAGCTGCACTTGGTTTAGCCCTAGGGATTTTAGGAGCAGCAGGTGCTAAAAAATTAATGAAGAAAAAATCAACAATGGAACCTGGAGTAACAAGTTCAAAGATGCCAATTAATCTTGTTGAAGAATATAAAGAAAAAGCCATGGGTAAAAGAATGGGTGGTAAAGTACAAAAAGCAAATCTTGGTTTAATGTTTATGAAAAAAGCAAAAGACAAAGGTGCTAAGGGTATGGAATTTTTATCCCCACTTGCAATGCTAAAAAGAATATCTGGTAAAAAAATGGGTGGCGTAGCAAAATACAAAAGAGGAAAGTTCCTTGAAAGAAGAATGGCTTTAGCAGGTGTTAATCCTTTCGCAAAACAAAAATTAGGTGAGGCTAAAGATTATAAAAAATATTTAAAAGGTTTAAAAAAAGCAACTTCAGAAGTAAGAGGTGCTAAATTAAATTCACCAGCTTATAACATAACTACGTACGATCAAAAATCATATAAAAGAGCAGGTGGTAAAGGTAAAGCTGTTTTTAAAGACTACAAAGGTTTGGGTATAAAAAATGAAGACCAATATTTTAAAGAAAAGAAAAAATATTCTTCTATGGCAGAGATGAGAAAAGCAAAAGGTTTTAAACCGGGAGAGTCTGCATCTCAATTTAATAAAAGAAAAATGGCTTTAGAAGTTGGTAAGAAAGCATTAAAAGCAACTACTGTTGGTAAAATAGCTTTAGGTGTTGGTGCTGCGGGAGTCGCTGCACAACAATACTTAAAATCTAAAATGAAAAAGAAAGATAAAAAAATGGGTGGTGGCATGATGCAAAAACCTATGGGTTACAAAACAGGTGGTGGTCACTACGATGAAAAAAATCAAAATGTTGTTAAACATATCAGAGTAAAGAAAAAAATGGGTGGCGGAATGATGCAAAAACCTATGGGTTATTCTAAAGGTACTATGATCAAAGCAAGAGGTTGCAAACTAGGTAGAACAAGACCTACTAAAATCACATAGGAGGGACAATGTCCCTGAAGGCATTACTTAGAGCTGGTAAAGAATTACTTAAGGCGAAGAAGCCTTCAGCAACACCGACCACCGGACAACAGACAAATCAAATAACTTACACACCTAAACCTTCACAGGCACAGGCTAAAGAGTTAGTTACACAAGAATTAAAAAACCCACCAGTAGTTTTAAAGAAAACAAAACCCCTGCAGATGGGTGATGACTTAGCACCTGCTTTCGGTTCATCCACATATGACTGGGCTATGAGAATGGGTAGATCTAAGTACACTGCAGATGAGTGGCTAGATCACTTAACATCTACTAGAAAAGTAAACTTTAAAATATTTGGTAAGCCTGCACAGAAAACTGTCCGTGAACAAAAAAGATTTAAATACGATTCAGGCCCCTTTGCCGGTAAAGAAGTTAATGTATCCAAAGAAGAATTATTCGATTCTAATTTAGCAGTATTCAATGAAGCAGGAGACCTAACAGGTGGCCTGTTATATGCAGCAAAGAAATTTGGTTTAAAGTTAGATGCGAATGAAGTTGGAGCCATGATTAAACTAAATCCTATCAATAGATTAAAACCAATTGAACTTGGTGTAAACAAAGGTGCTCAAGAAGCATTTGATGTAGCAGCTAAGAATGCAAGAAATACGGTAAGAGATTTACAAGTTAAATACAAAGACAACGATGCCTTAAAATATGAGTTAGATCAGTTGCAATACTATTTAAAAGCTGATGAAGGTGTTCCAAGTAGATCAGCATTAAGAGATTTAAATGAATCATTAAAAAATTTTACAAACTCTGGTTTAGTACCTGTAGATGAAAAAAAAGCATTAAACAAAGTTATTGGTGATATCAATAACAAAGTAGGTCCAATGCAGGCTACAAAAACTAGATACGGTGGCGAGTCTAATTACACATTACAAGGTGGTAAAGACTACAGAGAAACTATCTTTACACTTCCAGAAGATATAACAACTAATGCATCACTTCGAAATAAAGGAGGACACTTTGGTGATGAGATTGGTGATGTAAATAATATTTACCACATTAGATACGATACAAGGTTCACACCTGATGGTAAAAAAGTATTTATGATTAATGAAATACAATCTGATGTAAACCAGAGTATTGCTAAAAGTATGACTAAAGCCCAACAACTAGCAGGCGAGAAAAGATTGAACCCTTTTAATGCTGATTTAGAATTAAACTTACTTGTTAGCCAAAGAGGTAAGATGCTTAAAGATATGGATGATGCACTTGCTAATAATGAGTTTGGTAGAGTGAATGCGATAAGTTCATCTATGAAAGATATTAATACAAAATTACAAAGATTAACTACTAGACGAAAAACTTACAATGACGATAAAAAAGATTACTTCCCAATGGTCGAAGCAGATTCATACGGAGATCATGCAATTAAATATTTGATGCAGAAGGCTGCACGTGAGAATGTTGATTACGTAGCCGTTGCCCCGTTTGACAAAGTAAGTTTCAGGCAAGGGTACAAAGCGGGTAATGAAAGATTTTACGGTTATGCAAATGGTAAGGGTATTGGTAAAAAAGGTAAAGCAGTTGTACCAGATGTTATGTCTAAGAATGCAAGATTCTATGGATCCAAAGCAGGGCCAACAAAAATATCTTTATCCGATCCAACTAAACCCTATAAAAATGTTAGTAGTGATAGATTTAAATACCCATCAGATCACCCATTAAAAGGAAAAGAAATTAAAAGTGAATACCACAGTAGTTCTGGTATGAATCCTGAAAAGGGAACTAAGAATATTCCAGAAGGAGATCCACGCTTGTATTTTGATGCATATGCGATTAAAGTGGTTCCACTAATGAGAAATACACAAAAAACTTATAAGTCTAAAGGTGGACTTGTAGTGGATATGTTTAAACCAATAAGGTACAATTAATCATGGCAGTAGAAAAGGTAACAGAGGAATTAGCAGAAGAAGTAGTTGAACAACCTGAGGGTCTTCCAATTGACGTAGAAGTTGAAGGAGAAGAAGAGGTTGTAGAGGAAAGACCTCAAGACGATTTTAATGCAAACTTAGCAGAAGGCATGGACGAGCGAGAGCTTAAGGACATGGCCATGGAACTTATTGAAGAATACAAAAAAGATAAGACATCAAGAAAAGAATGGGAAGATGCTTACATTAAAGGTTTAGATTTACTAGGGACTAAGTATCAGGAAGTAACCAAACCATTTAAAGGAGCTTCCGGTGTCACGCATCCATTGTTAGCTGAGTCTGTTACACAATTCCAAGCACAAGCATACAAAGAGTTAGTGCCATCTGATGGGCCAGTTAGAACACAAGTTATAGGTTTACAAACACCGGCTACCGAACAACAAGCAGATAGAGTTAAAGATTATATGAATTACCTGCTGATGGAGGAGATGGAAGATTACACGACTGATATGGATCAGATGTTATTTTATCTACCACTATCAGGATCTACATTTAAAAAAATTTACTATGATGCATTACTAGATAGACCTGTATCTAAATTTATTCCAGCAGAAGATTTAGTAGTTCCTTACTACGCATCTGATTTAAAAGATTGTGAGAGAATAACTCATGTAATTAAAATGACACAGAATGATGTCACAAAGAAAATGGCTGCAGGTTTTTATAGAGACATAGAATTAATTGACAGCAGTACAGAACCAGATTCAGTACAGAAAAAATTAAATGAATTAGAAGGTGTTAAAGGTAATGGTTCAGATTACTTAAATACAATTCTTGAAATGCACGTAGATTTAAATTTAGATGACTACGAAGATTTTGATGACAAGGCTAAGAAAATTAAAATTCCATATATTGTAACTATTGATGAAGGTAGTGGGGAAATTTTATCTATATACAGAAACTACAAACCAGGTGATTTAGGTTATGCAAGAGTAGAATATTTTGTACATTACAAATTTTTACCAGGATTAGGTTTTTATGGTTTTGGTTTAACACACATGATAGGTGGTTTATCACAAGCTGCAACTCAATCTTTAAGACAATTGATTGATGCAGGTACTCTAAAAAATTTACCAGCAGGATTTAAATCACGTGGTATTAGAGTTAGAGACGATGACCAACCAATTCAACCAGGAGAGTTTAGAGATGTAGATGCGCCTGGCGGAAATATTAGAGATCAGTTTTTTAACTTACCATTCACAGAGCCATCACCTACATTATACAACTTGATGGGCTTTGTAGTACAAGCAGGACAAAAATTTGCAGCGATCACTGATTCAAATATTGGTAACGATGCTCAAAACAGAGCCGTTGGAACTACAATGGCGTTGATGGAAAGAGGATCACGTGTAATGAGTGGTGTTCACAAAAGATGTTACTACGCAATGAGACTAGAATTTAAAATTTTAGCAAGAATTTGTGGTGAATACTTACCACCAGAATATCCTTACGATGTTTACGGTGGCCCAAGAGAAATAAAACAAGCAGATTTTGATAACAGAGTAGATATTTTACCTGTTGCAGACCCAAATATTATGTCTATGTCACAAAGAGTGACACTAGCACAAGCACAATTGCAAATTGCACAGTCAAACCCACAGATGCACAACTTACATGAAGCATATAGACGTGTTTACGAAGCACTTGGAACAAAAACTATAGATCAAATTCTAAAACCACCACCAAAACAACCAGAACCTTTAGATCCTGCGAAAGAAAATGCACGTGCACTACAGATGAAGTTGTTAACAGCATTTGAATTCCAAGATCATGATGCACATATTGCTGCTCACATGGCATTTATGGCATCTAGAATGGTACAAATTAATCCTCAGGTGTATGCATTACTGCAATCACACATTTCTGATCACATTTCATTTAAAGCTAAGGCTCAAGTAAAAGAAATGATGATGCAAAATCCTGAAATGATACAATTAGGTCAACAGGATCCACAACAATTTGAGATTATGTTCGAAGCTGAGGTTGCAAAGGTTGCAGCACAAATAACTCAAGAGTTAGTACAAACTGAAAATGCCTCTCAGAACAAAGAAGACCCTTTAATTAAAATTAAACAACAAGAAATTGATTTAAGAGCTATGGATCTTCAAAGAAAAGCTGAAGAAACTAAATTTAGAGCTGATCAAGAGAATCAAAGAGCAGCACAAAGACTTGAATTTGATTATGATAGACTTGCAACACAAGATGCACAATCAGACGAACGATTAGAAATAGCGAGAGAGAAAATTGACTCAAAGAAATAATAATTCATTGAGTGGAGGAGTTAAATCTGGGCCACCACCTAAGAGAGGACCAAATCCACAAGGAATAAAAATTCGGGATGCTAAAAAACTCTTACGAAAAACTTTCAAAAAAAAATAAAATAATATTCTTAGCCGGACTCTTTGATGGTGAGGGAAGTTTTGGTATCTGGGGTAAAGGTAACGGTAGAAAAACGTTTCAAGTCGGTGTTGAGATGACTGACAAAGATAATATAGCTAGATTTTCTAATTTTTTTGGCGGAAATATACATAAATGTAAAATAAGGAAAGCACATTGGACACAAACCTGGAGATGGAGGTTAAGTGGTTCAAGGGCTTACGATTGTATAGAGAAAATGATAGAATATATGTGTATTAGAAGACAGGAGAAATATAATGTGGTTAAGTGCGATAAAATTAGCGGCCCAGGCAGGTACGCACATCTTCAAGAAGCGTCAAGAGACAAAGATGCTGATGGCGGATGCACAAATGATGCACGCAAGAAAGATGGCTCAGGGGGAAGAAGCCTTCCAAGGTAAACTTTTAGAATCAAGAAATTCGGACTGGAAGGACGAGGCGGTTTTATTAATTTTGTCGGCTCCAATTTTAATTTTGGCGTGGGCAGTCGTATCGGACGATCCAACAGCGATGGACAAGGTGAAATTGTTTTTTGATATGTTCTCGCAGCTTCCGAGCTGGTTCACAAATTTATGGATTCTTGTCGTGGCGAGCATTTATGGTATTAAGGGAACTCAGATCTTTAGGGGCGGAATGAATAAGGATAAAAAATGAAATATTTAGTAACATTAATATATCACTGGTCAACTAAATTAACTTCATGGTCTTGGAATAAATTATATGGAAATAGAACAACAGGATTAGGTTATAAAAAATGAATTTAGAAAGAGATTTACAAAAACAAAAAAAAGAAAGAGCATTAAAAGAATCTGCTATTGCTCAACTACGTAAAAGAAGTAAAGATTCAGTAGCTAGACCTAAAGCAGAAAAAAATATGTTATCAACAGACCCAAGGATGCAACAGATATGACAAAACTATGTGCTAGAGGCAAATCAGCTGCTAAGAGAAAATTTAAAGTTTATCCATCAGCTTATGCAAACGCATACGCATCAAAAATATGCGCAGGTAAAATAAAAGATCCATCAGGAAAAAAGAAAAAGGATTGGGGACCTAAAAAAGCTAAAGTTGGAAAACTTATGACTGCAGGATCACAATCAGCAATGGGTAGATTGGAAAAATCTGGTCTTAAAATGCGTGGTGGTGGAATAGCTATTAAGGGAACTAATTTTCAAGGCGTATTCTAGTGTCCAATTTTAATAAACTAAAGTTATATCCAAGTGTCTCTATTAAAGGGGGTACAAATAAACAAGGGCCAGTAAAAGTAAAAAAAGAATCTAGGAATTATGGTATAAAAGGTGAGTATGATCTTTACGATAAAAAAAATACAAAAATAACTATCTCTGGAAATTATTCAAAAAGTTCAGGCAGGGATAAAGTAACATACAAAGGAAAAGATTATGTTTTCAAAGGTGAATCTGATCCCTCTTACGGGATCGGAATAACTATAAAAAAGAAATTTAAAAAAGGTGGTTATAACCAAGGAACTTGTTGGGATGGTTACGTTCAAAAAGGTATGAAAAAAAAGGGAAACAAAATGGTTCCAAATTGTGTTCCTGCTGGTAAAATGAAAACTGGAGGATTAACAAAATGGTTTCAAGAAAAATGGGTAGACATTGGAGCAAAGAAAAAAGGTGGCAAGTTTCAAGAGTGTGGAAGAAAATCTGCCAGTGGTTCAAAGCGGAAGTATCCGAAGTGCGTACCACTTGCAAAAGCCACAGCGATGTCAAAGTCGCAAAAGGCCTCTGCTGTTGCCAGAAAGAGATCAGCAAGTAATGCAGGGCCAAAACCAACTAACGTGAGGACATAAAATGTGGAAATGGATAAAAAAACTATTTAGACCTTGGAAACTAAATAAAGTATCACCAGATATTACATCGGTAAAACCTAAGGTGGACTTAACAGGTCTAACAAAAGGTGATATAAAGAAATTAAAGAAACAAGGAAAAATATAATGCCATTAAGAAAAACAAATGAAAGAATTGACCCTAAAGGTATGACTAATAAAAGAAGCGATAAAGGAAAAATAAAAAAACCTAGTAAGAAACTTGAGCGTTCTGAAAAACCTGGAAAAATGGGTAATCCTGCAGTTGTAGAAACTTATGAAGATGCTAGAGAAAACGCAATGCTTAACAGAAATGTTCCTACAATGAGCCATGGTGGTGAAGCAAAAGTTAGAGGTATGGGTGCTGCAATTAAAGGTGGCAAATTCGAAGGCGTTTTTTAATTGCATCCATATTTAAATTAAGTTAAACAATCTCCATGATAAAAGGGGATAGCACCGAATACGAAATTCTTGAAGAAGCCTGTAAGACACTTGATACCGATGATCTTTTTACTGCAGAAATTGGAGTTAGAGAAGGACAAGGTTCTCAAATAATATTAAAAGAATTAATTGAAAAGAAACATTGGCATATAGGTATAGATCCCTATGGTAATTTAGATTATCAACATTATGATAATTCTGGTTCCTATACAGCTGATTATACCAACACCATGAAACAACAATTAATTAAAGATTTAGATTACCCAAATTTTACTTTGTATCAATTAGGTGATGATGAATTTATGAAACGTTTTGAGGACGGAGTTCCCATTTACAGGGATAAAAAAGAATTAAAAACTAACTATGATTTAGTTCATTTTGATGGCCCTCATAAAACAATAGATGTTATTAAAGAAGTTATATTTTTTGGTGAAAGATCTAAACCAGGTACGGTGTTCGTTTTCGATGATTATCCAAAATTTGATATGGATGCTGTATTAAAAATTATAGTTAATCAATATGGTTTTATGTTATTGAAACAAGGTAAAAATAAAATTTCATTAAAAAGAAATTAATGGACATAGATACAATATCACTCGTACAA
>Ga0209193_1001068_pt1 | contig 14947 bp, 10 predicted proteins | sample COGITO_mtgs_1003_FD_185515 | JGI IMG/M metagenome (GOLD analysis project Ga0209193, IMG submission 185515) | Pelagic marine microbial communities from North Sea - COGITO_mtgs_100330 (SPAdes) (version 2) | ecosystem: Environmental > Aquatic > Marine > Epipelagic ... | reverse complement strand
CGCAACCTCTTTTTTTAAAAAAATTAACTTTTTTATCAATTATTATACAACATACTGTTTTATAACACTTTTTATTAAACCAACCCTCAACAAAAATACCAACATTACAATATAAAAGTAACAACATAGTGAGTTTTCACTGATTCAAACACCTGCGTTGGAATTATAAATGATATGAAAGAGTAATTTTGAATATATTTATAAAAAATATTTATTAGATTCTAGATATCACAACCAAAGGACCATTATTATCTCTACGATTGTGCACTAACTCGATTCCTTAAAGGAATTTCTCGAATCGGCATATGAACGATTGCACTGAATGCGCCAACTGCAATACCAACCCACCAAACTATATTATAGTTACCATAAGCATCATATAGGGCTCCGCCTAACCATACACCCAAAAAAGACCCCAATTGATGACTGAAAAAAACAATCCCATAAAGTGTGCCCATGTATCGTAGACCATAAATATATCCTACTAAACCAGATGTTAGTGGAACTGTGGCAAGCCACAATAGGCCCATAGTTATAGAAAAAGACACAACTGTAAGTGGTGTCATTGGAACCATTATGAATATAACTGCAATTAATGTACGTCCTGTATATACAATGGCTAACAGGTTTTTCTTTTTGTAGTGTTTACCAAAATATCCAGCTGTTATTGTACCAACAATATTAGCAGCACCAATAAGAGCAATGGAGAACGCGCCAAGTGCACTGGCATTTTTGACACCTATGCCTGCAAGCAAGCCATCATTTGCAATGGCGCCACACATTTCAGTAACAAAAGCAGGAAAATGTGCAGTAATAAATGCAAGTTGGAAACCGCAGGAAAAAAACCCTAAGAAAATAAGTGTAAAACTGGGGTCATAAAATGCTTTTTTCAATATTTGACCTAAAGTTTCTTCTAAGTCTTGCTTTGCATCTTTTGAAGGAGCTTTCAAAACTGGAAGCAATGCTATTGTTGAAATAATGATTCCTGCGAATATTAAAAATACAACAGACCAATTAAAATACCGCAAAAGAAATTCAGCAGTAGGAGGGCCTATAATCTGCCCCACTGAACCAAAGGCTGTTGCAATTCCAAGTGCCATTGATCTATTAGCATCAGATGTTGCACGTCCTACAATGGCTAAGATTACTCCAAAGCCGGTGCCAGCAACACCAAACCCAACAAAAAGTGAATAAAATTGATGTGCCCCAGGACTAATTGCATAACTTGAAAAAATTAAACCTATTGCGTAACAAAATACACCAATCAGTATTGCTTTACGATCACCAATCTTTTCTGCAATTGCACCAAAAATTGGCTGTCCAATTCCCCATGCTAAATTTTGGATGGCAATCGCCATCGAAAATTCTGTCCGAGCCCATGCGAACTGATCTGCTATTGGAATTTGAAAAACACCATACGAAGCACGAATGCCAAAACCAATCATTAATATTACAGAAGACGCTAAAAGAACTGGGGTTATTAATTTTGTATCTTGGCTTTGCATATTGACACCTCTTTGGTTGTGTATCTTTGATAGAATTGTTATCTCAGGTCAAAGGTTTTTTGGGGCTATTAATTTGAAACTAATAGACGTCTACAACAAGCGCATCCTTTCTGGTGAGTTAGCACCAGATGCTAACCAGCTTAAAACACTACAAGCACTTCAGAATTTGACCGCTCAGCTTGAAGAGTTAAAGCCAAGATCTTCTTGGGCTGTTTTTAATTTATTTAAAAAAGAACACCAAAAACCAAGGGGTATTTACATATATGGTGGGGTTGGTCGTGGAAAGTCCATGTTAATGGATCTATTTTTTGAAGCCTCAACTATAGAAAAAAAACGAAGAGTTCATTTTCACGAATTTATGCAAAAAATTCATGAAGACCTACATGAGGCTAGAAAAGAAAATATAAGTGAAGCAATTCGGCCTGTAGCACAAAATATTATATCACAAGTGAAGCTTTTGTGTTTTGACGAAATGCAAATTACTGACATAACAGATGCAATGATTGTAGGGCGTTTGTTTGAGTTTTTCTTTGATGCCGGTGTGGTCATTGTATCAACATCAAATCGCCATCCTGAAGAGCTTTACAAAAATGGACTAAATAGATCACTATTTTTACCTTTCATAAAGATGATTACTCAAAAACTAGATGTTTTAAACTTGGACAGTACTACCGATCATCGGCAGAACACTTCAAGTAAAAATGTGAGCTATTTTTATCCATTAAATGAAGTAACATTTAATAGAATTGAACAACTATGGAAGATTATTTCAAAAGGTAATACTAAGCCACTTGTGCTAAAAAATAAAAAAAGAGAAATACTTATTCCATTTCACACTAAAGGCATAGCAAGAATTGAGTTTAATGATTTGTGCAAAAAAGCTTTAGGGCCAAGTGATTATATATTAATTGCCAAAACATTTGATATTTTGATGATAACCAATGTGCCAGTACTTGGTAAAGATAACAATAATGAAGCCAAAAGATTTGTAACTTTAATAGATACTCTCTATGAAAACGAAATAAAATTAATAATAAGTTCTGAAGCTAAGCCAGAAGAACTATATCAAGATGGGCCCGGAGCATTTGAGTTTGTAAGAACTGCAAGCAGATTGAAAGAAATGCAATCTGAGAACTGGGGTGCCAAACTTCCAAATATAAACTAGTTAACAATTGGGTTTAATTAGACGCACGCATCTTTAACAATAAGTCCTTGTTTGACATTCCATCTGGAATTAAACCCACTGAAATTTGAAACTTTCTTATTGCAGCAATAGAGTTTGGGCCAATTATTCCATCTGCCTCCCCAACATCATATCCAAGTTGATTTAGCAAATTTTGCAATTCTACTTTTTCATTAAACTTTAAAGCTCCAGGCCCCCGTGGCCATTCAATGTGGAAAGATTTTCCTCCTAGAATGCGGTCTGAGAGATGGCCCACGGCCATAGCGTATGAATTTGCATTATTATATCTTTTAATCACAAAAAAATTATTAAAAACAATAAAAGCTGGGCCCTTTGCTCCCGCAGGTAAAAATACAGAACCTTCACCATAATTTGGGATTTTTCCTCCAGTGATAGTTTTTAACCCTAATTCTGACCAACGCGCTGGCGTCGCTTTTACCTCTAAATCAGCATTTCTATAGTTAAAGTTTTCTGGTAAATTTACCTCTATTCCCCAAGGCTGATTGTTCGTCCAGCCAAACTCAGCAAGGTAATTTGCGGTGGACGCTAAGGCATCTGATGGATCTAGAGGATCCCATACATTTCGTTTTCCATCTCCGGTAAAATCTTGCGCATAGGCTTGGTAACTTGTTGGAATAAACTGAGTATGACCCATGGCTCCAGCCCACGAACCCATCATTTTATCTGGTGTAATATCACCGCGTTGTATGATACTTAAAGCTTCTAATAATTGTTGTTTTCCAAATTTTTCACGTCTTCCATCAAATGCTAGTGTAGCTAGAGCTTCGATAATATTTATATCACCCATGCGTTTACCATAAGAACTTTCCAAACCCCAAATTGCTAATATAACTTCAGCATCAACTTGGTATTTGAACTGTATCTCTCTTAATAAGTTCAAATAGTCGCTAAGATTCTCTTTGCCGTTAGCAATTCTCTTGGGTGAGGTTGCAGTATCCAAATAATCCCAAATTTCACGAGAAAATTCTGCTTGTTTATTGTCCGCTTTTATTACTCGGCTATTTAATTGAACGTTTTCAAAAGCAGTATCAAACGTTGAAGTAGTTATTCCGTTTGAAACTGCATCTTTCTTAAAATTAATAACCCATTGCTTAAATGCATTTTCTTTTTGCACTGAAATTTGTTGATTATTATCATTATCATCCGCAACTAAAGGCGTTGAAAATAAAATTAAACAACTGGCTAAAAGCTTTACTGATTTATTCATTATTTCTCCTGCTCGAGAATGTTTTTATATATACAGTAATCTACAAAAAAAATTAAAACAACAAAGTGGTTTTAATTAATTATTTATTTTTCTCTTTCGCTTCTTATCCTTTGAACGCATAATTCTACGGCCTTTGTGGCTGATTTTTTTATTAGAGCTTTTTGGGATAACTTTGCCCTCTAATTCCAACATTTCCAATGATATCCCACCAGTAATAGCTGTAGCCTCAACAAGTGAGACCTTACAAGGCATTCCGATTGATATAATACGTCCAGAATCCTCCCCTGTTAATGTACGTTCGCGATCATCATATCGCCAATACTCTCGGCCTAATTTTGATAGTGGGATAATACCATCTGCTCCTGATGTATCAAGTTTTACAAATAAACCAAATTTAGCAATTCCAGATATTCGACCTGTAAATTCTAAACCAATACGATCTGATAAAAATGCTGCAAGATATCTATCTGATGTATCTCTTTCAGCCAACATAGATCTTCTCTCTGTGCTTGATATCCATTCTCCTATTTCTTTTAATTGTTCTCTGTCAGCATCAATTAAACCATCATCTCCAAATTTATGTGTAGAGATTAGTGCTCGATGTACAATTAAATCAGCATACCGTCGGATAGGACTCGTAAAATGTGCATAACGCCTGAGGTTTAAACCAAAATGCCCAAGGCTTGATGGGGAATAATACGCCTGTGACATAGACCGCAAAACTGTCATATTAATTATCTCAGCGTCTTCAGATTTTTCAGCTGTGTCTAAAAGTTTATTTAAATGATGAGTTTTAAGAACTTGACCTTTTGCTAATTTGAGGCCTGAATCTTCTACAACTTCCCTAAGTGCATTGAGTTTTTCGAGAGTTGGCTCTTCATGCACTCTGTAAAGTAATGTTTCCTGATTAGCTTCTAAAGTCTCAGCTGCACATACATTTGCCATCACCATAAATTCTTCAACTAATTTATGGGCCTCAAAACGATTTTTGAGGTCAACGGATAAAACCTCACCATCATCTGAAAGAATGATTTTTCTCTCTGGTAAATCTAAGTTCAGAGGCTGACGTTTGTCACGAGCTTTACTGGCACTTTTGTAAGCTAAAAGTAAATCTTTAAGTGCCTTTGCAAGAGGCTTTGTTACATTATCATAATTTCCATCAAAAGCACCTTGAGCCTGCTCATAAGATAGTGATGCTGGGGAGCGCATAATACCACGGTGGAATTGGTGATCTAGCTTGGTCCCTTCGGCGTTGAGCTTTATGCAAACGCTCATACACGCCCGATCAACACCTTCATGTAATGAACAGAGGTTACCTGACAAAGCATCCGGTAACATTGGAACTACTCTATCAGGAAAGTAGGAGGAATTGCCTCGTTTGCGGGCTTCAATATCAATGCTTGACCCTGGCTGTACATAATAAGCAACGTCAGCGATTGCTACCCAAACAATGTGCCCTCCAATATTATTTGGATCATCATCAGGTTTTGCACAAATAGCATCATCATGATCACGCGCATCTGAAGGATCTATCGTAAACAATGGCAAGTTACGTAAATCTGTTCTTTCACCTAGTTCAACAGCCCTAGCTTGTTCTGCCTCAAAGAGCACGTCATCAGGAAAATGGTCAGGAATTTCATGCTGATGAATAGCTATCAAAGAAATAGATCGAGGTGCCATTGGGTCACCAAGAACTTCTATAATTCTTGCAGATGCCAGTCCCAATCGTTTTCTTGGGCCAACCTGTTCTGCTTCAACTAATTCTCCATCTTTTGCATTTTTAGCATCCTGGCTTGCTATTTTATATTCCCAAGAATTTTTCTTATCAATTGGAACTAATCGACCACCTTCAGAACCCAATCGATAGATACCAATCACCAAATCTGGAGCAGATCCAATTCGCCTTATTAGTCGTGCTTCTAATTTATGATCATGATTTTCTATTGGTGTAATTCTGCATAGAATTCTATCACCAACAGCCAAAGCAGCGTCATTTTTTTTTGGTAAAAATAAAATTCTTGGGCGGACAGTATCCATGCTCCATTCCGCTGGCTCCGCCCAAAGATCTCCATTTTCATCCAATTCAGAAAGTCTCAAAACAGAGACTGGTGGCAGTTCACTAGAGCTTTTAAAAGAGCTTCGTGACCCTGAGATCAAACCGTCTGTACGCAATTCACGTAATATTTTCTTTAATTCTACTCGAGCATTTCCAGTAATATTAAATGCTTTTGAAATATCGCGTTTTGATGCTTTTTCAGGATGCTCTTGCACCCATTTTAAAATATCTTCTTTTAATGGAGTTTTATTCATTTAAATTGGTTATCATATTCATTAATTGAGGTCATTGACTTTATTTTTATTTAGCTTTGAAGCTTCATAAGATCTTCTACATTATCTATGTCTTGAAGCTTGAGAATCTGTTTTACTTTTAAGCCCTCTAAATTTTTTAGAGTGTCACTCAAGGCATTTGAAGTAGACCAGCGAACGTTTTGAAAAATTGATTTGGGCATGGATCTAGCGCCACGCTTCATGCCAATTAGCCAATAGCCTCCATCATAAGAAGGCCCAATTACAACGTCGTGATCACCTAGAGCATTAAATGCATCTTGAATATACCTAGCTTTGATTTTTGTGATATCAGATCCAATGATTACAATAGGACCTTTATCTGCATTGATAAAAATATTTGCCATTCTTTTGCCTAGATCACCCGTACCCTGAGGCCACCTAAGCAATCCATGCGGCCAAACACGACTGGATAGGCCTTCTTTATCTGGCGAAACTGCTAATATAGTAGTCCAAAGTTTTTTTGCAGATAATTTTCTTATGATATCATTAGCGTTATGTCGAAACCACCAAGCGGCTTTTATCATCCCTATGTCCTTACCGAGGCGAGATTTTACCAATCCAGGCTTTGGTTCTTTTAACATTATAAAAAGCTGAGGTTTAATCACGCAAAATAATTTTTTATGATATTAGCATAAATCGCTTTAAGCTGGTGTATGTGATTTACTGAAACTCTTTCATCAACCTGATGCATTGTTTTTCCAACCAGTCCAAATTCTACAACGGGGCAATGATCCTTAACAAACCTAGCATCAGAAGTACCACCAGATGTAGACGCTTGCGGATATATACCTGTTTCAGAATATACAGAATTGGAAACTAAATCAGAGAAGCTTCCAAGAGCCGTAATAAAGCTTTCGCCTGAAACTTGTATTTCCATATTTATTTCAACATCGCTTTTAGACGCAATTTTATTTGTTACTTCTTTTAACCAAACTGATAATTCTTCTGAAGTATGCATATCATTGAACCGAATATTTACTGTAGCTCTAGATTCAGCTGGGATCACATTATTTGCAAGATTTCCCGTATCAATTGTTGTGACAGCCAACGTGGAAGGATCAAAATGTTCAGATCCCTGATCCAATTCAAAAGATGTTAAATCACAGATTAGTTCTGCCATAACAGGTAAAGGGTTTTTTGCACGGTGCGGATATGCAGAATGGCCTTGTATTCCTCGAACCGTAAAATATGCAGTCATTGAGCCCCTGCGCCCAATTTTCATCATTTCACCCATATTTTCTGGGCAAGTTGGTTCTCCAACAATACAATGGTTAATAGTCTCATTATTATCATTCATCCAATCAAGCAAAGCAAGTGTTCCATCCTTAGCTTGTCCTTCTTCATCACCTGTTATAGCCAATACAATTGACCCATCCGCTGGATTATTTTGAACAAAATCAATGGCAGCAGCAGCAAATGCAGCAACGCCAGATTTCATGTCAGTAGACCCACGGCCATATAGAAATCCATCTTTTATTTCTGCACCGAATGGATCAACACTCCAATCATCTAAAGATCCAATTGGCACAACATCTGTGTGGCCATTAAAGCCAAGTGTTTTACCAGTTCCCCACCTCGCAAATAAATTAGAAACTAAACCACGATCTACTCGATTGCATTCAAATCCAGCTTTAGCTAACAATTCTTCTAACAGAACCAATGCACCAGCTTCTTTTGGAGTTACAGATTCACAGCGTATTAAATCAGCTGTTAGATTTACAGGATCAATCGTCATAATTTACCTTTTGTTTCCACCCAAATATCCTTTCAGAAATAAATCAGCAAGTAGGTTATCAAAAAAATAGATACCGATTTTAACTCCTGTAATAAATTTAAAATGGTGTTGAAGCTTCAAATGTAAATTGTTTGTCACTTTTTGGGTGAATAATGATTAATCGTTTAGCATGTAATTGCAGTTTATCAGCCAAACTAATTTCCTTAGCATTGCCATAAAAGCGGTCACCCAATATCGTATGTCCCAAAGATTTCATATGAACTCTTAATTGATGAGTGCGACCTGTTTCTGGTATAAGTTCCACTCTAGATTCATTTTTTTCTTTTTTCAAAACCCTCCAGTGGGTTAATGCACTTTTGCCATTTTCTATATCGACTTTTTGCATTGGTCTGTTTGGCCAATCAACTATCAGTGGTAAATTAATAGAACCATTTCTAGCTTTCATATTTCCAAAAACTCTAGCTTCGTATAATTTTTTAACCATACGCTTTTCAAACTGCATGTTTAATAATCTTTGCGTATTTTTGTTTAGTGCAAAAATCATTATCCCGCTTGTATCCATGTCAAGTCTATGAACCAGAAATGAATTGGGGTATTGTGCTTTCACCCTTAGTTCCAACGAATCGCGATGTTTCAACTCTTTTCCTGGAACTGAAAGTAAACCAGAAGGCTTATTTACTACCAGAACATCTTCATCAATATATAATATATCTAATGGTATTTTTGGTGGTGAATAGACAAAAGGTTTCATAAGACTTAAATAAATTACAAAAGTGCCAAAGTCACCAATGCTTTTTATAGCAGACAGTTAAGTGTTTTAAATTTTTACACGATCAGATTTTGGGTCGTAAATTGGTTTGATACCTACATCTGCTCTTATCTTTGATCCAGCTACATCAATTTCATAATTTGATGCCAGTATATCTGAGACTGTTTCGTCTTTACACGGCACATAACCCAAACCAATTGCAGCACCAATTGTATGGCCATAATTGCCAGATGTAAGATGCCCAACTAATTCTCCATCACGGAGAATTGGTTCATTGTGATAAAGCAATGGTTCACTATCATTGAGTACAAATTGAAGCAAACGCCTATCTAAACCATTTTCTTTTTTTCGTAAAACTGCATCTCTTCCAATAAAATCTGGCTTGCTCGTTTTAACAGCAAATCCCAAACCCGCCTCTAATACATGGTCTTCACATGTGATGTCATGCCCAAAATGCCGGAAGCCTTTTTCTATCCTTAAGCTATCCATCATATGCATTCCACATAATTTCATATCAAGATCTTGCCCCGCATCAAAAAGCGTATCGAAAATATGTCCTGCCTGATCAGAACTAACATATACTTCCCAACCAAGTTCACCAACATAAGTAACTCTATGCACCCTGGCCAAGCCCATCCCAATTTCAATTTCTTGAGCCGTACCAAAAGGATTTACATCATTATCAAAACTATTTGGACTAACCATCTGTAATAATTTTCGACTGCTAGGGCCCATTATAGCCAACACGCCTTCACCAGCAGTAACATCAGTAATTACAACATTAAAATCACCTATATTGCGGCTCAACCAAATTTGATCAGCCAATCTTGTAGCAGCAGGAGTTACTACTAAATATGCACTTTCAGTTAATCTTGTAATAGTTACATCAGCCTCGATACCACCAGCATTATTTAAAAATTGTGAATATACTATTTTTCCAATTTCGACATCATATTGGCCACCTGCAACAAAATTTAAAAATTTAGTTGCATCACGCCCTTCTATTCTAATTTTTCCAAACGATGACATGTCGTACATACCAATATTTTCACGAATGGAACGATGTTCTCGAGCAGCGTTTTCAAACCAATTTTGACGTTTCCAGGTGTACTCATATGACCTTTTTTGACCTTTATCAGCAAACCAATTAGCACGCTCCCAGCCTGCTATTTCCCCCATAACAGCACCCTGATTTAACAACTGATAATGAAATGGTGTACGGCGAATATTACGAGCAGTCTTTTTTTGTAAAAAAGGGAAATGATCTGCATAAAGTAAACCCAAGGTTTCTTTAGATCGTTCAAATAAATACTTTTTGTTTCCTTGGAAGGGCTGCATTCTTGAAATGTCGACATCACCTAAATCAAATGGTTTTGAACCACTATCCATCCATTCAGCAAGTGCCATACCAGCACCACCTGCTGATTGTATTCCAATTGAATTAAAACCTGCAGCTACCCAGAAATTATCTAGTTCTGGTGCAAGACCTAAATGGTATGCATCATCAGGAGTAAAACTTTCAGGGCCATTAAAAAATGTTTGTATGCCAGCTTCAGCAAGAATAGGCATGCGTTCACATGCTGCCTCTAAGATTGGCTCAAAGTGATCGAAGTCTTCTGGTAATTGATCAAATTCGAAACCTTTTGGGATCCCACTCATACCCCAAGGTTTTGATATAGGTTCAAATGCACCTAATAGAAATTTACCAGCATCTTCTTTGTAATACGCACATTCATCTGGAACCCGCAAAACCGGTAATTGCGTTAATTCTTTTACAGGTTCAGTTACAATATAAAAATGTTCACATGCATGCAAAGGAACATTTACTCCTGCCATCCGCCCAACTTCATGGCCCCACATACCACCACAATTTACAACCATATCAGCTTCAATACATCCAGTTGAATTATCAGTTTTCCAATTTACTCCAGAAACTCTTCGCCCCTTTGTTAGAATTCCAGTTACTAATGTATTTTCAAATATATTAACGCCATTATTACGAGCTCCTTTTGCCAGAGCTAAAGCAATATTTCCCGGATCACCTTGACCATCTTTAGGCAACCAAACGCCTGCTTTAACTCCATCAATATTTAAATGTTCATATTTATTTTTGACTTCGTTTGGAGAAATCTCTTCAACATCTACTCCAAAAGCACGTGCCATAGCAGCCTGTCTAAATATTTCTTCCTTTCTTTCTTCTGTCAAAGCTACAGTTATAGATCCACAACGTTTAAAACCCGTAGCAACCCCAGTTTCTTTTTCCAAATTTCCATACAGTTCTTGTGAATATTTTGCTAACTTTGTCATGTTAGCAGATGCACGTAATTGCGCGATTAATCCAGCTGCATGCCAAGTAGTACCAGATGTAAGCTGCTTTCGTTCTAGAAGAATTATCTCTTTCCAACCCTTTTGAGCCAAGTGATAAGCTACTGAGCATCCGATTACTCCACCGCCAATTATCACTACACGTGCAGTTCCTGGAATATTTGTCATCTTTTGTCCTTTAATTAAACCAAACGCTCTTTTCGAGTTTCGCGGGGTGTTTTTCCATAATAAGCTTTATAAATTTTACCAAAATTACTTCCAAATCCACATGCTGCAGCAATTTCTAATATACTCATGTCAGTATTTACTAAAAAGTTTTGAGCGCGGATTAATCTCAATTCACGATAGAAACGACCCGGGCTTCGGCCTAGATGCCTCAAGAACTGTCTTTCTAATGAACGCGTTGTTTGACCTAAAACTTTTGCTAGTTCAGTGGTCTTTAAGGGCTCTTCGATATTTGATTGCATCATTTTTATAGCTTGGTCAATATGACTATCTTTACCTGCACTCAAAGCGTCCATTGCACCTGGTTGTCTTGTTTCAAAAGATCTAACTTTATCTAACAATAATATACTAGAAATAGTTAATAATTTTGCTTTTGATAAATACCCAGCTACAATTTGCAACATAATATCATATGTTGAGACTAATCCTGCACAGGTAACAATTTTATCAGTAGAGACTGCAAGAGAAGGTGCAATATCATAAAGTCCACTTCGTTCTTCTAATAGCAAGCGATTTTCCCAATGGGTTGTATGGCCAAACCCATCATCAGAATTGGCAGAAATATATATTGCAGCTGCTTCTGCTAGTAATACTACTTTTGCATTAGTATATCTATATTTGTGAACAGCTTTTTCTATCTCCCGTGATGTGAAGTTCAAATCTGAGTTACCTAAAAATACTGCAATATCAGCATCAGGATTATTAGATAAAGCTGATGCATTTAACCATGTATCAGCACTAGATTTAACAATCCCAGCTTCAGGACTAACATAACGAAAAGTAAACATTTTTTTATCCACAACTCTGTTTGCTAATCGTAAAACATCTACAACTCCAGATAGCTCAGTCATTACAAAACCATCAGATAGAATAATATCTACTTTCATGCTTGCTTGGTTTACATCACTATTCATTGCCTTATCCTATAAGGTTTTCATATTAAGTTATAATTTTATCCAAATCTTCTCTTTAATTCAGCAATATGCGCCGGACCAACTTCACAACATCCACCAATATATGTTGCGCCTGATTTTACCCAATTATTTGCAATATCTGCATAAGTTTCTGGGTTTAAATCAGTTCTCGTTTTCAATAAATCAACAGTTGCTCCAATTTTATTAAAATCTTTTGCTATTTCAACAAATCCATTTGCATATCCACCAGTTGGTATTTTTGCTTTACTCAGTAATGGTAAAGCAACAGATATTGCTTCTGGTGCAGAACAATTAACCATAACTGCAGATGGTTTATACTTTTCTAACAAAGGTAAAATATCAGTTAGATATTCTCCAGAACGTAATTTTGTTCCATCACTATCGTCTACAGACAGCGCTAACCAGATTGGTTTATTAAAGCCAGAAGCACCCATCAAAGCACCTTTAGCTTGATCAACAGAAGACATAGTTTCAGCTATAAATACATCGACATAGTTAGTTTGAATTTTACATAATCTAGAATATACCTCAGCTGCAATTTCAGCAGGTGGTGCTAAATCTGGCTGATAGGAAAATCCTTGTGGACCCAATGATCCAGCAACGATACCTTTTCCATTTAAATCACGTGCATCGCTTGCTAATTGACAAGCTAATTTTTGTAATTTCTCTAGATGATCTAATAACCCGTGCTTTTCTAATCGATCTGGTAAAATAGAATATGTATTTGTAGTTGCAACATCTGCACCGGCAACAAAATATTCATTATGAACAGCAAGTACCGCTTCTGGATCATCTATCAAAGCTTGAACAGACCATAATGAAGTGGCTTTACCAGCACGAGCAACTAATTCCTGACCCATACCACCATCAAGAAAAGTTATACTCATGCACGTATTCTTTCATTTTTTGGGTCCCATAAAGCTTCATCATTTTGAACAACAGCCTTGCATCGTTTTCCAAATATTTCCACTTCAAGTTCTTTACCAGGAATTGCAAGATCAGAACGCACCATACCAAAAGCTATTGATGCATTAACACGATAACCCCAATCACCAGATGTTGTTTCTCCAACAACTTGGTCCCCATGCCAAATTGTTGACATATAAGGAGCATCTGCAAAGTCTGTATCAACTATTAAGGTTGCAAACTTTTTCTTAGATCCTTCTTGTTTCTCGATTAACAATGCCGCTTTTCCAGGGAAATCCTGAGGTTTATCAAACTTTATAAAACGCTCAATCCCGCCTTCCAATAAAGTATAATCTGTTGATAAATCTCCTTTCCAAGTTCTATACCCTTTTTCAATTCTCATAGAGTTTAAAGCATACATTCCGAAAGGTTTTGCCCCGAGTTCTATTACTGCTGAAAATACTCTTGGAGTATCTTCAAAATTAGTATGAATTTCCCAACCCAATTCACCCGCAAAAGAAATTCTGAATAATTTTGCATTAACACCACATACAGTTACATCTTGATGTGTAAGCCAACCCAATGATAAGTCAGCATCTTCAGTAATAGCTTCCAGAATATTACGCGAATTTGGCCCAGTTAATAGTAAAGTTGAATATTCTTTTGTTACATCAATTAGTTTCAATTCACCATTTGATGGCAATGCTTTTTTCAAAAATTCGAAATCATGCCATTGCGCAACTGCAGCAGTCATTAGCAAAAACTCGTCTTCAGCAAATCTAATTATTGTTACTTCAGTTACAATACGCCCTCTACTGTCAGAGAAGTACCCAAGATTCATTCTTCCTATTTTAGGAAGCGCTCCTGAGATTTGACATCTCAACCATTCTGCAGCGCCTTTTCCAATTAAGTTATAACGAGAAAAACCAGGCATATCCAAAACACCTGCAGAATCTCTACATGCTTCTACTTCTTCTTTTACACGTGGAGCCCATGGGCCTTTTCTTCCCCATGTTTTAGTTGCTTCTTCTGATATATCATCACCATCTTTTGCAAACCAATTAGCTCGCTCCCAGCCATTGTAAGCTCCCATTTGAGCACCAGAAGAAATTAATGCATCATGATTAGGTGAAAGCTTTTTATTTCTACCTGCTGGCCACTCATGGTGAGGAAAATGCATTGCATATTCATGACCATAGGTTTCCATGGCTTTAGAAAGGCAATAATCAGTGTCTGCATAATCAGTATATCTTCGAGGATCCAATGCCCACATATCTAATTCTGTTTCACCGTGCATAATCCATTCAGAAATAATCTTTCCTGCTCCCCCACCTTGGGCAATTCCAAAAGTAAAAGAATGTGCTTCAAATGCATTTGGCACACCAGGCATTGGCCCAACCATCGGTATTCCATCAGGTGCATAAGGAATTGGTCCATTAATATTTCGCCCAATTCCTGCCGATCCTAATAGAGGCAGACGTTCCATTGCATCCTCCATATACCATTCTAATCTATCCAAATCATCTGGATATAGTTGAAAAGAGAAATCGTCTGGCATCGGATCTTCAGGTGTTACCCAATGCGCTTTACAATTACGTTCATAGGGGCCGAGATTTAAACCATTTTTTTCTTGTCTTAAGTAATATGAAGAATCTACATCACGCAAAAGTGGAACTTTACGATTGTTTTCTTTGCTCCATGCTTCAAGTTCCGCGATTGGTTCAGTTAAAAAATATTGGTGTGACATGACAACCATAGGCACTGTACGTCCACCAAATGGTTTGAAC
>Ga0209193_1001054_pt1 | contig 15083 bp, 8 predicted proteins | sample COGITO_mtgs_1003_FD_185515 | JGI IMG/M metagenome (GOLD analysis project Ga0209193, IMG submission 185515) | Pelagic marine microbial communities from North Sea - COGITO_mtgs_100330 (SPAdes) (version 2) | ecosystem: Environmental > Aquatic > Marine > Epipelagic ... | reverse complement strand
TATACCATGATTAGTACAGATACCGCTATCTATAAAACAGATAGGAAACAGGGCTGATTCCCCTACCACAGATTAAAAAATAAAGCAAGTCAGGCTAAAAGCGAACATACGTTCGTAAAAAAAGCGAACATATGTACGCCTTGAGAATCCAACCTAAGCGATTTTTTTAAGGTTTTAGCACTGCAGTAGCCCAAAAAAAAACGAAACTGTAAGGGGCGTTATATTGCGAACAAGAGCAAATTAATATTTATCCACCCGACTGCATAAATATACACACCCAATATGTTAAGCACACCTAACACAAATAAACTAATGCCACCCATTAAAACCCCGAATATCTCAACCCTCAACCCAAGGTTTAATATCAGACCACCTAACACCCCATGTTCGTTAAGCTAACACCTCTTGTTTGGTTTGCTTCACCTAAAATGTTAGGCTTACCTACCAGATTGCCGAGCCACCCCCCTACACTAGTATATATTAGCTGTTTGCTGGTTATGTTGGTTCAGTTGTTTGTGTGTTTGGGTGTTTTGTTTGTTGGTGTTTGGTTGTTTTGTTTTAAGGCGTAGTTTCCCTTGGGAACCTCCCAAGCATTGGGGTTGCTTTGACCTTGTAATCGCTTTGTCCTGTGCGTTACGCCCCTGTGCGCTCATTTCCTGTTTGCGTTGTCACAGGGGACCGTTACCCTTCTGACGGGTGACTCACCGAGGGTTAGTCGGGCGCTGCTTACAGGCGGTGTTGTGGTTGGTCAAGGGTCCACAATCCCCTTTTTGTTTTTGGGTATGGGTTAGGATACCCTTTCGGGTATTTAGTTACAACATGGTGTTGGGAGTTTTTTGTGTTTTGTGAAGATTTTGATGAAATAGTTGATGATGTTGAGGATGAGCTGCTAGAGTGTGGCTTAGAAAATCCTGACATTTGTGAGAGTTGTCAGTAAAGGAGATTGTTGTGGCGTATGGTTATGGTAAGGCTATGAAACCTAAGAAAAAAGCTAAACCTCAGAAAAGAAAAGCGAAAAGAAAAATGAAGAGAAGAATGTAATGCCTAAGAAGAAGGGTTTGTACGCTAATATACATGCTAAACGTAAACGTATTAAGGCTGGTTCTGGCGAGAAGATGCGTAAGAAGGGCGCTAAGGGTGCGCCTACGAATAAAGCGTTTAAGCAGGCTGCTAAGACAGCTAAAAAGAAACCTGCTAAGAAGAAGCGTTAATGGCTAAGAAGAAAGATCCTCGTTTGGCTAGGGCTGGTGTGTCTGGGTTTAATAAGCCTAAGCGTACTCCTAAGCATCCTACAAAGTCGCATGTTGTTGTGGCTAAAGAAGGTGATAAGATTAAGACTATTCGTTTTGGTCAGCAGGGTGTGTCTGGTGCTGGTAAGAATCCTAAGACTGCTAAAGATAAAGCTAGGCGTAAGTCGTTTAAGGCTCGTCATGCTAAGAATATTTCTAAGGGCAAGATGTCTGCTGCGTATTGGGCTAATAAGACTAAGTGGTAGATGGGGTCTGGTAAAGCTACACCTGTAGAAAAGTGGGCTGAGTATTTATTGCTGCGTCGCAGTTTAAGTATGTATCAGGCTGCTAAACAGGCTGGCGTTAATTATCATTCAGCTAGGGACAATGAGTCTGGGCGTGTGTCTACACGCAACTATGTTGTCGCTAAAGAGCAAACTGAACGTGTGGGTGTATCTACTATACCTGTGTATGAGGAGCTAGATGCGGAAGTTCAGGAGTGTTGGGATAATATTGAAAAATTTGCGTTGCGTTACTTTGGTATTATTTTGCAGCCGTGGCAAATAGAAGCCACAGAGAAAATATTTGAACTATTTGAAACACCATTGGAAGAATATTGTGTTATTAATGCACCACCTGGAAGTGGAAAATCTACCTTTTTTGCTAAAGTTCTGCCAGCATGGGCAACGGTTCGTAACAGAGCCATTAGAGGGATGCTCGGTTCCTCAACCCAACGTCTCGCTGAATGGTATACACGGCGTTTGAGAGCGGAGTTTGAACGTGAGCATGTTGCCCGTGCTGAGCTAAACGACATTAAGTTAGGTTTAGCGGTTGACGCTGAACGTACTATGCAACAAGACTTTGGGCAGTTTAAGCCTGACGCTAAAGAAATTTGGCGTGCTGAAGCGTTTACTGTAGTGCAACAAGGTGATGTGCCGTTATCGCAGAAAGAACCGTCGTGGTCTGCGTTTGGTATGGACTCTGGTTTCTTAGGTGGTCGTTTTGATCTTATTATTTGGGATGACGTTTGGGACCCTCGCAAAATGCGTAACTCTGAGTCTCGTTCTGACATGTATCGGTGGTGGGATGAAGTAGCCGAAACACGGTTAGAGCCTGCTGGGTTACTTATATTGCAAGGACAACGTATGGCTTCTGACGATATTTACCGCTATGCGTTAGATAAGATTGCTCCAATAGATGACGAAAACGATGTTGAAGAACTTGATGAAAATAAAGTAGATACAGAAGGCGAACGTAAGTATACGCATCTTAAATTTAAAGCGCACTACGATGACAGGTGCAATCATTTACATAAACCTAGTGACGTTGCGTATCCTGAAGGTTGTTTGTTATATCCTCGTAGGTTACCTTGGCGACGTATACGACATATTAAAGCGCAAACACCTGACCGTTACGAAATACTGTACCAACAAGAAGACACTGACCCGTCGTCTGTACTAGTAGACCCTTTATGGATTAGTGGCGGTGTTGGTGACAATGGTGTGCAATACGTTGGTTGTTGGGATGAAGACCGTGATTTGTGGGAAGTGCCAAAATATTTAGCTGGCGAAGTTATGGTTATAGCATCTGCTGACCCGTCACCGTCTAATTTTTGGGCGTTGCAATGTTGGGCGTATTGTCCTGAATCAGAGTACAGGTATTTGTTAGAGTCGTATAGAAAAAAAATGGATGCACCGTCGTTTCTTGATTGGAACCATGACACGCAACGGTTTACTGGTATAGCTGAAGAGTGGTGGCAAATAAGTAACGAAATAGGTCACCCAATTACACATTGGATAGTTGAAGCTAACGCTGCTCAAAAGTTTATTTTGCAGTACGATCATTTCCGACGGTGGTCTGCGTTGCGTGGTGTAGAGCTTATTCCGCATTACACGCATTCTAGAAATAAAGGTGACCCTAAGTATGGTGTGCAAATGCTTGCACCATTGTATCGTTTAGGTCGTATTAGGCTTGCTGGTAAGCAACGTACTAATGCTAGACCGCATTCGTTAAAATTAGTTAATGAAGTAACAAAATGGAATCCAGAAGGCACAGGGTCTAGAACTGACGACTGTGTGATGGCACAATGGTTCGTAGAACATAATCTTGAAAAATTATACGTGCCTCCGTCTGAGCCGCTTAGACTGTGGCGACCTTCTTGGGTAACAGAAAGTTAACACATGAAAACAGCAGAAGAAATTGTAGACCTGTACTACACCCGTTCATCTAACCATGCTGGTGTAAAAGAAAAAATGCGTTTAATACGTGACCATTACAATGGTGATGTTATTGTGCCGTTGCCTGAAATAGATTCTACTGAGGCTTCTTCTGTTGCTAATTTGTTAGCGCAAGGTTTAGATCAAACTGCTATGCGTATAGCGTCTGTTACTCCTGATATTATATGTCCGCCTGAAGATGAAACGTCTAAGCAGGCACAAAAGTTTTCTGCGATTCGTCGTAAAGCGTTGTTTGGTTGGTGGCAAAACTCTCGTATAGATATGCAACTTGCTAAACGTGCAAGGCATTTAATTGGTTACAACAATACGATTGTGCAGATTCGGTTTGATATGGAAAAGGGTTGCCCTACATGGCATGTGCGTGACCCGTTAACTGCGTATCCGTCTAATTTGCGTGGCTCTGATGGGATAAGTCCTTCGGATTGTGTGTTTGGTTATGAGCGTTCGTTTGGTTGGATACGTAGACATTATCCTGATGCTGCGTTGCGTTTTGCTGGCGTTGCTGATGCCCCGTATGATACGCATAAAGCTGTTGAACTTATTGAGTATGTTGACCATGAAGAGTATGTGCTTGTAGCGTTGCGTAATCCTGCACATACTATTGGTTCTGGTGACGCTGAACCTGTTATAGCTGAGTTAGAACGTGTGCAAAACCCTACAGGTATTTGCCCTGTTGTTATGGCGGAACGTATTTCGTTAGATGAACCTAACGGTCAGTTTGACGGCATACTAGGAATGTATCAGCAACAAGCCAAGCTTATGGCGTTAGAAGTTATAGCTGTGCAAAAAGGTATTTTTCCTGATACATGGTTAGTAGGTCGTGCTGGTGAACAACCTAACATTATTAATCCTGCGAATGGTTTAACTGGTGAAGTTGGTGTGCTTCGTGGCGGTGATTTAAGAGACATGCAATTAAACGTAGGGTTTATGACTAACCCTGCTATTGATCGTTTAGAAAGAGCGCAGCGTTTAACTGCTGGTGTGCCTGCCGAATTTGGTGGAGAATCTACGAGTAACATTCGTACTGGTCGCCGTGGCGATGCTGTGTTATCTGCTGTTGTTGACTTTGCTGTGCAAGAGTCACAAAAAATACTTGCTCGTTCATTAGAAGCTGAAAACAAAATAGCTATTGCTATGGCTAAAGAATACGCTGGCAATACGTCTAAATCGTTTTATATTTCTATGGGGAAAGTTAAAGGCAAGGTAGATTATGTCCCAAACAAACACTTCACAACGGATGACAACGTGGTATCTTATAGCCAAGCTGGGGCTGACATTAACAATCTTGTTATTGCTGGTGGTCAAAGGCTGGGAATGGGTACAATGTCAAAAGAATCGTTTATGAAACTAGACCCTCTTGTTGAAGATGTTGAAGCAGAACGTGATAGCGTTACTGCTGAACAGTTAGAACAAAGTTTGTTATCTGGTTTGCAACAGCAAGCAGCGTCAGGGGCTATACCACCGTCTGATATTGCTCGCATTATTGATCTTGTTAAAACTAATAAAGAAGAACTTGCTGGCGCTGTTGAAAAAGTACAGCGTGAAGCACAAGAAAGGCAAGCCACTATGGTTCCGCCTACATCCCCTGAAGCGCAATCCGGTATAGCTCAAGCCGGTGCAGGTGCAGAAGCTATGGCTTCTCCTCCTCCTACTGAAGGCGGAGCTGCTGGGTTGCGTCAACTATTAGGAGCGTTGTAATGCCACGTAAAGGTAAAGGACAAAAAATACAAGCCGCTACTAATCAACAGTATGGTAAAGTTAAAGAGCAACGTGAAGCTCAATCTGTTGTGCCGTTGCCTCAAATGGAAGAACCTCCTGTTCCTGTTATGCGAGCTGGTGAGCAACCGTTTGCTAGACCTACTGAGCGGGGTGCTGAACCTATACAAACGGCTCAAACTACTCGGCGTATGCCTGAGCCTATAAGTGAAGAACGTAAGTTTCAGATGTTAACTGCGTTGGCTACGTTAGAGGGTATGGCTTCTAGAAGAGATTCTTCTCAGCAGTTGCGGCAGATAGTTCGTGAAATGCGTGTAGCGATTGGACCTATTGAAGAACTAGGTTCTTAACGTGGGTTTATACGATTTTATTAAGGATAAAGCAGATGATGCGCTTGGCGCTATTCCTGACATTCCTTTTGCGTTGGGTGCAAAGCCTGTTAGGTTAGACCCTGCTAATATAGTAAAGCAACCGTTACGCCCTGTCATAGCTACAACTAATTTGTTTCGTGGTATTGGAGGGACAGTTGGAGTTGTTACCAAAAACCTTACATACGATTTATTTATTCAACAAGGTTTTGCCTTAAATGGCAGAACAGGATTTTGGGAAGACCCGTTAGCTGCTGTTATAGAGTTTGCTCAACAAGACATGATGCGTGATGTTTTGGGTTTGCCAATGGAAGGTGTAGAAGGCACGGGGTCAGGGTATGGATTGTTTGCGCCTAAAGGTATTGGCGGTGGCATTTTTGGTGCATTTCCGTCAGAAATACGAAATGTAACAAGACCTGCTATTAGTCAAGGTGTTGAAGGACTGCATTACGTTTTTAATAATGGTGTAGATAATCCTTTGTCAATGATATTTACAATGGTTAATAGAGTGCAAGACGATTTAAATGGCAATCCGTTAAATTTGTTTAACTTTGAATCGTATGACCGTGTGTTTGATATTAATGAATGGAAACAAGCATACGATATTGCCTATAATCAAGAGCGTTCAGCAGGAGGAGCGCTTGGTGCTGGGCTATACGGCATAGACCCTTTTGACCAAGAAGCATACAACGCTATTAAAACAAATGATTTGTTTGTAATAATATCAGGAACAGCAGATTTATATAAAGAATGGAAAGACCCTATAGAACGAGCTGTTCGGGTTGGCACAAATGTTGCACGTGGCGAAACTGCAATAGTTAAAATAAACGATCAAGGCGACATAGTTAGGCAGTATCGGTTTGGTTTGCCTTATACTCCTGTGCGTCAAGCTATGCCTGATAAAATATGGGTTGTTGAAGATGGTGTAACTATGCCTCGTAAAATTGCTTACGATAAAGATATTACTACTTCTGCTATTCAACGACCAGCAGATATGACTGCACCGCAAGGTATGGTTTCTAAAGTTAAAGATAAGTTTAACAAAGTAAATAATATTACTGAACAAGATTTAGCGTTGCGTAAAACTGTTACTACTGAAACTGCTAAAGGCATGTCTACTAGTAGATGGTTTGAATCAACGTGGGAAGCTGTAACAGGTGGGCGGCTTGACGATATTAATTTTAGTGCTAGTTACCGTAACAATGGTGTTGCTACTAAAGCTGATCGTGCGCTTGTAGCTGAACGGGCTGCTACGTGGAGGCAAGCTGCTGGTAGAAAGAATGGGACAAAGTTACCTGAGCGTGTGCAGTATGCGTTGGCTACTGCTCCTAGTAGACCTGCTGCTCAAAGAATTTTGCGTGAGTACATGGGAGATATGACTGTTAAGGGTGAGATAGATTCTGTTATTAAAAAAGGTGGCGAGTTGTTAGATAGTGATTATGGTCTGAAAATTAAAAAATTAGATGATAACGATAGATTAATTACTCGTATACAAAAAAGTATTACTAAATCTGATGCTAAATTAAAATCGTTGCGTGCTCAAAAGTTAAAGTTAGAGGAAGCACGTGAACTTATATCTACTAAAATTACTCCTATTGAGTTGCGTGATGCACGTAGACTTACTGAGGATGGGCTTGAGTCTGCTGAGGCAGCTACTAAACGTCTTATTGCTAATCGTAGAAGAAATAACACTAAAAAACAAAACGAAATTAAAAAAGAACTTGATACATTAGTTGCTCAACGTCAAAAAGAAGCTGTAAAAATTGCTGGTGTTAAAAGTGAAAACGCTAAGTTAGAGTTAGAAGTAGCTGCACAAGGGAAAATACTTAAAGAGGTGCATTGGGATTATCATTTTGATATAACTAATCAGATAAAAAGTTCGCAGCAAAAGAAAGTTACGTTGGATGCTAATGGCGATGTTGTGTTGCCTGAGTCTCAGTTAAAACAATGGGGTGATGCTGAAAGGGTTACTGCTCAAATTATTGCAGATGATATTTTGTCGGGTGCGTTGTTAGCTGATGGTATTGTTAAGTCTGTTGGTAGTCGTAAAATTTATCAACCTGTTGGTGTAGTGCATAGGCTTGCGTTAGATAAAATAAGGCGTACTGATAGTGAAACTGTTGTGTCTACGTATAATAAGCATGGCAAAAAGTATTCGTATGGGTATGAAAATCCGCAGGTGTTTACACCGTTAGGTGCAAAATTTTTGCGTGTTATTACTAGTCGTGTTCCGCAAGGGTTAATTCATTTTACTGATATGGGTGGTCAGTCTTCAATTATGTTTGAGCGCATTATTGAGGATGCTTCTCAATTTAGGTTGAATGGTAAGCAAATACTTTCAGAAGCTGAAGCTAATCAAATTATGGCTACGTGGCAAAGGTATGTGTATGAGGGTGCAGATTATTCTCAATTTGCTCAATATTACGGTGATATTATGAACACGTTAATTCATAAAGCTGAGAATCTTATGCGAGAAGAAGGTATTCAGGTTTACAATGACGCTGGTAAATTGGTAGATGTTCCTGATAGCTTTCTTGTTAAGCAGTTAAATGGCGCTCAAGCAAACTTTTTAGATCAATTAGATCAAAACCATTTTAAAGTTATTGATATGAAGGAAACTAAGTTAACTGTTGATGAAGGTATTGGTGAAGGTAGACCACGTGGTGAAGCTGTAACTCGTAATGGTGAGGTTGTTGAGGATAGAGGTGCGTATGGTTCTAATCAGCAAACGTATTTAGCTAATCCTGCTGTTGATGGTATTGATATATATACGTATAATTTAAATTTAGCGCAGTTGGGTGAGTGTTCTGTTTGTCCTCGTTTTGATTTGTTGCAACGTGAAATAGAAAGGTCGTTTAATAAGACTGATTATTTTGGTAGCGGTAAACGTGGAACGCAAAAGCAAGGCGCTGTTCAAGATTTTAAAAGGCGTGCTATTCCAAACGCAGTTACTTTGGGTAGGGGTTTGCAAGAGGTTTGGACTTCTGGAAAGTTGTTATCGCCTAGGTGGACTGCACGTGTGTTAACTGATGAGAAGTTGCGTGCTGCTGCGGTTATAGGTTTGTTGCCTATGTTGGCTACTATTCAAAAAGGTTTTAATAAGTATGTGCGTAATATGCAGGCACGTGGTTTGAATATGACTGATGATGATTTTGCTGCTGCTTTGCGAGAAGAAATTGCGAGTAGAAGCAAAATAGAAATAGATGCAGATGCGACGTTAGTAGATATAGCTAAAGTTCTTGATGAAGCAAATATGAATGTAGACGAGATTATGGATGCTACTGCAACACGTAGTGTTGATAATGCTAGAGTTGCTCAAAAGAAAGAAAGTGGTGCTAAGTTTTCAAAGTATGGTGTTAACCAAGGGATTGGTGCTACTGCACGTGTGTTAGTTGGCGGTATTATTAATCCGTTAATAGGTGCTGGTTGGGGCTTTAGATATTACAAAAACCGTACTAAAAATTTGCAAGATTACGCTGTTAAAAGCTCTGCAAGACAATTAGCTAATGGTTTTCAAACAGAAGCTGCTAGGATAATAGCTGAAGCTGCTGGTGACCCTGATGTATTAGAGTTGGCTTCAAGGTTGTCGTCTAGCGGAGATCAGTTATTGCGAGATATAAAGTATCTTGAAGACAACTATAACTTTGGTATGAACTGGGCTGATAAATCTAAGGTAGTTAGTTTATTTGACCAAGCTGATATGTGGTGGGACAAAGCTGGGTATCCAAGGCAGACTATTGGTAACGCAACTTTCGGTAATGCGTGGGGGTCTGATATTAGATTTCAACGTTTAGCTGAAAAACAACTGTCTAGCGCTAATAGTTTAGATACTGCTATGCGTGGTCCTGTTGCTGCTGCTAAAAGAGAAGTTGTTAATAACATGCCTGAAACGTGGGAAGTAGTTGACATTTTGCAAAAAAGTGTTGGGTCATCTCGTATGGTTAACGCATGGACTCGTACATTTATGCAAATGTCTAGGACTGGTACAAAAGAAATACAGTTTTATGACATTATGTACAATGATGCGTTAACTCATGCTCAAAAGGTTACAGCTATTAGTGCGTTAATTGAGAACACTCCTCGTTTGCGTAGAAAGTTTGAAATTAAAAGCCATGAAGGAAAAGGAGCGGATAGAACAATATTTGATCGTGTAGCGGAAGACGCTATTAATGAAGTTAATGATTTTTTGCCTCCTGAATATTTTCCTGATTTGCGTGCAAAGGTGCGTGCAGGTGAGGAAATTAGTTGGAATGATGTTGAAAATATATTGCTTGATAAAGATTTTAAAAAGACGCATGGTTTTAAAGGCGCTGATGTTAAAGAAGTTGTTGCAGAAATTAGAGAAAAAGATGGTCGTGTGCGTAACGGGTTTGGTAAAGCTAGAGATAGTTTTGCTCAACCGCAAGATATGGGGCAAATAAGAAAATGGTTGCGTGATAAAGCAGATAAAGCGTTTGCTAATTTAGGTACTTCGGCAGCAGATGATATTTCTAGAGGTCCGTTTTTTGAAGCACGGTATAGAAAACATTTAATAGACAACACGGCTCCGTATGTTAAAGCTGATGGCACGTATGATTTAACGCCTAAAGATGTTATTCGTATGGAAGAAGAAGCTCGTAAAGCAGCGTTTAAAGACACTAGAGAAGTGTTATATGAGTTAGCAGAGCACAGCGAACTTGCTGAAATGGTTGGGTTTATGTCACCGTTCTTTAATGCGTGGCAAGAAGTCATTGGTAGGTGGGCTGGGTTGGCTCTTGAAAATCCTGCGTTTGCGTACAAAGGTGTTCGTTTGTTTACTAAAGAAGACCTTGAGCTTCCAATATTAGGCATAACTCAAGAAGAAGATCAGTTTGGAAATGTTAATCTTGTGTTTAGACCAAGCAATAGTGGGCTTGCATCATTTTTAACTAATCCTAAATTTACTCATGCTATTAGTGATGCTGCTAATCGTGTGTTGCCTAGTGCTCCTATAGGTAGTGTAGGTAAACTTGCTGATGAGATTGGTATTAACCTTGATAAAGATGGTTTGTTTACTATGTTGACTAAAACATCTCCGAGTGCTGGTCCGTTTATTACGTTGCCTATACGAACGTTTATGTTTGATTTAAAAAAACCTGAAGTAGAAGGTCTTGTTGGTTGGATGTTTCCTTTTGGACACCCAGACGGAAATATAGTTGAACGTGCTATTCAAGAGTTTGCACCTGCATGGGCTGGACACGCATGGTATAAAGCGTTAAAGCCAAATGAACGAATGGGGTTAGGCAATACACAAAATTATGGTTTAACTATGATTAGCATGGTGCAGTATCTTGACGCTAAAGCACGTGAAGCTGGAACGCCTTACGATTATTCAGACCCTGAAGTAATGGATGCTGTTATTAAAAAAGCTGAAGAAATGACAACAAGTATAGGGTATTTAAAGTTTCTTGCTAGTTCAGTTATTCCTGTTGCTACAAACGCAAGCACTCCGTATGGTCCACAAATAACTCGTCTTTCAGAGTTGCAAGATCAAGCTAGGTTAATTGGTGAATCTAATGAATGGGCTGTTAAAGTGTTCTTAGCTGAACACGGAGAAGAGTTCTTTTTCTTAACTGGTAACGCTACACGTAACGCTAAAGGCGTTGCTCCTACAATAGAATCATTTAAGTTATCTCAAAAACATGAAGACTTTATACGCAAGTACCCTGCGTTAACTGCTGTTGTAACAGATTCGTTAAGGTCTAGCATTATTGAAGATGCTTCTTTCTCGCCTGCTGTGCATCAAATGTACATGAATGAAGGTTGGCGTGAAGTGTATACGCCTGAAGAATTTATTAAACAAACTGAAATACAACGTGGCTATGTTGAGTTAAATGCGTGGAAAGATACGCCTTTAACTGAGGGTGGTCCTTCGTATAATGCGTTGTTAAATGCTAGAGATGGGTTAAGTAATTCACCTAATACTAATGTTCATGCTGAATTAAAAAGATTGTATGACCAAGAGAAAGAACGTTTGAGCGTAAAGTATCCTTTGTTTGGTGAGGCTCTTAACGAGTTTTCTACGTCTTCGTATGTTACTGATGTTATAGAAGCAGCTAGAGCTTTGGTTGAAGACCCTGATTTAGCGTATAAACCTTGGGTTGGTAGCCTTGTTGAGTATTTAGATCAGCGTGATGACATGCAACGTAGGTTAGAAACAGTGCCTAATCCTGATATAGAAGCTGGTGAGAATTTGTTGTTAAGGCTTGAGTGGGAAGATATTAGGTGGAATGAGTTTGCTACTAGACCTGACTTTGCTTTGTTCTTTACACGGTATTTAGAGAATGACCTTATTCCAGAAACGAGTTGGATAGACTAGGATGTTTGTATGTTAAGTGATGAAGCGATAGCTAATTTAACGAGAGTATTTGGTGATAATCAAGCAGCTTATGTTCAGAGTTTGATAACTGATACTTTGAGCGATGATACTATTAACGAAATAAATAAAAGACTTACTACAGGAGATTTAGCTAACACTGATCTTACAGAAGCAAAGTTGTTAGCTAATTCGGCAATGGCAATTTCTCCTACCGTCACGCTTGATAGTGTGTTAGCGTTAATTCAATATGGTCGTATTACGCCTGAAGCAACTACAGAACAAATATCTGAGTTTTTAGATCAAAGAGAATTAGACCCAAGAACTCAATCTATTAGGTCTTTAACAGCTCCTACATTTGGTACATTTGACCCCACAAAAAGTAGGTACGCTAATTTATTTAATACTGCTACTGAAGCTAATCTTCAAGCAGTTTTAGATGACCCTTTGTATGGGTTAGTTGATGAATACGAAGAATGGTTTATTAAAGAAGAAGTTGACGAGTTAATTGGACAATTACCGCAACGAGAAAGAGAACTAATTTCTATTGAATTAGCTGATTTCTTTGGCTCTGGCATGGACCAAATATACAAAGCAGATGGCACGTTTAACGAATACTTTTTTAGAATGCAAATGACAAACGCATACGCTGTAATGGATTCATTTAAACCAACATTTCCTGTGTATGAAGATGGCGATAAGATTAATATAGCTGGGCAATCAGGGCTTGGAATATCTACTGTATTTGATATAGCAGCAGGGCAAAGCGGAAGAACTGTTGCAGAAATAGAAGAGTTGTTTGATATAGGTATAGCAGAAAGCGCTAAACAAGCAGGATACAAAGACTACGACCCTGTTTATTTAATGGACACCGTTAATAACAAAGCTGGTCAAGTACTAGGCGTTGAGTTATCAGAGCAACAGAAACAAGCGTTTGTGCGGTTAATGAAAGATACTGTTGACGCTCATTTTACTGGAGGTTTGCAAATGCCTATGGTAGATGCTCAAGCTAAGAAGTTTGTGCAGGAAGAGTTTCCTCAACGAACTTTGGCTGAGGCGCAGGGTTCAACTATTAGGGCTATAGAAGCTGCTGTTAGGAACATGTAATGTTAGACTTGTACGGTGCTGTTTATTTGGCTGATTATGATTTTGTTTGGAGGCAATGGGGGCAATATGGCTATTCCTGATATTAATTGGAACCAACTTGAACAAATAGCTAAAACTGATTCTGAATTACAATCAGCTTTAGATATTGTTACTGCTCGTATGCCTGAACGCCCTCCACGTACTACGTTTGGTCAAGCAGATGATGATGCAAAAGCGTTGTTGCTTGCTCACGAAGGCGATAAATTTGATACAGCTACGCAACGTCATTATGTGTATGAAGATTCAGCAGGTAACCCGACAATAGGGTATGGGCATCTTATTAGCAATGAAGAAGATTTTTCTGGTGGTATTACTGACGATGAGGCTTTAGCTTTATTTGATCAAGATTTTCAAATTCATAAAGATATTTTATTTGCAGAGTTAGGTTTAAATGAAGCTGTTATGTTTGCTGATTCTGTTCATTCTGATGTAGATAATGATTGGGCGTATGCGTGGGCGCAAGACAATATTGAATATGAGGGCGGTTCTGAAATACGTATTGAAGTTGCGAAAAATGGTGATACTCAAATATTTGGTTTTAATAACAGGGAAGAAGTGTTAGCTGCTGGTCAAGCACGTTATGAAGAGATGCCTAATAATGTTCAAGCTGCTGTGCTTTCAGTTACTTACAATTATGGGACTACTGGTCCGCAAACTATTCGTGAAGTTAATAAAGCTATAGATACTGAAAATTTTGCTGCGTTAGCGACACATTATACTAACGTTTTAGCTAAAGAATCTGGTGGTGATTTAGTAAATCGTCGGCGTGATGAAGCTAATCTTATTCGTACTGGTCAAAGTGTGCAGGTTAGACAGAGTGCTGAAATGCAAGGTAGCACTCTTAATAGAATTGGTGTTCCTGATGTTTTTGCTGGGCAAAATATGACAGGGTTTGCTCGTGGTTCTGGTATGGGGACTAGAAGCCCTAGTGAGTTTAATGTAGGTCAGCAGATAATGGAAGAACAGTCAACTGCAACTACTACAGCAGAACGTGACCCTATGACAGGTGACGAATTTAATCAAGTAGCTAAGAGCCTTGGGTTGGGTGTTGAGTCTCCGTTGCTACCTGAAGAAGTCGCTTTAGGCGAACAATACGGTGCGTTCGGTATGTTTATGTATGAGCGTGACCAAGAACAAGACTTGTTATTTGGTATTGATGTTAATGGTAACGTGGTTCCGTACAATGATGAGTCAGCTATTTTTCAACAATCTTTAGTTGGGTATTTAGAATCTGGGACAATACAAGCTGATTCAGAACAGTCTATTAATACTATTATTCCGAGTTTGTTACGTAATACTAAATGGGGTATGGAAAATAATTCTCTTATGCGAGAGTTTGATGTTGACTTTGCTAGATTAAGTGAAGTAGATCGTTTAGAGTTTTTGCAAGCGACTATAGATTCTGTTGATAATGCGTTGCGTGGTCTAGGATATGAGTTAACTGACGATGAGGTTTACAATTTAGCGTTAGATTTCCAACGGTTAAATGGTTTTGTCACTGAAGCAAACACAGATAAGTTATTTAAACAAGTATTTGCAGCCGTAGAGAATAAAGAAATGACTAACGAGTTGACAAGTTTCCAAGGGTTAGTAGAAGAGAATTTGAAAGAGGCTGGCAATTATTATTTAAATATGACTGAAGAACAAGCTAGAGATTATGCAGAGCAAATGCTTAGTGGTGATTTGAATACTGATGAGTTTCAACAAATATTGCAAGATATGGCTAAGGTTGCGTATCCTCATTTAGAAGGGCAAGCTACTGAGTTGGGTGTAAGTCCTAAAGGTTTGTTTGCTAATACTGAGGCTGCTATTGAGAGGTTGTTGGGTAAGACAGTTGATTTGCGTGATAGTAAGTGGAATCCTATTTTGTCGTATGTTGACCCTTCTTCTAATAAGGTTAGGGCAATGACTACGTGGGAAGCTGAGAATTATGTGCGTACTACTGATGATTATTTAGATAGTAATGAGGGTCAGAATAAGATATATAATCTTGTTGATGGTTTAGCTCAAGCGTTTGGAAGGTTGTAATTATGGCAACAGAAGAATATGACAT
>Ga0209193_1001049_pt1 | contig 15150 bp, 12 predicted proteins | sample COGITO_mtgs_1003_FD_185515 | JGI IMG/M metagenome (GOLD analysis project Ga0209193, IMG submission 185515) | Pelagic marine microbial communities from North Sea - COGITO_mtgs_100330 (SPAdes) (version 2) | ecosystem: Environmental > Aquatic > Marine > Epipelagic ... | reverse complement strand
ATGGTTAAAGTTGACTTCTACATATCTCGGCGTCCATTCTGAGTCTATAGGTTTTCCAACAATTGACTCAAAATCTTGTATTGCCCAGGGTTCACCTGAACGATAAATTCTGTCTGAAGTGCCGCCAGCGTCTTCGATGTTCCAACAGTAGTTGCATCCTTTGGGTCTTTTGCCTTCCAGCATCTGTTGACGTTCCTGCAGTTTTTGGGTGGTGTTGTGTAGGGCCGCTGGATTTTTCGCAATAGCGTCTGGGTCTATTTTGTGCAGTGGCGGATGATAACAACTGTTTGTGAGACCTGTTGGCAGATGCAGGCTAACCTGATTCCATTTGGCCAGACACATGGTGGGACTGACTGAATCTAATTTTTGCTTGGCAGTGTCTGCGTCTTTCTGATAGTCACTAGTTTTCAAGATCTTGCACTCCTCTGTTAATGTGTAAGGGTTGGGTAAATTTAAAAAACTTACTGGCACTCTCGTCTAGGTCAGGAATATTAATACCCAATCTCTGTTGTAAACTGTTTTTGTATTCAACAAGTTCTTTTTCTAAATGATGTTTATGAAGCAGTTCAAAACTTTCTTCTAATAAATCCAATTCAAGTTCGCAGGACTCGTCGTTGACTGCTAGATCATAACAACCCACTCTGGCACCCAGCATTGCCCATTCTCCATATTCAACATCTGTTCCCACAGTCATCCAGGTCAACAATTTGATCAGGTTACTGCCTGCAATTTTTTTTTGAAACTCTGTGGGGTTGACTCTGGTTCCTTGATTCAAACTCAATTTTACTCCTTCTCTGTATCCTGCAACAAAAGCCTGCTTTGCACTGTTGTTGATCACTGTGGTAGAATAACAGTTGTGTAGGTTTGCATGAGGCACTGTCCAACAAAAATCTTTAGCACTCTGTTCATCTACTGCATTTTCATGAGTCTTCATAGACAGACAAGTGTCTTTGTGCCACCCTACCAGTCCTCCATTGCCGTATACCAGACCATTGACGCTGTTTTTGCCTCGCCACCTATGCACGTGTTTGGGGTTGGTTTTTGACCAATCAAGTGTTTGCAGTAAAAAATTTTCATCGATGATGTTATCTCCGTCTACACTGATAAAAAAGTCAGTGTCTGCTTTTTCTGCCGCGGCCTTATGAGCAGAATCAAACCCTGTAATGCCGTGAACTCGTTTGGCCCATGGCACTTTGTTTAGTAAATCCGCGTAATTTTCTTCACAGTTTGGTTCTTTGTAACTAATAAAAACAAAATCCAGATCCAAAATTTTTACTTTATCTGCCACTTGTACCCTTTCTTGCCTTGTACCGTAGGCCAAAACGGATTTTTGTCCAACAACTGTACACCTTCATCTGCTTTGGTCAAAACAGTTTGTTTTTGTTCTTTTGACACAATTGGCTTTTTGCACACTATCATACCATTGGCAACTTGCTGACAGAAATAATTTGCTTCACCAACCTGTTGTATTTCCAATTTTTTCTTTAAATTAACTTCTACATCAACACCTTCAATTTTCACATAGTGTTTTTTTATTTTTTTTGGTTTTAAACTGTTAAGTGCATCATAAAATCCCGGCATTAAGTTTCTCCATTGTGTTTTTTTCAAAGTAATGCCATAGTCTTGATTGTTTGTAACCTCCAAGATACAAGTCATTACCCTGTTTATAAGTTTGTAAAAAGTCATTGTTTTTATAAACCGGTGTCAATCCGTTCACATCATTTTTGTTATGCACAAATTTAAAAAATTCATAGTCTATTTTTTTTATCTGTAAAGGATCAAGCATTTTATTTGCAAGAGCGTACACTACGTCGGTGGTTGGTTCTGTGTCAAAACAGTTGACAAGACATTGTTCTTTGACCTTGTGCCAATTTGTTGTGATTCTTTTGCACACCAGATAGAATTGCATGGCCCAAATACTTTTTCTAAAATAGGTTAAGCCTGAGTAAATGTCTGGTAAACTGTTTTCAAAAAACAATTTTCTATACTTTGTGGTTTTTATAACATCATCTTTGTAATTTCTACAGTTGTAAGAATGTACCATGTCCCATTGATACAAATGATTCCACCACCAATCCGTTGAATTTGTAAATATCATGTCTGCTTCTAGTTTGATGTTATGTGTGAACGGTGATAACTTGAACACTTGCCATTCTTTGTCAAATTTTCCTTGTGTTTTTCCTTCAAATAATTCAACATGATCAACGTGTTTGATTCTGTTGGGCAACTGCAACCAGTGGCTGTCTGTTATTACACATGTTTTGTTGTGTTTGTTGTATTTTTTTATACTGTGTGCTAATCTTTCACTGGCTTCAATGTACTTTTCTCCAAAAGCAAACCAAACAAATCCTCTATCCTGCATTGGCAAACTCCTTGTCTAAAATATGTACATCCATGTCACTCAAAACATTTACTTTGTTGTTGTATTTGAAAATCACTGATTGATTGTTTATTTCTAAAACATCATACTCATGCGGCAACATGTTCATAGGCACCGGAATAAATTCATTGTGTGAAATTTGTCCATTCAATTGATGCAATGCAATTGCGAAAGCATAGTCGTTTCTGTAGTTTTTAAATTTTATTCTGTAAAGGTTTCTGAAATGTTCGTAATTTTGTTGAACGTGTTTAATCATGTCAAAAATTCTTTGCACACGATCAGTTTTTTTAAACATAACAACAGTGGCCCACACAATAGGTAAAATAGATTCTAATCTCCCTTGTATTCTGTCTTTGCCTGTAACGTCATGCACTGTGTTGTGCAATAAAAAATCATGTTCACACTTGCATATTTCTAATAGATTGTTAGTAAAGCAAAAATAATCACAGTCCATTAACAAAGTTGTGTCATAATCACTATGATAAAATGCTTTGGTTCGTTCCATGTTATACCAAGGCACATTTTTTCCTCTGTAAAATCTAAAATTATTTTTACTTTGTTCTACAATTTTGAAAGAAACGTCTAATGTGTTTAATTTTTTATGTGTTGTGTTGTCTGTGATCACAGTTATTGGTAGACACAGATTTTTTTTGACCAATTCTATACATTTGGTTGCAAGTTTATGGTATGCGGTGTCGGGTGTATCAAAACAATACAGCAGTACTCCAACAGTCATTATCTTCTCCTTTGCAAGGAATCATGTAATTGGCTCAATGTTATCAAAGTCTCTTGATTTCTTTCTATAAGTTTTCTTATGAAATCTTCTGGATCTTTTATCAAACAAGGATTATTGTTGGTATCTAAAATGTAAAATTCTTTTGCGTGTGCTTTCAATGTAGACACAGTGTTGATAGTTTCTGTGTCTGCTCTAAAGAGACGTCCATTGTAAGCCATGATCTGTCTGGCCCGCATCTTTTCCAAACTGTTACGCTTGGTAAGATTTATATCATGTGCTAGGTCAGAATATTTTTTTAATTTGCCAATATCCATAATTCAATTATAACAATAATTATGGAATTTTTCAAGTGGGTAAAAATTAATTTTTAGTCGTTGTTGACGATTGCGTTGGACACAGCAGTTGTAGATATGTTAGTGTACACTGTGCTTAGTCCTTGTGCTGTGGTAGGATCAACTGTGTGGAAAGCAATGTCGGTTGGGCCGGCCGCTTCTTCTTCTACATTTATACTGTCTGTGTTGCCTGATGTGTAGTCAGTTCTTGTGGTATCATTTAGCAGTACTGAAACTTTTAAAGTTACTTGGTCACCTACGTTGCCTCTTGCATCAGCATGTTCACCGTTGGCCTTTCCTTCAATTTTGATTAGAATGTCACCATCGTACGTACCACCTGCCTCTGTGATTTGCATTAGTGTTTGATACGAAGTTGTTAGATCAAAGTAACCTAAGTTTTGGTCTCCACCTAGTGTTTCACCTGATCCTGATCTGGTGTTTGTGGTTGCTCTCAAGTCAAAATTTCCTAAGGCGGTAATACAATTTCCTACTGAGGTGTCTTTTCCTGTTGAATTTGTTGCTACATTGGTAACTTTTATTCTTATTGTTCCACCTGCGTTAAAGAAAAATCTTGCTTCATCTCCGCCTTGAAAGTCAAATCTCTGTTCTACTATGTGTGATGTGTCATAAACTGCTGATGCCACAATAGATGCATCTTCTGCACCTTCTGAAACTGCTGTGGCGCTAGTTGAACCACCTTTAACTTCATTTTCAAGTGACAGCAGATCTGCGGCCAAAGCACTAACAACTGCAATTTCGTCACCTGCTGTTCTGGCAGTTGTTGATGTGATTGAATCATTAGTGTGATTTGCCACGTTGTCCATAAACGTGAACAGTGAATTCCATTGTGCGGCTGTGACAGTATCTCCTGCACCAACTGTGGCTATTTCTGTCTGTCCAAGACCCACATTGCCTGTGCCTGTACCGCCTATAAAATTTATGCCAAATGGTGTTGAACCGGAATTTACAAAGTTGTTGTATTCGTCGTCTAATATTGTATCACCTGCTACATATGCCATTTGTTATTTTACTCCTATTACACATTCAGTTAATTCTGTTATTGTGCTGTATTTAGTTTTTAGCAAACGACCAATAACTGAAAATGCAGTTGTGTCTTGTAAATTTGCCACTTTGGCAATACCGTTGCCAGCACACACTAGTCTATCGCCTGCATGTCCGGCGCCTATAACTTTTACTCTCACACGTCCTTTGAGTGCTATCATTGGATGTGAATCATTGTTTCCGGCATCTCTATTCATTAAAAAAGCCGGGGCTTCGGATACCACTCCAAAAACTCTTGTGGAATTTTCATTTTGGCACAAAGTGATCTCTTTTGAGCCACCTATTTCAACCACATCACCAACTTCCATAGGCTGATCCGCTTCGTAACGTTCTGCCAAGTCAGCGTATTGTGCTGATGTTGATGTTGCGTGTACCACATTTGCTCTCAAATCAACTAATGTTGGAGCAGACATTTCATCACCGCCTCCAGATTTAAATGCTGTGAAAGCACCACCTGCATTTCCGTAGGTGGTAGTACCATCGTCTGCAAAGGTTTCATCCCATACCCAATATAAGTCTTGTTCTGTGACAGTGGAAGTAGCGCCTCTGTTGATTTTTAATCCAGAATAGTTTGGCATTGCCGCCGCACTTGATATATTTCTGTTGACTTCAATTATGTTGTCTTCTACGGTAAGTGTGCTAGTGTTAAAAATTGTTTGTGTGCCGGTCACTTCTAAATCTTTTACTTTCAAAGTGCTGTTGGCACCATCCAATCTCATAACTTCTGTGGTTGCTCCACCATCGTTTACGGTAAAAATAATGTCTTTGTCTTGTGTTGTCTGTGCAATTGTAAAATCGTCACTGGACAATTTCATAGTGATGTCTGATCCTGAACCTATAGTAATTCCGTCATCGTTTAGTACGCCCAACGTTCCTGATGTAGTATCATTGGCATTTGATCTCAAATAGTTTGCGGCCGCAACACCACCAAGAGCATCTGAATCTGTTGCAGTGCCTTCAAGTTTGTTGCCTGATATTGCAGTTGATAATGTTATACCTTTTTTGATTGTGGCAAATCCTGATATACTAGTGCCTGGTGTAAATTCTTCTGCAGACACAATACCAACAATTGTGTCATTGGTTACAAATTTCAATATAGATTTTTGTACTCCAACATTGTCTTCAATGGCTTCTGCAACAACTTGCGTGACTCCTGATCCTGACACTGTAGTTGGGCCAATTAGTGTCCAGGCAGTGCCGGAGTAAATGTACAACTGTGTATTTGTTGTATCAAACCACATGTCACCTAAAACTGCATTTGTTGGTGCAGTTGCACTGTTGGTTGTAGAACCTACTGGTTTGAATTTATTACCTGTGTAGATATTGATCTGATTGGTAAGAGAATCATACCATAATTGTCCTTTAATTTTGTTTGCAGGTTCTGTGGTGTTTGCAAAATTTTCGAGTAGTTTGACAAAGTTTTCATTAAGACGTTCACCAAATCCAGCATAACCTTTTCCTATAAGAGTAAGATCAGTAGTGGCAGTATCTATTGTGCCATCTGCTAATACCTTCAGGGTAGTACCTGCTGTGTTGTTTATAGTGTACGCCATTGTAATCCTAATTTGGGCCGTTGTCTCGTATAAATGTCAGAAAACTAACATCACCTAACAATTTAATCAAAATAGTTGCCACTTCTGGATTCATTTTTGCATCCACTTTAGCAATTTCTTCCGCGGTCAAAATTGTTTGATAGTTGTCGTTTATGAAATCTGCCACTTCTTGTTTTGTTGCCATTTTTTCTCCTCTTTGTAATTATCTAATTTCAGGATCATAAATCTCTAGCCATTCGCCAAATTTATGCTCCACAAATGGTCTAACCAGTAGACCTACACCAAAACAGAAGGATTCACCTATCCATCTTGTGCATTTTCCTAAAATATCTCCCTTGGATCTTTTGCCCATTTGATAGGCAAGTTCGTTTGCTCTAGCCTGTGCTAACACTCTAATAACATTTGTAACCAATCCACCAAACCATGATTTATTTTCTGCACTCGTCTGCATGTATTGTACTAAAGGAATTGCCCAGAACCAATAGCCTATTTTGGTTGTTCTGCTTAGATGTTTAACACTAAATTCAGTGTCAATTATTAAATCTTGTAGTGAGAACATGCCTTTGTTCTGCAACCAAGTACAGATAACACGTCCACCACCGCCGCCGCCTCCTGAACCTGGTGTTCCTGAAGATGAATTTCCACCTGCATCTCCAAAACCGGCCGCTGTTTGATTGAAATTTACACCTGAATTAAAAATTGCTTTCCAGGCTCCACCTTGTTTAAAATATCCTTCTGTAACTGTTTTCCATGCACCACCAATTTTAACGAATGCCTCTGTAATTTTTTTCCAGGTGCCTCCTACTTTAATGAATGCTTCAGGTGAAATTGTAAATGTTATGATTGCTAGACCGTTTCCACCTGTCTGTGCTGAGCCTCCACCAACTGCTACACCCGACACATATCCTGATACTCCTGTGCCTGCAGGTGTTTGTCCTGATCCATTGTCTTCAGTACCCCCTGTAGTTTTGAAATTTGATCCTGAATGTCCTCCGGTTCCTCCTGTGTCTCCAGATCCACCGTTTCCACCTTTACCGCCAGAGTCTCCTCCGCCGCCGGCTCCACCTCCTCCACCGTCTCCAGTGTGATTGGCTCCGTTTTCTCCTAATGTTGTTGGAGATGCTGATGTTGCTGAATTGGTGTTTATGCCTGATGTACCTACTCCGTTTCTTCCATCACCAGCACCTCCACCGCCGCCTCCGGCAATTGCAATTTCGTTTCCGTCAATAGTGATTACAGTGGCTCCGCCACCTCCACCACCTGAACCTGATGATCCTTGTGGTCCTGAAGTACCACCTATTCCGCCTGAATATCCTGTTAAACTTTTTCCATTGGCACCACCAGCCGCGGAACCTCCTGCTGAACCTCCTGCACCACCGCCACCTACTGCCACTTTCATTGTTTGACCTACATAAGAAGTAAGATCTACATCATTGTTTTCTACGTAATGACCTGCCGCGCCTGTTCGTCCACCGCCTGCTTGGTCACCACCACCACCTCCACCGCCACCACCATATATGTCATATGTCATTGACTGAGTGCCTGCTGGTACTACTAATACCTGCGTTGTACCTGTGTACGTGAAAGTTTTAGTTACAGTTGGCATAAGGAATTACGCCTCCCTTACGAACCAAAGATCTCCGTTTGAACCTTGACCGCTAGTAGGTGCTGATGTCTCAACGTATCTATTTCCTGCTATACTGTTGCTACTGTCATCTGATATGACACTGCCACCCCAACGTTTAATAGATTCTGCCACTTGACCAATGCTTGGTGCTTTGGCATTTGAAGTATCTGATGTTGCGATGTTTGACCCTACTGCTCCCAATGTCAAACTGGTTACTTTTAAATCTCCTGTTGATGCATCTGTTGTTAGACCTTTTGTACCCTTGTTGGTATCACCATCGTCTGTGAGGTCAGCCACTCTTACCACTTGTGAGTAAGATTGATTTTCTCCAGCGGCCCAATAGTTTTCTGATACATCATAAAATAATCTTGCATCATCTGTGTCTGATGTTTCAACAATTAAACCTGCATCTACTTCTGAATTTCCGGTGTTTACTTTTACAAAAGCATCATCAACTGTGATCACACCCGAAGAAGTATTTTCAAATTCACCTGTGATACTTAGGTTACCTGTAATTGTTGTATTACCTGTTAAAGTAATGTTGCCTGTAGTACCTGTAAATGACAAAGGAGTTTTTGTAACTCCGCCGTCATTGATAGTAAAACTTAAATTTTTGTCTTGTCTTGTCTGTGCAACTGTGACATCACCTGAACTTGCAGTTATTGAAAGTTCTTGTTCTTCTCCAACAATTATACCACCATCTGCATCAATAGTTAATGCACCTGTTGTGGTGTCTGCGGCATCTGCTCTTAAAAAGTTACCACCAGCAATCACTGTTGCTGAACTGTTTGTTGTGCCACTTACATCTAATGTGCTGGCCTGTGTTGAATTTCCTGAAAAACTAGCACCTAGTGTTGAATTTAAAGTTATTCCTGCCGCTATTGTTGCAAAACCATTTGCCACCAACGGTGTACCTGATGGTGAACCTGCATCTGGTGTAAATGCTTCTTTGGACAAAACAGCAACTCTGATATTTCCTGCGTACATAGACGCTATCACTTTGCTTATGCTAGACGCTGTTACTGTCTCAACTACCCAACCTGAAAGTGTCTGTCCAGATGTGAATACTGGACCTAATAGTTGCCAAGCACTGCCTGTGTAAAAATAAACTTGATCATCATCGGAGTCATGCCATAGATCACCTGCTGAAGCCGAAGTTGGTTCTGCTGACTGCGATCTTGCTCCGCCTGTTGGTTTAAATGATGTACCGTCATAAACTTTGATTGAATTTGCACTGGTATCAAACCAAAGTTCACCTGTTAAGGGAGCAGTTGGCGCTGATGTTGATGCTGAATTTTCTAATAGTTTTACTAAATTTTCGTTTAGGCCTTCACCAAAACCTGAATAACTTTTTCCAAATAACTGCAAAGACGTGGAAGTATCAACTGTGCCGTCTGTTATTGTTGCAACTACTGTTCCGTCTGTTTTGTTGATTGTGTACGCCATATACCAGTATTTATAGTTTTCCTACAGATACAAAGATCCTGCCAACCTCTGTTGAATCGTAGTTTTCTAATGCCTTTCCTATTATAGTTCCTGTTTTAACATCTATTGATTTTTTAGCACAACCAGCATGTTCGCCACACGTTGTTAGTAAATCACCTTTTGTAATAGTGCCATGCACTTTTACTGGCACTTTTCCTACTAGCGCCACTGGCTGTCCTTCGGATTTGTCGTTCATTACATAAGCAGGTTTATCTGATATGACTCCTGCCACTCTTGTGTCTTGTGAGAATTGACTGATTGTTATTTCTTTGTCACCACCAAAAATCACCACAGTACCTACTTCGTAGGTGTTGTCGGACTCGTAAATCTCTGCCAAGTCAGCGTATTGTGCTGATGTGGCTTTTGCATAGACCACATTGTATCCTAAACTGCTTGAACCAATGTCGTATGTTGTGTTTGCAGATGGTAAAATATTTTGTGATGAAATATTTCCTGACATTGTCAACGATGCCATAGTATTGGCACCTGAACTAGAAAGATTTCCTGTGACATTACCTGTCAACGGTCCTGCAAAAGCAGTTGATGTTGTTGTACCTGAAATTTGTAATTTTGTTGTTGGTGCTGTTGTGCCTATTCCTATTCTTGACGTTGAACCATCAATTGTCATAACAGTGGTAGTTGACCCACCATCATTGACTTTGAATGTTATATCTGTGTCAGCAACTTGATTCTGTAAAATTGCACCTGTGCCATCAACACTTATTTTTATGTCGTTGTCAGCACCTACTGTTAGTCCTGTGTCATTTACAATGCCCAACGTTCCTGATGTGGTATCATTGGCATTTGATCTCAAATAGTTTGCCGCGGCTATTCCGCCTAATTTGTCTGAATCACTAGCAGTGCCTGCAAATCTTAAATCTGCTATCGCAGTTGACAGTGTGATTCCTTTGGTGATTGTGGCAAATCCTGATATTGCAATTTTTGGAGTAAATGTGTCTTCTGAAATAATTGCAATTAAATTTCCATCATTGTACCAATAAGTTACATTTTGATTTGTGTCTGTTGAATCTGCGATTGTGTTGTATACAAATCCATTTAAGGTTCCTGTTGATGCAGGTGGTCCTACTAAAATGTTTTGACTTCCGTTATAAAAAAATAACTGTTGTGTGTCTGAATCAATCCAAAGGTCACCTTGTTGTTGTGATGTAGGTTCAGTAGATTGGTATTCAGCGCCACTAACTGGTTTAAATGAACCGTCATAAACTTTTAATTTGTTTGCTGTTTCATCATACCAAAGTTGTCCTGTAATTGGTTTACTTGGTGCTGAACTGTTTGAAAAATTTTCTAAAAGATGTAAAAAGTTTTCAGCAACAATTTCTCCATATCCTGCATAACCTTTTCCAATAAGACTTAGATCAGTTTGTGTGTTAAGAACTGAATCCTGCACTGTGTACTGGTTTGGTGATGCTGAACTATTTGTTTTGTTTACTGTGTATGCCATAATCTAGTAAGTCGTGGTTGTTGTTGATCCTGACGTTGTTGAAGTGGTTGTTGTGGTTGTTGTGCCTGTTGATGTTGTTTCATTGAACGATGTCAAACTTTGTATTCTCAAAGTATAATCAATCTGAATCAATCTGTTTAAACTTTTCTGAACAGGATGGAATATTACGTGTGTTAAAAGTTTATTGGTAGATCCATTTTCTGTACCTTCCCAACTTTTTAAACCAAGTTCGTCAAAAACATAGTCACCATCAAAATTTGTTGTGTTATCAAATGCTTGTTGTCCGGTAGGTTCACCATAGTCTAGTGTGCAAGTGCAAACAATGTCTGTGTATTTGTTTCCGGCTGTGTGTCTCACTTCCATTTTGTTTCTTGAAGTGTCTTTGTTGGTTGAACTATTGTCATCAATCACTTTGTAATATGTTTGATTATATAAAGTAGCATTGGTTCCTGTTGAGTTTGGAGTTAGGTAAGTTATTACACCGGTTGTGTCAACACTTGTGCCTCCATTACCAAAAGCCATTTCATGAACAAATCCTGTTGATTTGTTTGCCAATGAATTTGCTAAAGCAGTACTCATGTTTTCATAATGAATAGCATTTCTCTTGTCTACAATTACCTCACCTGTTTCAGGATCCCAAATCTTGATATGTCCCTGCATCATTACACCTGATTTGTCATCAGGTTTTTTGTTGTTATTTTCTTCTTTATTCTCTGTTTGATTTTGTTGCATCACGTTGTATTTATTCTGGTGCATTTGTTGGTTCTCCTGCTATGAATTTAGCCTGTGATGTATTGGACTTCTGTAGTCCTTTACCATCTGCGGCAGTTGATGCTCCGGCTGTGTACCATGTATTACCACGTTTTTGCACAATTTTTACCTGTGTTCCTGTTGCAGGAGCGTTTGTTAATGTTACGTTGGCGGTGCTTCCGTCTACTGAATACCCTCTTGTAAGTGTACTATCGTCCAACTCGTGTTTGAAAGACAATCGTTGGCCACCAATGAATATGTCTAAATCTTCACCACGAGTTGGAGCGTAAGTAGTAGCAAATCTGACAGTTGAACCATCTCCTGTGTAGGTTTTGGTTGATATTGTGTCAGCATAAGGCACAGTTTGTTGTCCACCTGCGTCTACTACAGAAGCGCCTGAGGCGTGTGCCTTAATTCCAGTGCCAAGAGTACCTCTTCTAAGTTGAGATAGAGTATTACCTGTCTTGACGAAATATTCAATTCTTTCTTTGTCAACAAACACAACGCCTGGTTGATTGTTGCCAGCGTTTGGCGTTGTCAACACAGTGCCATCTGATACAATTATATCTTGATCTCCTGGCTCTAGTGCAACTGAAAGTGTTGTTGTATTTGTTGAACTAATTCTTTTGTAAAATGTTCTGTTAAGCATGTCTTTAAAAATTCTAAAACCTGTGGCATTGGTCGCTGATTCAACTGCAAAATACATCACATCAATTCTGTCAGAACTTGTAAGTGTTATGCCGTGTATAGTCAATTTGTTTCCTGTCAAAGTATAATCCGCGTTTTGAGTCAATGTGTTTGTGGAATTCAAAGTTACAAAAACATAATCAGAATTCAAAGGTTCTGCATTTAGATATAGTTCACCGTTTGGTCTACCTTCTAGAACCTCTCTTCTTTGTTTCATGCCAAGTGCATTGTTAAATGTGGTTGCAACAATGTTATCTCCACTGCTTAAAGTAATACCGTCAGCGGCAATTTGTGTCAAATCTAAAATTATTTCATTGCCAGTCATATGGTAATGATTGTCCACTAAAGTTGTAATAGCAATCACATCAGAGGCTTCAGGCACATTAACAAAATCAACTTTCTGTTCAGCAATGTCAACTGTGTAATCTGTGTTAAGTATTTGTTTGACACCGTTTTTATGAACTTCAACTTGTGAAGCAGACGTGATTGTTTTGGTTGGGTCAACTGTTGATCCATCTGAAAGTGTACTTAAAACAGCATAGGTATAAGTTGATCCATCCGAACTGTAATATGTATTGTCTGGCCCTCTCAATAAATTTCCATTTACTTCTAACAATGTTAGTCCTGCGAAAGGACCGATTGCTCCTGGAGGATAATCTAAAGCATATGTGACTGTTGAGCCATCATAGTTTATATTTTCAGATCTTATTTCTGCAAATGCTCTTGTGGCAGGATCTTGATTGAATCCTGCAATTTGAATTGCTTGTCCAGATGCTGGTGCAGTGTCAAACGTTACTGTGACTGCTTTGTTAGATTCGGAAGTTGAAAATGCTGTTGACACTTGCCCATCCACTGTCACATACAGTTGCGGTAAAGCACTGTCCAATTGATAGGTATCTCTGGCTCCTGTGGTAAATGATTTTGTGCTACCATCTCCTGTAAAACTGTTTAACAGCACATAGTTGTTGCCTGAAATAGCAAAACTTTTAATACTAATTACTGATCCTGCTGTTGGTGCAGAACTAAATGTTACAGTTTTTGCCGCTGTGTCCACTGTATAATTCACTGTGCTGTCAGATGCCAAACTGTTTTGTCTTACACCGTCTATGGTAACCATGACACCGGCCTGTGTTCCTGGTTGTTGTCCAATATCAAAAGTTGTTGTGTTTGAATCTCCTCTGTATGTTTTATCAACTATAAAAGGTACTCCTGACTCAGGAGAAGTATAAACTTTTATGTCCAAGGTATCAAATATTTGTCCAGGAACATTTTCTTCAGGAGCAAAACTTGTTTCTGGAGTTACAAATGCGTCTCCATCTTGAATTATATCACCAGGAGATACACCCACTGCTGAACTGAAAAGTCCACCTGATATCAAACTATCTAATGTTCTGTCGTCTGTAGGTGTTAGTACTTTGTCATCATCAAACAAAATTAATTCTACTTTTACACCATCACCTGGTGCTGTTGACAATGTAAATGCAGTTGTAGTGCCATCACCTCTGAATACATCAGCAGTTTGTCTCACTCCATCGTAGTACACAGTGTAAACTTCAGTTGCCAAAGGTGCAGTGTCAAAAGTGTATAAAACAGTTGATCCATCACCGTAAAAAGTTTTGACTTTGCTGGATCCAAAATTGTCCCATGGTGTGTCATACCAAGGTGATCTGTCCCAACCTTGCTCTTCATTAAACAACAATCCTGTGACCATCACTCCTCCGTAATCAATTCCGGTCATTAATTGTGTTAGGTCATTTCCGGCCATGCCTGCTTCTGGTGTATACATACCCAAAATTCTACTAGCCGCTGTTAAGAAAGTTTCGTCACCTTTTAATTTCTGTAAGTCACCTATGTTTTCATCAAATTTAGTTGTTGATGCAAAAGTTCTAGTGGCTCTGTAAAGTTCATTGTTGTATCTAATCAATGCTCCGTAAGAGTAGGCAGTGTTTTTTGCCCATTCAAACACAGTGGCATTTTGATCAATTCTATCAAATTTCAAAGTGACATCTATGTCTCTAACTAAATCATTATTTAGATTAGCATATGCGGTTGCTGTGTCTGTTGGAGTTGATCCATCAGAAGCACCACCTGTCAATAATATTTTAGGTGTAGCAGTATAATCAGATCCTGCTGTTAATAAATTTATTTTGGTGACTGCTCCATCTCTAACCACAGCAGTGGCAGTGGCATGAGTTACTGCAGATTCTTCATAAAGTTTAAATGCAAAATTTCTTGTTGACACAGCATGATTCATTGAACCTGTTGGCATATAAAAAGTTTTGCCCGCATACTCATCAAATGTATGGCTATGACTTGCTCCTGTGCCACCTTGTTGTTTATCATAGATATTGGCATTTTGTTGGCTAGTAAACAAAGGATAATAGTGGCCATAATCGCCAGATGTGCTACCAGAATTGCTTGTGCCTAGAATTTGGAATGGTCCAGTAGTTCCTACATCGCCACCAATAAACACCACAGTTGGTGCAGAAGAATATCCTGAGCCACCTTTTGTTAAAGTTATTGTCTTGACAGATTTTTTATAGGAATCGTTCCAAATTTTAAAAGGATATTCTGTTAATCTTGTGGCATCAGCAACGCTATCTTTATCTAAATTTCTTATGGCACTGATTGATGTATCATAAAATGCTGGATTATCAAAATCTGTGAACAATCCGTCTTGTGTTTCAGTTTTATTGTACCCAACTTTGTACTCACGTAGTTTTGTATGGAACGGTTTGACTTCTTTGATGTATTCTTCAACATATGAGTCTGCCCCAACTGTATAGGTTTTTCTTTGTGTTAATTCTCTAAAATTATTTCTGATATTTAAAAATGACGTTTTGAATAGCCAGTCAACATAAGTTTGTTCTTCTAATACTTTTCTTAAACCTATAAAGAATATATTATTGTACTCTACTTTTAAATCACCAATAAAAATATTGTCTCGTAGTGCAGTCAAAACATTTCTTGTTTCAATAGTTGGCTCTTGATCAAAAAAGTTATCATCAAACGTGTCATCGCCTGCGTAGCCTGTGTTATCTATGGTGTAATCATACAGTGCCTTTTTAAGTTGTAT
>Ga0209193_1001043_pt1 | contig 15214 bp, 19 predicted proteins | sample COGITO_mtgs_1003_FD_185515 | JGI IMG/M metagenome (GOLD analysis project Ga0209193, IMG submission 185515) | Pelagic marine microbial communities from North Sea - COGITO_mtgs_100330 (SPAdes) (version 2) | ecosystem: Environmental > Aquatic > Marine > Epipelagic ... | reverse complement strand
CATTCATACGGTCGGACAACGGCCCTGAGTTCATCGCTCAAGCCGTAAGACAATGGATTGCAGCTGTTGGAGCGAAGACGGCTTATATCGAACCAGGCAGCCCTTGGGAGAACGGATACTGTGAGAGTTTCAACGGCAGGTTCAGAGATGAACTGCTCAACGGAGAGATCTTCTACAGCTTACGAGAAGCACAGATAATCATCGAAGAATGGAGGAAACACTACAACACAAAGAGACCACACAGTGCGTTGGGCTATCGCCCGCCAGCTCCTGAAACCATCATACCACTGGATCAGAGGCCAATCATGCACTAACAATTAACCTGGCACAGTCAGATGAGGCCGCTCAAAGGGATTGTTTCCATTTGGGGCCCAATCGCAATGATTTATTCCACGTACAAATTTAATAGCCAGATGCGAGGTGAGAGTAGAGTTTCTCTCCTTTCCTTCTTTCTATTTTTTGGCGGTTTGTGTTTAGTGATTGCAGGCCTTTTGTTTCTGCCACTCTATTACTACGTGGGCCCAATACTATTGCTAATTGGCGCTTTACATGTCGTTGTAGGGTACTGGGCCTATCAAAATTTAAGCGAGCAACAAAGCAATCATCTGCCTGGATTAAATCAGCTTGATACTGATTACGAAATTATCAACTTCACAAATGTTGGAGAACTCGTTGCAAAAATGAAGGCTGGCGACTGGGATGCTGTAACCCGGGGTGAATACAAGATCGAGGTGTCAGACGCCGCAGTTCAGGTAATTGCTGAGCAGACATTACGTAGGTGCTTAGCCGCCATTCATTTGTCAAAGTCAAATCAATCAAAATTTGATTCAAAAAAACATCTGGAAGAGTTGGTTAACGAATTAGACCAAGGTTCGATGTACCAACTTCACCCACTGTGTTCAGACGAGGGAATTTATCTTGAATATTTTTATTTTAATGACCTTGATTTACGAAATGAGGTGCAGATCATTTTGGCTGAAATTTTGCCTGAACTAGATTATTCAAATTCAGAGGCTTTTGAAAAACTTGAAACAGAATATTTTGAGAATACTCCATGCGCAAAGTATTGGCCGATAATATCCAAATACCTTTAACTTCCTCTCACAAATCCTAGTCTGAGTAACAGTCCATGTACATATAACCGTATACCCCCGTAGTCCCTGCGTGCCTCCATGCAATGGATAGCCTCTGCTGAACTTTAGGGTAGATTTATGATAAGGAGCCAGTATCATTTCGAAATTAAGAAAACAATCTCCCAGCGGCTGGGTGGATGTGCACTTCTGAAGGAGAGGTCCAGTTGTTAAACTACAAATACTTATTCACTATGATCGCCTTGGCATTCTTTACCTTGTCGGCTTGCTCAGAAAGCACGAGTTATAAAGAAAAGGGAGAATTTGCGGGTTATGTCATTGGCGCCACTGTTGGGGCAGTTGTTGGCGATGATTCTATTGGAGCAGGCCTGGGTGCTGTAGTGGGTGCAGTTGCAGGCACTATAATAGGTGGTGTTATTGGTGAGAAACTTGACGAAGTTGATCAAATGAAGGCAGAAATCGCAGCATTGAATGCTTTAAAGCTTGAAGACGAAGCCACAGTAAGGTGGAAAAGCGATAAAAATAAAAATGTGTCGGGAACAGTCAGCACAAAAAAGACAACGCTTGCATCAAACAGTGACTGCAGAGTAGTTTCGCATGTTGTAAACATTCGGGGCGAAGAATACCGTGAGAAAGATACATTATGTCGCCAATCAGATGGCTCCTGGGCACTCTCCTAATATACCTCATCTGCTTTGCAAGCTTGAGCTCAGCAGCTGAAATAGAAAGAAAAAATGGATATATTTTGCTTGAGGGTGAAATAGTTGAAGGTGACTTAAACCGTCTTAGAGCTCGGCTGCTAAAATACGGGAATTTAGGTGTAGCCTTGAATAGTCCCGGTGGGTCCTTGGGTGAAGCGTTAAAAATTGGGTCCTTCATTAGAACATCTGGTTTGGCAACCCATATACCGAAATCTGCTACTTGTGCTTCAGCTTGTGTTACCATTTTTGCGGGTGGCTTAATTAGAACCGCTCACCCGGATTCTAACATTGGTATTCATATGGCCTCAGCCGTTTTTAACGACAGCTTTGTTCAAGGTATGGAAGCAGTAATAAGTGAGTATGGTACCGAAGCAACTCCATATGTTGTTGCAATGTTTGAGGAATTAGCTGCATCGGCGATGTTGCGCCAGGTGTACTTTATTTTACAAGCTGGAGTGTCTTTAAGGTTATTGGAGGCAACAACCAATGTTCCTCACGATGAGATTTTTTGGATGTCAATCGACGATGCAATATCCGTTAATTTAATAAATTTTTACTGAATGCGATCGTTACAATTGGGATGTCCACTTTAGTCTTTAGTTTGCCGTATCTAAGATATCTTGTCGGTGTAGAAAATGGCCAATCGATAACTTTTCCAATCCGTTAGATATTACATCGCAGGTTGCCTTAGTTGGTGCCATAATTAGCCAATCATCTTGGGGCGATTGAGCTACTAACCTAATTAAATTATTTGTTTTCATACGTTCACGAAGTTGAATTTGTTCGCCGTTCTCAATCCTTGTATTGATCAAGTGTGTGGTAACCGTGCCTGAACCATTTGCATGAGGGTTTTCCCTCCACTCCTTAAACTTTCGAGTTTTATTTAGTTTGGCTATCCTAGGCATTAGGTTCTTGTCGACGAATTGCTTAACTGCGCTCTGCACACACTACGATGGAGCAGTTAGATTGCGTTTTCCTACGCTTAACGGACTTTGCACGCACTATATTGAAGGGTGAAATGTAATGGCATTCCTGGACAAACATCAACTTACCGAGATCCGCACCAACAGCGACCAAAAGGCAGAGCAACACTTGTCCCATGTCTACGGTGCTACCCTAGGGCCAGCTTTATACCGATCATGCGCCCGTGTGTGGGGTACTGGTCCGGCCGTCACCAGCGTACGCCTTACGAACACAAAAGAGCTTATACAGGCCGCTTGGCTCCTCAGGGACAGCATAGCTGGCGTGCTTATTCGCAAAGAGGGCCTCTCATTTCTGCCTATCTACCTATCAAGTGAAGCGTTGGCATATAAGCTCTGTGATAAATCTGACTTCTGGATAAGTTTCAATGAAATAAAAGGGGAACTTAAATCATTATTACAACACCCTTAAATTTCAAGTTCAATCGAACTGCCGCCCTTACTGAGTGGCGCCAACTATTGAGCGCATAGGTTCAGGCTGCGCTAGCAATCTGATGCGAGTTACTAGTTGTCTGACAGCATCCTATTGGGAGTTGGCGTCAATATCGGAAAATATTTTTGCCAATGTAGCTTTGAATTTTGATGGCCATGGTAAGGTTCTCAGTAATTGGTCTAGATCAGTTCCATTTCTGCTTAGAGTTAATTCCTCGTATTGCCAAATTGCCTCGTCAGTGTTTCCAAGTTTCCAATTGGAAGCTAACATTATAATTTGCCCCCGTGCGTAATTTGGGTCCCGCTCGTTAGCCTTTTCAGAGAGTTTTAAAGCGGCTTCGTAATTCTGCAGTCCGAAATGTGCTGAGGCTTCAAATATTAGACCGTTTGCGGAATTTATTGGGTCAATAATTTTTAGTTTATCGGCGACCTGTAAGACTTTCTCGTATTGTTCAAGACCAAATTCAATTGCCCCCAAAATCAAAAGAGATTGAGGGTTGTCCTCATTAAGCGCAATTGCTTTCGATGCTGCCGCTAATGCATCATCTAGTTCGGCCGCTTGATAGTGTACAAATGCTACGCCGTAATGTGAAAACGGGTCATTGGGAGTGATTTTAACAGCTGTACGTGCGTGATTTAAGGCTTCCATTTTGAATATATCAAATTCCATTGATCCCATTGAGCTGCGGTCAACACCGACAAATCCATATGACATATTGATCGCTAACGATGAATGAGCGGCCGCAAAGTTGGGCGAAATGGAAATTGCCTTACGATATAATTTTCGAGCTATTGCTCGATCCTGTGAAACTCTTGCACGCTTGAACAAATCATAGGCTTCGGGATTTATGGTTACCACAGAATCTTCGAGTGTTTCTTGTATGCTCGCTGATTGAACGCCCAGTCCGTCGAGTAAATCTAATTCAAGTTTGCTTTGAATATTATCAATTTTCGTAACCTCTGAACTGTAATTTTCAGCCCATTTTATATTTCCGTCTGCGTCTATGAGTTGTGAAGAGATTTTTATCGATGTTCCTAAATTGCGAGCTTTTGTTACAAGCATATAACTAGGTTTAAGTAGCTTAAAGATTTCCTCACGCTCTTGAAACCCATTTTCAAATTGAGCCGTTGAGTTTGAAGCCAATACAAGAATTTCGTCTATTTTTGCCAAATCAACAATTAAATCCTCCTGCATTGAGGAAGCCAGATAACTTTGGTCTGCAGAAATTTCAGAAACATCAAATGGTAAAATCGCTAACCGAATTTTTCCATCTTTTTGAAATAAGCTATGTATATTTCCAAAGAATGTTGCGGTAATTAATATTACTACGGCAATTGCTATAAAAGAAATAATGGTAAAACTTTCAGTTTGTATTTTGCGCTTTTGATACCAAGGCGTGATTATATCAAAAGCTATAAATTTATTTTCTTTTACCTTTTTATTTCCCAAGTTCTTAAATCTAACTTCAGGGCCATGTTTTATTTTTTCATAGAAAGATTTAGAAATGCAGATTCCGTTGGGTTGTGAAAGTGTTTCTAATCTTGCCGCAATGTTTACGCCGTCGCCGAGGTAGTCTGATCCCGATTGTGTGACTTCACCAATATTAATTCCCAACCGAAATTCTACGTTTATCTCGTTTTCATCTGACGAGTTCTTGGTGACGTTGTATAACTGAAAGTCTATCGCAACCTTTAGCGCGTCCTCAGGGTTTTTGAAAATTAATAAGAGTGAGTCCCCCGCTTTATTGAATATATTTCCATCAATATGCTTGAGTCTATTTTCAATAAAATCTTCTGCGCTTTGAACCGCTCTAAGTGTAGCATCTGCATTGACTTCCATGTGTTTACTGTAGGAGACAGCGTCAATTACCATGATCACCGCTGAAAAATACTGGGTATTCTTTGTCAAGAAACTCTTCCTCCAGATATCAAGTTACGAGGAACGTAGCATTACGCAGACTAATTTATGAGTCATTTTTGTATTTTGCGCACTTTGGGTTTAAATAATGAATAGGTAGGCACTGTCAGACAAAACTAACTTGAGACGGGGCGGGCGGTTTCGTAGTCTCGCCGTATGACAAAACACCTCCCATTCAGGTACGTCAAAACTAGCCAAGAGATCATCCGCCTTACGGTATGCTGTTTCCCACTAAGGCCACTCCGGACCGCTTAAGGCGCTACACGGGTTGGGTGTAGGGGACCTATTGGCTGCGAGGGGCTGCCCTAACGCCACTTCTACTCACGAGACAATTTCAAGCTCAATCGAACCGCTGCTCTCGCTGAGTGGCGCCAATTATTGAGCGCATAGGTTCAGGCTGCGCCAGTAATCCGATGCGAGTTCTCATTAGTCTGACAGCACCGTACAATCACATCCGGCCTCACCAAGCTCTGAACATGAGGCCACCAGTGCCAGAAACTCTATTGAGAAATGGTACATAAATTGGGGGCTGGACACCAGTGTAGGGTGAAAACAAAATTTATATAATTTTTTCTTTGTGAAAACTTTTGGGTTTACCCTACACACTCGACACCAAGGTTGCTTGCCGTACAAATGTTGTTAGTTCTTGGCTACCCAAATACCACCTTCGTAATCTATTGCGTTAAAAATATTGAGCGATACCTGTTTCATCGACTTCATCATCTGGACGTTCTCTGGAGGCATATCCTCTGGAAGCCCATCACACCATTTTTGAACACCACCATCCTTGGTGCAATATGAAGTACCATGGAACGGGCAGGTTATGTGGCCATTTTTGTCTATCTCCCCACCAGATAGAGGCAAATTCATATGAGTACAGGTATTTTGAACGGCTCTTACATCACTGTTGAACCTAAACAATAATACGTCATCACCGTCTAATTCAAATTCAATTTTATTTTCCTCTGACAGATCTTTGCTGGCACCTGCACGTGTCCATTTTATTCCATCCTTAACCAGTGCATCATGCTTTTTAGCAACAAAGCTCTCGCCTTTTACCGACTTAATTTCATACAAAGTAATTCTCTCACTAGTACCTTTAAGTTTCGTTCTAATGAAATCTTCCACCTCAACTCTGTCTTGGATTTGGTTATAGGCGTTTTCTGTAATAAGCATTGTTGTATCTGCTTCTTTGTTGGCACTTTCTGCTCTAGCAGCCATATTCACGGTATCACCAATGACACTTAATCTTTCCGTGCCCTTGCAACCTAGCATTCCGATTATGGCTTCTCCAAAATGAATTCCAATTCGAATTTTGAATTCTTCATCAAAGTTTTCTTCGACGGTTCTGGCAAAGTTTTTCAGGTCTGACTGCAATTCTAATCCAGCTTTTACAGCCCGAAATGTTTCATCGCCTTCACCATCAAGCCCAAATATTGCCAGGAATGCATCACCAATATAATTATTAATTTCACCACCATTCTTCATGACTATGTTGCCAGCAAAATCGAAATACTTGTTTAATAGATACATCACGTCAAACGACGCTAATCTCTCACTTAGTGGCGTAAAGTTCTCAATATCCGCAAATAAAATTGCAACTTGTTTGTTAGATCCAATTGAGCCAGATGATTGGATTGCTGCCTGTGCAAACTTTATATCTGTTTGGTTCTTAAATAACTTCCGTATTTTTGCGTTTCCACTTAACAGCGTCTGGCAAGCGAGGCGTACATCATCTGGGAAATCAAGCTTATCAGCTATAAGCTGCTCTTTCTGAGACCGCTCTGAACAATTTTCTAAGCCATCGAGTATTTGTACTCGACAAGTAGAACATCTTCCAAGACCGCCGCAAACGTGCAGGTGTTCAACTTGGTTTTCATTTGAAATTTCAAGAATGCTTTGGGCCTCTGAAAATTCAACTTCACGTTTTTCATCGGTATAAGTTAACTTTGGCATATTTTTCGACAGCTCCATTTTTATTATTATGGAACACTCAGAAAGCATCGTAAAGACAAACTAACGGCTAACTTTTGCTCAAGTCCGCAGAAGGCTAACCGGAAATTTAATGAAATTTTCACAAATTCAAATGATTTTCAAAAAGGGTGCTATCAAGCAAATAAGAACTCACATCGAATTGCTAGCGCAGCCTGAAACTATGCGCTCAATAGTTGGCGCCACTCAGTAAGAGCGGCGGTTCGATTGAGCTTGAGATTGAGGCGTGAGTTGAGGTGCGTTGCAACAGCCTCACAGCCAACTCAACCCCACACCCTGCCTGCCGGAGCGCCATAAACGCAGACGTCGCCTGTATCATAAAGATAGCTCCATCATCCGTATGCGCCTCAATGGGCCTAACCATGTGTGGGCCATCGATTTTGTACATGACAAGTTGAGTAATAACCGGCCTTACAAAATGCTGACCGTGGTGGATGAATACACCCGCCAGGCACTCGCTGTTCATGTGGCGCATAAAATGAGCGCCGCTGATGTCCTGGAGGCGCTGTATCCGCTCTTTATCATACATGGGAGGCCATACTATATGCGTTCTGTTAACGGACCCGAGTTCACAGCTGAAGTGTTTCAAAAGTGGCTTACCAAGGTAGGCATAAAACCAATTCGTATTTACCCCGGTTCGCCATGGGAAAACGGCTATAACGAGAGATTTAATGGAACACTTAGGCGAGAGATTTTAGATGCAGAGTGGTTTATGACGACGAAACAAGCCCAAACGGCCATCAATGTATGGTTAAAACAGTATAATCACATCCGGCCTCACCAAGCTCTGAACATGAGGCCACCAGTGCCAGAAACTCTATTGAGAAATGGTACATAAATTGGGGGCTGGACAAAGTGGCTGCAAATCAAGCTGCTCTGACTTTGCTCGGCGCAGCAGTGTTGAAATGGTGATTTATTTGCGCAATGCTGTAGACGTAAAAAATAGTGAGCGTATTGGAGTTAAGAATGAACATAATGACTGTTGTTAAATACAAAGTTAAAGATGGATTTGAGGAAGACTTTGTTAATGCAATAAATGAATATGACTATTCTAAATCACTAAGTATGCGGCTGATCTCCCTGCCAGATAACGAGTACCTTAGCATTATTGAATACGATGAGATCGATAAAACTAGTGCAGACGAGGAAACTGGGGTCAATTGGCTCGATACAGTTGAACACATGCTTGTACTATTTGGTGAAAGCAGAACTGAGGCATGCTCTGGCATAGTCGTAGCAGACTACAACCAAAGCTAGCATTTTATACTGAAACCAAACCCACCCCACGCCGTCATACATCTCGGTACCGCGTTGCAGATGAGACCAGTATTCGTCTAATTTAGCTGCAGCGACTAAAGCCCTAGTCTTGGCGGTATGAGCAGACCTCGTTTTCAAGCCCTGAACTATTCGAGGATAGAAATATAGCTGAGTAAGATCGGCGGGAACACGTCTTGAGAAGTAGTAATACCCAGCACGGTTAAACGTGTAAGGGACTTTTTTGGTCAGTAATCTGGTCACAGCAATCTAACGCCTTTCCAGCGTATCAATGAATGATATGAGCGGGTTGGGTATTAGTGTGCCGCGCTTGTTTTCAACCATCATACCAACCGCATCCAGTTCAACTTGAGCTGCACGAATACCAGCCTCCATCTTTACGATTTTGGACAATAAAATGAAGTCCATATACCGCCAATCTGATTTCGAGCGGGCGCGGATTGGCATCAGCCTACCTTACGAAAGGTTTGGTTTTTATATGTATCTTCAAAAAGGTGGAAGTTTGAAACGGTCCGTAAAAATATCAAGGGAAAAGAAACCTTATGAGTGTAGCAAATGTGGTGAGTATGGAATTTGAAAGTGAGCAGGCTTTGCAGGATCTTGCAGTAAAGTATAACGAAGTGGCACCAATACATTACCCTCAAGCAGAAATAATAAGAAAGCAGAACTGAGACATCCTCAGGAATCGTAGTCGCAGAACACGACCAAAATTAGCACCTTTTTTCTAAATCAGCTGCAGTTTTAAAACTCAAATATGACAATGTTTGCAACAGACATCTATGCCACTCCTCTACCGCCATTAAAAACTAACCATAAGCACAAGTATTTATGGAAGTTTAAAGTCCCATATTTTCGCCATGTGACTTATCTTACCATCATCAAATCTTAACACATATACGTAATCTGTTTTCGCAAACATTGGTTCAGGACCAAGTATCAAATTTCCGCTAATTTCTGCGTAAATCAACACAATGTCCCTTTGCCTATCATACGCTTCAGCCTTAATTTCAATTTCAACATTATCATCGAACATATCAATGGCATCGGTCATCCAATCGCAATATGTATCTAATGTATTAATTGCAGAAAGCGTTTCTGCTTCTGTTTCAAAGGTTGCATCTTGCTGACAGTATGCCTTGCAGGCATCCCACCCTTTTCCATAATCGCATTGTTCGAAAAAATTTCGAGCAGTCTGCAGATTGTCCATAAACACCTCCGGTCTATTAAATAGATATCATAACAGTTTCAGTCAGCCTAATTCTATATTTGAAAACGAAAAATCACTCAATCTAGTAGCATTGTAAAAATCATTTACGCAAACGATATTATCGTGTTAGCTTATCGCAACGGGACGTAGTCCGCAGGGAGGTTTCGAATGAAAAAACATTTCATGTGTACCCACACATTTCATAGTGAAGAAAGTAAATCAGCATTTGACGCCGCTGCGCAAAACGTGACTGGTGGGCAAATGTTCGCAATGATGAAAAATGACCATGCCGAGTTAATGGGTCATTGGCGTGGAGATAATGAGTTCTTTTATTGCCATTGGTATGCCGATGATGAGGATGCTATTATTGATACATTAGATTCGTTAGGTTTTGGTGATTTAATGATGACACTCCCAAACGAAATGAAAATGTTCTTCGATACTAATAGTGATCTTAAAAAGACTTATTTCGAGTATTTAAATGCTCAACCTGAAGCCGTCTAAATTTGTCGAAAACAACAACTATGCCCATCAGTTCGGTTAATTGATTTTGTAACATGATCATATTCAAACCCTGTATGATAAATTTAAAATTCATAGAAATTTATAATTGCCCCACAATTTTATGCCGGTTAAAATTATGCATAATGTGGTAGAATTTTTTCGAAGTAAACCTCTTTCATTTTGCTCTGAAGAACGACATCAATTTTTCCCATTTGCTCGATCTCTGCGATCATTTCCTCTTTTTTAGATTTTTGAATGTTTGAAATTAACCAAGAATATGACTCTAGAGACCCTGAAAGATCTATTGCAAGTGTGGCAGCATACAGAACAACTTGGGCGGAGTAGCTAGAAATTTCTGACGCTAGTTTCAGTCCAAGCTCTGGACGATCGTCCAATAAACATCCAAACACAGCATCACTTTTGCGTTTATCGCTATTTGTTTGGCCTTGTGCTATTGGATCGTATTCCAATGCAAGTAACATCAAATCGCAGCCGTTGGCAGTATCACCTGTCTTCAGTAATACTTCACCATATTGCTGCAATATTCTTGGATCATTAGGAACAGCCTCATAAGCTTTTTTTCCGTGTTCTAGTGCGGCTTGCATGTTACCCATCATCGTATTTACCGCACACTGCAATCGATGACATTCGAAATCGTGAGGATCAATGCTCAATGCGGAGGACATGAGTAGTTCAAATTCACTCATGACTTGTGGCATAGGCCTATCATCATAACCACGAACCATTGCTTGCCCGAGTGTACAGGCCTTCCACGCATAAGCCTGAGCATTATTTGGATCTGCTTCAATTGCGGCATCAAACATTTGCAATGCCGTAGAATTCGCTTCCACACTTAATTTATGATGCCCCTCTTTGCCTCTAAGCAGATATTCATAAGATGTCATATTCTTTGTGGGCTTGCGCTTTGATCTGTTGAGACTTACGAGCTCTATTTCTCCCAAGACCTCGGTTGTCACTCCTCGGACTATCTCGTCTTGAACTTCAAAAATATCATCAAGTGTTTTATCAAATTTTTTGCTCCACAAAATTTGTTGGGTATCAGCTTGAATCAAATTAGCGGTTACTCTCACTCTTGAACCTGCTGAGCGAACTGATCCTTGCACCAAAAAATCAACACTGAATTGCGAAATGAAACTTTCTAAATTAGCTTCACTTTCAAAGAAGTTCATACTTGACTGCCGTGAGACCACGGACAATTGCCTAACCATGGAAAACTCAGTCAAAATATCTTCAAAAATACCATCAATAAGAAAGGCGCTATCCTCATTTGGATTTAAATTTTTAAAAGGGATCATTGATACAACGGGCTTTTTCGTTTTTAATTCGTTTTCTGTAAAGCTCTCCTTGACCTGAGTATTCAACTTAGCTGTCTTCTCTGTCGAAATTGAAAAAACTTCAAAAGAATCTGAAATATTCTTTAGTTTTTTCTCACCTGCAGCTTTAGAAATTGCACTTATTCTTTCGACAACTTGCTCATTTATCGCTCTTGAAACTAAGATTTGTCCTGCTGGACACTGCGACTCGAGCCTAGCAGCGATGTTAACGCCGTTTCCATAAACGTTTTGTCCTTCAAAAATTACTTCATCGCAGTGAATCCCAACTCTCCACGTTAATGCTTTTTCAATTTGTGAATTAACAATTTCATTGCGTTCAAAAATTCTATCCTGAAAATTGATAGCGCAGTTTACGGCTTCAATAGGGCTTTTGAACTCTGCCAAAACAGAGTCACCGGCAGTATGGAAAATCCTTCCGCCATGGCCTTCAATGTAACCATCAATTATCGACCTACAACTTTTTAAACTTTCAAGTGTTTGGTCTTCATTATCAAGCATATGCTTGCTGAATTCGACGCAGTCTGCAGCAAGCACAGATACGAATTGTCTGTTGACTTTAGTCATGAAGGTCCCCTCGCAGGAAGCAGGCTAGGACAATTAATATTTTTTTACAATGAGCTAAAAATTGAGTTAATATCCGATTAAAGGAAACAAACAACGGATGCCGGGAGAAAAGAAATGAAGTATAAAGAATTAATTCTGGCAATTTGGAGATAACATATGCATGAGAAAACCTGTTTTTGTGGTAATTTAAATATTAAAACACCAGCAAAGCCTTTGCTTCATTTCGTTTGCCACTGCAAAGACTGTGACGCTTTATGGAATGGTCTCTACATGGGCTTCGTATTTCCAACCGATGAAATCAAACTTTCAGGAGATCAACGAAACTACAGTTACGAGGCCGGTAGCGGTTTAAAATTAGAAATTGATTTTTGCGAAACATGTGGCACCAGAATGGCTTCGAGGCCAGAAATTGTAGATGGATTGACCTACGTACCTGCTGGACTCTTGAAAAATGAAATCGAGTTTACCCCTCACGTCGAAATATTCGCCTACAATAAATACAATTGGGTCGGTAACGCTTCATCGCTGAAAGAAAGCTTTAATCACAACGGAACAGTGGAGCGAATATCAGCAATTATAGAAGCCATGGCGTCCGATAGTTAACACCTGAATTAGGCCACATCATAATTAAAAGACACTTTAAAATGCCTATTGCACGAGTGATGTTGTTAGAATTTTTGACGAGAATGGCATTGAAAACGTAAGGGAACTTTATGTTGAAGTAAGAGGCCAACCGTTTCCAAATCTTTTAAAAGTTATCACTATTCATACCGACCCTACCTCAGGAATTTCTATTGCACTTTATCCTTCGTTTGAAGTGTCAGCGACAAATCTCAAAGGCAGGATAAAAATGCTGGATTTAATGGGACCTTGTGTAAAAGTTATTTTTTATCACAACATTGAAGTGACCTAAAACTACGTCATCGCTTCCGGGAATCAAAGCTGACCTATTATCAAATTACAATACTCATTCCGCCCTTAGCAAAAGCTACACCTTCAGGTAACGATCTTGCTAAGTTATCTAATTGTGCGTCCGTTCTTAATGGATCATGATGTGAGATAAGCACCTTGCTTACGTCAGCGGATTCAAAAAAATCTAAAGCTTGTTCTATAGATGAGTGCCCCCAACCTTTCTTTTGTGTAAGCTCATCGTTAGTAAACATTCCATCCCAAATTACGAGATTGGCACCTTTACAAAAATCCGCCAGCGCCTCTGATTGAGAAGTTTCATATTCATTATCACAAAGATAGCAAAATTTTTTGTTTTGGTAATGCACACTATAACCTGCCGAACCTCCAGGATGATTAAGTTCAAGCCAATCTAATTGAAAATTCGTTTTATATTTTTGCTGAAGTTCAGAAATATTTAAAAACTTCAAATTTTTTAAGACAGTCACAATATCAACTGGGAAATAACCGCCAGAAAAATAGGTCTGCAGGGTATGACGAAAAGGTCGTTTGGTTGATAAAGCACTGCAAAGTGCAATCTCATTTGCACTATTAAATATATCGCCATTAAAAGGTAGACCTTGAATATGGTCGTGATGCCAGTGGCTATAAAGAATAATTTTTTCTAAATCACGGTCGAGCTTTACAGTCCTGAACCCACTGCCAGTGTCTATTATTAGTTGAACGTTATCAAATAAAATTTCGTAACATGAAGTATTACCGCCATAGCCAATAGTCTCCGCACTACAGCTCGGAATTGACCCCCTGCACCCGTGAACATTAACCCGCAAACTCTTTCTCCTAACTACTGCAAATATAAGTGTACTTTTGATTCATCGTTTTTAAACATCGCGAATATTCCATTGGAAAGCTTTGATTAAACCATCTACTCCTTTGGCTTTAACATGACGCAATCTTAAATTCACAGCATCGTCTTGCAGTAATGCTGCAGTCAAATCTGAACAGAGTATCCCGTCCTGTTCACAAGCTTTCTCTAATCTCGCTGCAACGTTAACCGCTCGTCCAATTGCAGTATATTCAAGCCTGTGTTTGCTTCCAAAATTACCAACACTACAGCGTCCAGAGTGTATGCCAATCCGAATTCTTAGGGGTTCATGCAGTTTAAAATCATCTTTAATCTGCACACGACAATTTTCCAGCGTTTCTTGCATCCGGCGAGCCATGCGAAAGCATTTTTTTGCATCTTCAGACTCACCAGCAGTGTCAGGGTCTCCAAAAAAGACCATTATGGAGTCACCAATATATTTGTCTATTGTGCCACCAAACTCTATCGCGATATTACTCATTTTTGTCATATAGAAATTTAAAAAATTCTTCAATTCATCTGCTGACATACGCTCTGATAGGGCTGTAAAATCAACAATGTCAGAAAAAAAGATCGTCAGGTTTTTCTTATTTGTTTCTAATCCTGAGAATTCTTCCGCACCCAATATCTGTTCGCAAATTTGAGGCGATAAATATTGCGATAATCTTTCTGAAGCCTTCTCGAATTTTACACGTTGCTCTTCGGCTTCATCACGAGCTTTTTGAACCAAATTTTTTTGTCGCTCCAATTCGTTTGCAACAGATTTTCTCAACTTCGCTTCAAGCTGAAGTTTACTTACTTGCCGTTGCAGTTGTTTTATTTCGTATGCGTCCATAACGTAACACTATCAAAAATTTTAAAAAATAAACCCAAAAAATTAATTTTGTAGATATTGTGCCGGATGTTTAGGTGTTAATGTTACAAAACGTTATTAGGAAAGTCCTATGGAAAAAATAAACTTCGCGCGTGGAAAAACGATTTTTAAGAAAGGCGACAAGGCCGATGGCCTATACATTGTTGGAAACGGCAGTGTTGGGATATTTTTTCCTACAAACCATGAAATAATTGAACCAGACATAACGCTTGGACCTACTGAAATATTTGGAGAAATGGGGGTAATCGATACCGCCCCAAGAATGGCTACCGCCAAAGCATTGGAAGAGACCACTGTGATCTATTGTTCGGAAAAAAATTTTGAAGAAAGACTAGCAGAGTCGGATGTAGTAATCAGAGGCGTAATGGCGATACTTTCGGACAGGCTGAGAGAGTTACAAAAGCGGCGTTAGATACCCGTATATTTGTCTAGCCCCCTAAATTCGTCCATTAATTTTTGGTTTCTCTAATAAGGTTTCTGGTACGGGTGGGCGCATGTTGGCACTGTCAGACAAAAGAAGCTTGAGACGGAGCGGGCTGTTTCGTAG
>Ga0209193_1001029_pt1 | contig 15320 bp, 15 predicted proteins | sample COGITO_mtgs_1003_FD_185515 | JGI IMG/M metagenome (GOLD analysis project Ga0209193, IMG submission 185515) | Pelagic marine microbial communities from North Sea - COGITO_mtgs_100330 (SPAdes) (version 2) | ecosystem: Environmental > Aquatic > Marine > Epipelagic ... | reverse complement strand
ATTTGATTGCTGAAGATACTATTGATGAAAAGATAGTAGAAGCTCTACGTAAAAAAATTGATATTGCTAGTCAAGTTATGGGTGAAGAATTAAAAGATTGGATCTAAACTAAATCTTTTGCTTTACCAATTACAGGTTTGTATTTTGTTTTACCTTCTGATTTATAAGCGTGTAAATATTGTTCACGTCTTCCTTCAGGTATCCAACTACAGTGTATCCATCCCGAATTGGGTTCTCCTGGAGTGTAGAACTCGAGGATCAATTGATCTGTCTCAAGGTTCATTTTAATCCAATCAGCAACTTCAGCATTATCGACTCCAACACATTCGAAGTCAGCGGCCTCAGCTTTTGCATGCTGTGAATTTCTAGAGCTACCTATGGCTAAACATAAATCTTCACTACGGAATCCTGATGTTACTTTTACTCTACCAAAATGGTCCCTGACAGGTTGCAAAATATTTTCACAAAGTGCTTTTAGTTTTTCTATTTGACCAGAGTTAGGATTGTTATTGATACCTTTACGTATAGCGGTATCTGATTTAATTAATTCTTGTAAAGAAAAATTACGAGATAGGTTCATTTTTATTTAAGCATGTTTAATAAGAGCGCAATACATATTCCGAATGCTCCTCCTATTATCATCTTCTCCATACGTGCTAAACGTTCTTTAACTTCTTTGATTTGTTCAAAAGTTTGTTTCTGCATAATACGACACAGTTTTTCATGGTCATCTATTTTTTGTAATGCAGATTTTTTAGCCATTATATTGTAACCCCCGTCACAATAGAAACCCGATAGGACTTGCCTATCATACCGCCCAAACTTTTAAATTTGTTTATCATCATGTTCTTCTTGCAATAATTTGTTCTGTTGGTGATAGTAATGCACTCTGTGTTCTTGTCAACCCTGTTTGAGGATTAACATTTTGTGCTACATTTTGTATTTTTGGCATAGGTGTGTTACCTAATGGTGGTGTTTGTATATTAGCTTGTTGTACAGTTGTATCTTGTTGTGGAATATTACCAAATAAATCTTGTGCACCTTTGATACCTCTTTCAATAAGACCTGGACCTGGTTCAATAGGTCTAATACTTTTTCTTTTATATTCTCTTTCTATTTGTTTAAATAGTCTTCTTGGATAAAAATAATTTCTGTTTATAGATCCTTCATTTAATTCTTTAGATAATTTTCTAGCATCTGTTACTCTTTTCTTCATACGACCATCGTATCCTGAATAAGGAATATTAACTCCTCTTAAAAGTTTATTTGAATTTTTAGAAGAGATACCTCTTTCCTTCATTATTCTTTTCAACTTTTGTCTAGGCACACCCATACTTTGAGCATCTTCTAACACTTGGTAGAAGTCTTTGTTAACTCTTAAATTTTCTTCTTGTATATTTTTAAATTCTTCACCTAAAACTTCAGGACCTCTTTGTCTAAAGTTCTCTAAACTAAAAAATTTTTCTGTAGCTGTTACAGATCTTTTGTTATTATTATATTCTGTAATTTTATATTGCATGGTCCGTGGTGCATCAATATTGATAATTCTAATACCTGATAACAATGCAAGTATTTCATCCTGTAGGGATACAGGTTGACCACCTCTTTTTACATCACCTTGTACACCTTGTACTAATTTTCTTCCTGTTGTAAGTGCTCCTGGTTCTATACCTTTTAATATATGTACAAAACTTTTTGCTATCTTATCACCACTACTATCGGTTTCTGAGTATACTCTAGATCCTGTTTTTGTGATACCACCTCTATTACCAAGACCAATTTCAGAGGGTAATACATCTGTAAATCTTTCAAGTGCAATTGATTGAGTAATGAATGGATCTAATAAAGTTCTTAAAGGTCCATCTTGACTAAATGCCTGAGCAAGTAATTTGTCTCCTATGTCTTGTCCTTTAATAGTTCCTTCTTGCCATTGTTTAAATACAGCTTCTATTGGTTTTGTTACTACATCATATGGACTAAAGTATGAAAAGTTAATTGCTTTACCCACACCCTCTTTCCATTTGTTAATAGGTATAATTTGTGCTCTCTTTTCCCATGGTGCAGATAGACTTCTTTTATATGCTTCTATCTCTTCCATAGTAACACCGGTTAAAGCTTGTGCTGTTTTACCTACAGCTGTTCCTGTTCCAGATAATGTTACGTATGCTCCCAATAATCTTCTAAGACCCATTTGTCTTAGTTTAGGGTTATTTGATGTAGCTTCTTTTGCCCCTAATTCTATGATGTTATATGTTGTTCTTATCATCTCTGCTGGGAAAGATACGAAGTTACCGAATGGTAATTTTCTAATTGACTGAACAAACTCAGGAACTTTACTGTATGTTGGATATGTGTTTCTAATATACCATGCAGCAGCTTCATCTACTGCTTCATCAAATGTTTTTAATTTACCTGTGAATGTGTTTTTAGGGTCAAATTTTCTACCTACAATTTCATCATACCATTTAGAAATATCACTTGTCTTACTATATAAACCTCTTAATTGTGATTTAACATATTCATGTCCATACCATTTCCACATATTATCACCACCTGCATATACTCTTGTAGCACCTTTACCAAACTTACTTATTGTTTCTCCAGTTTTTTTAAGAGCTGTATCATCAAATGCAAACTTACCATCAGACAATGCTCTTATAATTTTATCTAAACTTGTTAGACCTCTTGTACTTTTTATTTCTTGCAACACTGCTTTAAGTTCTGATGCTACAATATTTTCATCTAACACCCCAAGTCTAATTTTGTTTTCTATATTTTTGATAAATGCATCTTCATCTATAACTTTTCCTGCACCAAATATATCATCTATTGTCATCTTTAATGATTCTGAAACTGAAGCTCGACCACCTATGTGACCATTGGCTAATGGAAATAAACTTGCAGATGAAACGTTACGCACTTGTGTAACCGGTGATAGTACGGTTTTACCATATTGCGCTGCTACTTTTAATTGTAGTATGTTTCTGTAAACACCATTTTGTATCCATGTATCTAAACCTTTTCTTGTTTGTCTAAATACATCTAGTAATTCTGGTGTTGCATACAGTTTAGACATTTCACTTTTAAGTAAACCTAAACTTTTTATGTCACCTATTTTATCTGCATCTAAATATCTTTTAGCGTCAGCTGCTGCTTTACTTCTAAATAACCAACCTTCATCTAAACCTATCTTAGCTAGTTTATCAAAAGATTGTTTGTTTACTGCATGAGTTATGGCATGTGATGTAGTGGTTAGTACAGAAGACTTTAAATTATTTTCCTGTCCTAATAATTTTCTAATTACATCAGGTAGTTCTTCACCCGTTCTTATCATTCTATCTGTTCTTAAAAAATCTTTTCCTGCTACATTTTTTAATACTTGTAAAGGATCTGCACCATCTTGTTTCCCTGCTTTTAATATTTTATCTGTTAAAGACTCAGCCATTTCATCAATAGCTTGCTTGTCTGTCATTTTACCAGTCTTTAATGTTTTTAAAGCTTCTTCTCTTAAATCTTTGTTTGTTTGTACAACATTCTTAGCTACCCAGTTTACTGCACCATCATATATTTTTTTATCTGGTTGATAGTTCGGGTTTGTAAAAATACTAAATGACTGTCTCATGTATGTTTTTAAATTATCTAACATAAAGTTTTTAAGATCGCCTTCAGGTAACAAATCTGCAAACTTTTGTTTTATTTGTACTAACTCATTATTTAAACTTTTTGCACTTCCTTGTAGGTCTGGTGCAACCGATTTTAATTTTACATTACCTTTTAAATAACCAAGTATTTGATCTAAGTAATAATCCTGACTAGCCTCTGATGTAGTTTTTGTATTATGTTTTGTTTCAAAATCTTTTGCTAAATTGTATGCTTTTTTCTCAATAGACTCTAAATATTTTTCTATAGTTCTTGATTGTGCTTTTATTTCCCTTTTAGCCTCTGATGATACTTGATAACCAAGTCCTGTTAGTGGTCCTTGTGATGTAAACCTTTCTAAAAAACCAGAAAGTTTTTTTAATCTTCTCTCCAGTGGGTCTTTACTATCTCTAGTAAATAATTTCCATTCTTGAAATTTAGGTAATTGTTTTGCTCCAGTGCCTAATCTAATTGGTGCTAATGCTTTGTTTACTACAAATGCACTTGCATCTCGTATAGCTTTTCCTGCAGGTGCTGGTATTGCTTTTGATCCAAGGTACGTGATTGGTGATACAATAGCCTTGTCTACTGCTTTTAATCCAAGGCCTGCGATTTTTGCACCAGGTTTAAAAATACCATATTTAAAACCAAGAGCTACTGGTTTACCTATTAAGGAAAAACCACCTCCAATTAATGCACCTTCTGTACCAAACCTAACTCTGTTTCTTAGTTTCGCTAATGCTAAATCCCTACCTGTTAATCCTTCTGTTTTTTCTTCTTTTACAAATAAAGTTTCTTTATCCGGAGTAGATGCAACAAAGTCTGTTGCAGCAAGAGCACTAGCCATGTAACCAGCTCTCTTTGCAATCTGTGATCCTTTTTGTAATTTAGTTCCAGTCTCCGCTAGTTTTCTATTTCTTTGAAGTATTTTAACTCTGTTTAATATTTTAAACGATGCACCACCGGGTATACCATACTGTGTAAGAACTTTTGTAATAGAACCTGTTAATGTTTCAGGATCTTTAATTTTATTTTCTTCATAAACTTTATCTAATTTTTCCGAAAGATCTGTTCCTATTGTTGCATCAATTCCTGATGTTAACAAGTCCCCTACAGCATAACCTAGATCTTGAACACCACCAATAACTCCTTTTTCTACATCTTCAAAAAAATCTATGTAATCTTTTTCTTTAGCTTGTGAACCTTCTTGTAATTCTTTTATTCTGTCTAATTTTAATTTGTCAAAAGGATTTGTTGAAAATAATGAAGTAGAAAGATTAGCTAAACCTTTCCATGTAAATTTTACAGGTTTCTTTTTTTTATTTAAAACTTCTCTTGCAAGTCCTGTTATAGTGCTAGCACGTTCTATGCTTTTTTCTTTTTGTTTAAAAGGGTCAGCCATTTAACCCTCTTGTGCTATATTCAAACTTACGTTGTATCTTTGGTTAAACTCATCAACATCTTGTTGATCTCTGATGTTTGCAAAATCTAATAGAGCTTGTTTGCTATTAGCAATCACTTGCACAATATCATTATTTATGGATTGAGGTAATCTTGCTCTTAATTCAGTGAAAGATAAATTTTCAACTTGATCCTCTTCAGCTTCTGCAACTGCTGGCATCATAGCTTGTCCGCCTATATTATAACCTATTCTACCACCGTCTGCTTTTAACTCATCATATAATAATCCAGCTAATGCAGGATATTTTTCTGCAACTTTAGCAGGATCAAATACATCATTTTTAACACCGGCTATGATAATATCTTTTACAAAATCATCTTCTGTCATAGTTCCTGCAAGAATAGATATTTTTTTATCATCTTTTTCTCTTCTTATATTTTCTATATCAGATAAAATTTTATCTCTTGCTTCTCCTGAAGCATTTTCTAAATTAACTTCTAATTGCATAATTTTGCTGTCATAAAGAGAATCTAGCATTTGAACTCTTCTCTCTTTTTCAAATTCAGTACCACCAGTTTTTTTACCAGATGCTTCGATTCTTTCTCTTTCAAGATCCACAGCACTTGCTACTGCTGAGTCTAAAGCATCGTCTCTTCTTCCTCTAGCTTTTTCTTGTTGCATAAGTCTACCTTGTTGAAATTGTGAAAAAGGTTCTTTTGCAGCTTCACCTGCTGTAGCCAATAATCCAGTTAAACCTTTACCTCTAGGTGTTTGTGACATTAGATTTAAACCAAAAGAAGTTAATAAACTTGGTACTGATCCATATAACATTTTATCTGTAGGTATTTGATTTGCTTTTCTTAAATCGACCCCGACATCAAATATTCTTTGTGCGTCTTGTCTAATTACATCGTTTTTATCTACGACTCCCGGTTCTTTATAACCTTGTCTTGGTGTATCTAACCCTGATGTAATACCAGAGTTTGTAGAACCACCCATTCTAAACATCGGTCTTTTTAATGTTCTAGTCATATTAATTCTTTAATGCGCCGTATATCCCTGCTCCAGTAGCCGCTGCACCTAATGCAGTTTGTAAGAATCCTGGATTTGGTACTTGTGATGTTTGTGTTCCTGATCCTGCCATTCCACCCATGATACCTGTAACAAGGTTACCGTAGTTTTGTAATTGTTCTTGTGGTTGATACGCAGCCATTCTATTTGCTTCTCTAGTTGCATCAAGTCCTGCTTGTGTTTGCGCTTGATTCAATGCGCCCAATGAACCTAAACGTGAAATATCTGTTCCTTGTAATCCAGGTACTAATTGAGCTAGACCTTGTTGATTTTGAAACTGTTGTTGTGCTGCTTGTTGCGCTTGACCAAAACCTTGTTGTAATAATCCTGCTTGTAGTTGTGCTCTGTTCATATCAGAACCTCTCATATATTCTGATTGTACAACACCTTCACGTCCACCACCAAATGCACCTGATGCTACTGCTTGATCTCTTAAACCTTGTTGTTGCATTTGTGCGTTTCTATCAAACTCTGCAAGTGATGCTTCCATAACTTGTGATTGATAAGGTGACATAAACTGTTGATAAGCTTGTGGACCCGTTGCACCTTGTGCAGCTTGTAAAAAAGGTTGATAACTTCCTACACCTTGTGTAGCTAAAGTCTGTGCTTGTTGTTGTAATGCATCTTGACCTGCTACCTGTGGTGCAAGTCCTGCTAAATTTTGTTGTCTTGTTGTAAATGCTCTTGCAGCATCTTGTCTTGCTTTAAATCCTTCTGCAGTTTCACCTGTTTGTTGTGATAAACTTCCAATGCCACCTGATACAACAGGTACACCTGTAAAGGCAACGGCCTGTTCGGCTAAATCTTTTCCTATATCTTCTACAAAAGGTGCTGGTCTTGATATTGTGGTCTCTGTTGCCATTATAATACTTCCTCTAATCTTTGTGATGTTTGAAACATTTCTCTAGCGCCATCTAATCCTTGCGATTCTTCCGATACTTCACCTCCGGATTCGAGGTTTTTCATCATGTTATACATGACTTCTGCGCCTTTGTCTATATCTCCCTCACCTGCATTTCTAACAGCGTCAGCTGTAAATACAAATTCATTCTTAGAGAGTCTAGCAGGTACATCGTCTGCTCTTTCCATTCGACCTATAGGCACGAACCCACCATCTTCTCTGTAGTCTTTTTCCATGCCATCCATATCTAATAATGGCATAGTCTTCTTGGCTACTGGTTCTTCTGATCCTTCTTGATAACCCGTTCTACCACCATCAGCATACGCTTCATAATTATAAGTGCTACCATCAAAAGCAGCTGCTAAATTTCTTCTTCCTCTAAGTGCTGGTATATCTAATCTCATGTCTTTCATATACTTTTCATATGCACTATTATCCTCTTCTTCTTTACCTACACCTAATGCATCTAGAGCAAAAGGAACACCAAAACCTAAACCTAGTTTACCACCTAGAGTCATTGCACCTTTTGAATTTATCATACCAAACTTACTTGCTATATCTCCCAATCCACTAAATGCTGTGTCACCGGCAACTTTTCTTAAAAATGGATTAAAACTTCCTTTACCAAAGAAAGAACTTAAACCTTTTCCACCACCTGCACCCATAAGTGCATTACCACCAAAGTACATTAATGCTGCTTTACCTATCGGAGATTTAGCAACTTTCTTAACTGCTCTTGTTGCTTTCTTAACAAGTTTACCTAAGAAATACATTTGTCTTCCTGATTCAAGGTCCATGATTCCACCTTCAGGAGTATCTTCCATCATACCACCGTCCATGTATCCTGCACGTCCACCATCTGCAAGACCTGTGAAATCAAATATAGAGCCCGCGAATCTTGGAGCAAGGCCACCTAGATTTCTTGTAGGTGTTGTATCTTCTTCTTCAATGTCATTACCTACATTACAATAAGCCGGTGGGTTGGGTCCTTTACAAGGATCCATTTCTTGATTATCTCCACCACCTGTATTTAAATTAGTTGGATTACCATAAGCATCTATTTCACCTGATTTTCTTTTAGTGTCATAATCACCATATATTTCTTGCATTTCTGTAGGGTCAAGCATTGAAAATATTTCAGGGTTCACAACATTACCATCATATTTAAATTTACCTGCACCTAAAACATCATCAGTAAAAAATTCTTTATTTATTTTAGATCCTTTTGATAAAGGTCCTTCAAGTAAACCTGTTACTAAATCTAAACTTGTTATTCCAGTTGTAGGTAAATCAAACTTGTTTTGAAAATTTTCTAAATTAACTCCAGAAAACCTATCATTCTTTTCCATCATTTGATCAAATACATCTTGTTGCATATCTGTCATTGGTCCTTCTTTATTTGGATCAATACCAAGTGATTTTAAATCTTCTAATTCTGTTCCTGTAACACCATAGTTACTAAGATCTACAATTTGTCCTGTTCTAGGGTCTAAATAATTTTTATTTTTTGAAAGTATATTGCTTATTCTTTCTTTACGTATTTTTTTATCAGCCAATACTTTGTCACGCATTTTTTTTCTTGTTTTTTTTGCATCAGCTTTGAATTTTTCTTCTATTTCTTTTTGTTTTGCATCCGCTTCTCTTTTTTTTCTATTTTTATCATATTCGTCTTGAACTGTTTGATTAGTTACTTGGTAATCACCTGTTCCTTGGTCTGTAGTTCCAGATACATCAGCACCAGCTTCTCCATAACTTCCTGCATTATCACTATACCCTTGACCTGTTGGTGAACCAAAGTCACCTTCTAAAGAAGGTATACCACCAGGTCCTCTATTTGGTTTACCATCTAATGATCCGTATAAATTTAAATCTATAAGTACATCTTGTTCTTCAGGTGTGATGTAAGCTAACTTTGCTGTAGGTGTATCTGGTGATGACTTAGCTATTTTTGGTACAGTTACCATTTCAGATGGCATATAGTTCATAACTCCTGCTTGCTCTACAGGTTTTTTACTACCTTTTTTATAAAGTTGTCTAGCTTGCTGTGCGTTTGTTATTGCCATTACTCTGACGCTGCTCCTAATGGTGGCATTGCTGCTACTTTAATCTTTAATGATCTTGTAATTTCTTCTCTGATTGTAGGAGTGTTTGAATCTGCAATATCATTTTCAGCCTCTTGGTCAGAGTTATACTCTTCATTAGTTCTAGTATTTCTTAATACTACTTCAGTCTCACATTTAACAACTGGTACTTTCTTACCATTTATGATTGTGTAGTTTACTTCGCCTTCTTCTTTAAATGCCATTTTTTCTCCTAATCCCTGTTAATTTCTAGTATAGCACAAGTTCCTTCTATATCATTAGCACTATCTGATTGAACTCGCAATATATCATTTTCTTCTAGCACAACCGATCCATCAGATACTGATTGCGAATTACTTGCTGCAATTGTATGTTTTGCAAACGTATATTGTGTGGTTGCTGAATTATCATAAATATGTGCATGTACAATTACATTACCTGCTCCTATATTTGCCATGTGTATATTTTGAACAATGGCTCTTGAGTTAGATGGTACCGTATAAATATCGGTAGCAGCAGTTGTTGTTAAATCAAACTGTGCATTTTTATATATGTTAGCCATTAACTACTACTCCCCGAAGATTTAAACCAAGTAAACCTTTCAGTCTCTTGTTTGAGTTCATTTAAAAATGTTGAGTTCAATTGTTCTACTACTAAAGCAATAGCTCTATTAATTTGTTTTTGGTTAGAAAAATCGTATTCTTCTTTTGGTTCTGGTATTCTCACTACTACTTTAGCCATTATCTACGTCCATCTGGTTGTATATCTATTCTTAAAGTTCCAAAACGCCACGACTCACTAACATCAGTGTTTTCTATCTTAATGTTAACAAATCTTCCTCTGGCCCTAGTGTCCTTTTTATCAGTGCTAGAGTTAATTGTAAAGGGACTTAAAGACGTAACTGTATCTGATTGTTGCGGATAACGTTTAACAGCAAGAGTTACTTTTGCATTACCTTGTAAATCTTTAAAATCTGGTACAAATCTTCTCATAGCTAAAAACACTTCTCCTGAAATGGTTGGACCAGTTGATCTACCTTGTGCATTTTGTTGTCTTGCTTGTAAATCAAAATCAAATGATTTTATAAATGAGGTAACCGTTGTTGTACTACCATCAGGATTAACTTGATCTGTTCCTACCTCATGTTCAAATAATGTAGTTTGACCTAAACCATCTTCACCAATAATAACTGGAAAAGTACCTGTAGCTGAATCATTAAATTTAGTTGCTGATGGCTTAGGGTATACACTAGCATCAATCCAAGATGTTCTAGCTTCGGTTCCAATATACCAAACACCACCTTTCATAGTTTCTCCATAATTAAATACAACATATTGATCATTATAATCAGAACCTTGTGAAGGATAATACCAAACGACTTCTGTATATAAATTATTTATTCCAGCATAAATCTGTTGACCTTTAGTTGTATCTGCTTGATCATAAACATAGTCTTCAACAGAACAAGGTAGAGATTTAACTGTACCATCAAACATAAAGAAACCATTATTAGACATCCAAAACGCAGCACCATCTATTTCTATTGCTGCATTTTTACCAATCAATCCACAGTTGGTTCCAACTTGTTCAAAACCAAATGTAAAAGGTGCACCAATAAATTTCATTGTATACAGTGCGTTATCTGTCCAAACTAGAATTGTTTCCTTTGCTTTTAATGAACCTATAATTTTAGTTCCATCTTGTAATCTTTGTGTACCAGCACTATTAATTGCTGTTGGTGTATAATCATTTATATCTTCTTGATCCGAGAATCTAATAAACATATCATCTTGAGTAGTTGTATCTCCGATAACTGTTTCAGTTCCTAAATGAATTAAGTGACGTGTTGTTGGTGAAACAAGAGTTACCCTAGTTGCTGTTGGGTTATTTGTTGTCTCGAACCCTGATGTAGTTGTTGATGCTCTTGTTGTTAATCTTGCAGCGTCTCCTGCATTCCATGTAAAAGTTTTTCCATTTGCAATCGTTGCAACTAACACTTCTCCAAAATTACTTAATGACCATAATCCAGGTTCCAAACTAACATCAGATGCAGATGCTGCTTCTCCCCATGCACCTGTGCCCCAAGTATCAATACCCCAACCATAACCATATGATTGTTCTGCAGGACCAACTTGTTCATAAGGTTTAACTTCTAAACTACCACCTGTTGCAACTGTTGTTGTTGCATTAGAACTTTGTGTAATTGTAAATACGCTTGAACTTGTAACACTTGTTACTTGAAATAATTTATCTTCAAAATCAGAATCTGAATAACCAGTTCCTCCCGGTAAAGTTACATTATCTAATAATACAATATCACCAGAACTTAAACCATGAGAAGTTTTTGTTATAGAACAAACAGCTGAACCAGATGTAGTTGCAATAGTACAAGATGTTAAAGTAGTTTTTAATGGTGTAATATCATAGAGTTGACCTTCAAAATATATAAGCAAAAATTTATCTGTTCCAATTGCAATGTATCTATTTCCAGATATATCTACAAAAGCAAATTGACGTCTTGCAACACCTACTATTGTATCTGTAATTAATGATGACCAACCACCAACTTTTTCTGGTAGTCCATATCTAAATCTTGTGTTATCACAATCAACCCATCTATTTTCTGCACCAGATGTGGTATCTTGTTTGTCTATTCCTGGTAAGACTTTAAAATCAATTAGAGCCATGGTCCGTGCTCCTATATGTTATCTTTATATACCCAGCCTCTTGTTGCATTAACATAAACTAAAGTAAATGCTGCTGTGTTTGTAGATACTACTAAATCAGAAGCAGAGCCTAAAATATTAGAACTATTTCTACCGATTGTTAAATTGTTTGATGCAAGGTTATTACCTGAATCTATAAAATGAACTTCATCACCTATTGCAGGAGATACGGGTAAATTGATTGTAACTGGTGCACCAATACCACCTCCTGATGTGTCCACTAAAACTTGATCACCATTAACCGTTGTATATGTTGCTCCCGGTGTAATGTATCCTTTAGTTTGTAATTTCCCTGTAATATTAGTTCCATCAGAATATAAAACTGTAGTTGATCCAACTGGTAAAGTAAGTCCTGTCCCTGAAACTGTTTTAACTGTTAAAGTATATAGAGAAGAAGATCTGTCCGTTGCATCTTCAACTATAAAAACTCTTTCAGCACTATCTGGCATAGTAACTGTTCTATTTGCAGTTAGAGTACCAGTTAACTTATAGTATAAATTTTTACCATTTGATGTTGCATAGTTTGCAAGTGACAATGCTACATCAGCTGATCCTACCGCTAAGGATAAATATCCTGATGATGCTTGTTCTAAAATTTGTAAGTTTGTATTAGTAATAGTTCCCCATGTACCTGATTTTTCACCGGTAGTAATGAGTTCTAGTTTTAAATCATTTGACGTACTTGATGCCATTTATTCTCCTATGGGTTATCTGGATCTATTGGAATCCAAACACCAGTTGCTCCTGGAATTATTGGGTTCCATGATATCACATCTACCGTGTCTGTTGCAAGTGCTAATTCTTCTCCTGTAACAAGAACCGTTTGACCTATTTTAATAACTACATCACCCGTTGCTAAATCAACTCTTTGTCCTGTTGGTAAAACAACTGATTTACCTATAATTTGAACATTACCTATAGCAAAGTTTAATCTTTGTCCACTTACAGTTACAAATATACTAACTCCACCCGGATCGGCAAAAGGTGAGTTTGCAAAAGGTGTTGCTCCAAATAACATTATGATCCTCTACTCGTTTGAATGGGTACCCAAGTTTGACTTGCACCTGGTACAATACCATCCCATTGTCTAATATTAACTGTTGATGTAGCTAAATCAAGTTCGCTACCTGTTGGAAGTACAGTTGCTTTTGCTACAATTGTAACTGTTCCTGTCGATAAATTTTGTCTATTGGTTGTAACGGTTACTGTGGCGTTTGCTTTTGTAGTTACATTACCAACTGTAATATCAACTTTATTTCCTGTAACAGAAATATTCGCATCTGCAACAACTGTAACATCTCCTGTATCTGTATTAACTCTTGATCCAGTAGGTAAGATATTTGCACCTGCGGTTGTTGAAACAGTCCCTGTAGATAAATCAACACCACTTCCTGTAACAGAATATATAAATTTAAATGTAACAGAACCTGTTGTAAAGTTTGTTTGTGATCCTGTAGGTATAACATTTGCTTTTGCTGCGATAGTTACATCTCCAGTTTCTAAATTAACTCTATTACCAGATACACCTACAACATCAGCTACATTAACGGTACCTGTTGTAAAGTCTGCTTGACTTCCTGTTACATCAATTCCTGCATTTGCAGAAACCGTAACTAAACCTGTAGATAAAGCAGTTGCAATACCTGATACACCAATAACATCGGCTACCTGAACATTGCCAATTCCAATATTAAATCTACTACCATTTGGTAATATAATTGCTTTACCAACGATACCAACAGTACCTGTTGATTCGTTAATTCTATTACCTGTTACAATAGCTAATGCATTAGGATTAAATCCTGGGTCTGCAAAAGGTGCTGATGCAAATGAAGTTCCGCCAAAAAACATAAATATAAATCCTTAAAAGGAGACAGGGGGTATGTGGTGGTGCCCTGCCTCCATCTAAAGATTATATCATCGTTTAAACCAAGAAGGAAGACCTAAATGTGGACGCTTGTCAAACATATTATCTCTAGCGCCTGGTGTTTTACGATTATTATAATGAAGAAATACTTGTACGCATTCCTTACCTTTGAATTTATTTCTCCAATGCTCTAATTCACAGCCAGAATAAACCAACATATCTCCTGGTTTTAAATCTACTTTGATACCTTTTTTGCCAGTCTCTCCAGATGGTTCTAAATATATTGGCCAATCATCACCACCTAGATTCATAGTAGTTGATATCTCACAACTAAATCTATCTTTATGTCTTTTAAGTTCATCACCTTTTTTATATATTCTAGCATAAGTATAAGCTGGATATAATTTAAGACCTGTTACTTCTTCCATTTTAGGTTGGCATTTAAGTAATAATGTTTCCATAGCAATATTAGAATACTGACTATAGGTTTCTGGTATCTGTTCATCTCTGCCTTCATAGTGACCTATGATGTTTTCAAATGGTGAAATATATCTTTGTGCTCTGCAAGTATCATAAACTTGTTTTTGCATACTAAAATAGTTTGCAACAAAAGCTGCTAGGTCTTTTGATATTGCTTGACGGATAACTGTATACTTTTTCTTTTTAAAACTCATAATAAATTTCCACTTACTATTAATCGTTTGTTATTTTTATTTGGTCTTACTTCGTGTGGTATAAAACCAGGAAATATAACTAATGTTCCTGGTATAAATTTAATTTTTATTGTTTGATGTGTGTCAACTAGTGGATATCCCACATCATAAAAATAAAGAGGAGACGAAGTTTCATCTCCCTCTATAAACCATACAAATGATGTTTCTCTTATTTCGTGTGTATGTAAACTATGATAATCATTTTTTAAATACTTTTGAACCCAACTATTTCTTAAAGATAAATTATGTTTTTTAAAAACGTGGTTTAATTTATTTTTTATAAAACCATTTAAAGATTTATTTTCTTTATAAAAAGAAGTAAAATTCATTGCAGTTTGCGCTGCAGGAAAACCAACTTTTGTTTTATTTTCTTTTTTTTCTAATTTTATTTTATTTATTTTATTTAAAACTTCTTTATCTATTTTTACAAAATCTTCTACTATGGAGTATATAAAACCATGCTTAAACATCTTTAGCCATCTCTTTTGGCACGGCTTGTATATTCCAATGTATAAATCTAAAAGGCTCTATACCAAAATCTACTGCAAATTCGTGTTCTAAAAACCCTGGAAAGATAATTAATGTTCCAGGTTGTGGTTTAAAATGAATAAGTTCTGATCCACCCCACACACCTTTTGAGTCTTGTTTCATTTTTAATTTTGTAGCACGTGCACCTGTTCTAGGTTCGTGAAATACTGGATAAGAAGTTTTATCACTACACTTTAAAAAGTAAAAACCTGATACGTGTTGATTCCAATGTACGTGTGCTGAATGATGACCACCACCTTTTTTAGCAAACTCTTGTACCCACATCTCACTAAACATAGTTGTGTATTGCTGCATATCAAAACCTTGATGATCTAAATACTCCCAAGACTTTTGACCAATGTAATTTCTAAAATCTATAAAGTCATTGTCAG